>OGZZ01001644.1_pt1 | contig 15938 bp, 10 predicted proteins | sample 1577021 | NCBI WGS metagenome assembly OGZZ01 (sample SAMEA3541526, study PRJEB24748) | human gut metagenome | biome: human gut; feature: human-associated habitat; material: faeces | place: China | collected 2012
TTGACTCCATGGAAGCTTATCTGAAGAAAGAAAGCGGACAGTGGATCAACCTCACTGAGGAGGGCTTTGCTCTCTGTGAAGAGGAGGGGCTGTATGTATCTAACCAGAGTATGGTTGTGGGCAATACCTATTCTCTGTTGGTAACCTATGATAATGGAAAGAAGCAGACCAATACTCTGCGGTTTCAATACCAAAAAGACGGCAGTCTTAAAATTTACGGTTATCAGCACAGTTTGCTTGGAAACACACAGAAACCTGGGAAGATCATCTGCTCTTATGATACCGGAGATGAGAAATATCTCAGCAGATGTGCTGCCTATGCAGTAAAAACGGGGGGAAGCCTGAAGCAGATTGAGAAAGAATTGAAGGAGAATGTCAGACTGAGGGTCAGTACTGCTGAAACATTTGAAAATACAGCCGAGAATCCGGAACTGGTTCTGGAATCTTCCTGGGATCTGAGCCAGGTAAACAGGGAAAAACAAGGCGTGTACAAGGTAACCGGATCATTTGTGATCCCAGAGGGATATGAAGTATCTGACAGCCTGACGCTGCCAGAGGCATATGCATATCTTTCTGTACAGAAAAAAGGAGAACCACAGATTAATACCTACAGTATGCCAACTGTGGATTTGCTGGAATTTCCTATGCTACTGGATGGATTTTCCACAGAGGAACGCCGGAATATACAGGTTTATCTTTCTGAGAATGAGGGGAATTACCGGAAAATAGATGATGACCTGGTGGAAGTGACTTCTGATGGAATTCAGATTTATTACAGAGAGATATTAAAGAAAGGACAGAACTACCAGATCTGTGCTGTCTATGAGAAAGGGAGCACAGGAATTTATTCTTTTTCCTATAATGATGCCTTTATTGTCAACGAATACTGGCATGAGCGGAATTTTTCAGACAGGGAGGAAAAAGATCTTCCTGACATTGTGCAGAAAGCACCTGCTTCGTCAGAAGTAGTACAGGGAGAAAAGGAAGAGAATCTGAATACGGGAAGTGCCGGATATCATTATGACAACTCTTACGGAACAGACAATAATGCAGACGGACAGAACAGCAGTAGTAACAAAGCTTCTGGTGCAAAAGCTGCTGAAATATCGGATACAGAGAATTCTGTGACAGAGTTAAGCACCGACACCATTACTGCAGTCAGTGGAAAGAGAATGCTTCTTATGATCCAACAGAATGGAAGTGCAAGGTTTGAGAAACAGGGAATCTCTGTAACATTTTCTCCGGATACAGTGAACGGATGGAAGATCAATGCAGAGGATGAAATCCAGATAGGAATCGAGAAAACGTCAGAAACTGCATTTTCTCTGCGGATTTTTGTCAGAGGTGAGGAGGTAATAGAAGTTCCGGGAACAGTGGTGGAATTTCAGACATCTGTGTTTGGTGGAATCCAGTCACCTGAAACAGTAAAAGCGGAGGATGTGCAGGGAAATCAATATGCAGTGAATTATCAGGAAAAACAAAATGTTCTCTGTATGGAGATCAACCAGACAGGGGATTATTTTTTGACAGATGGAAAGTCAGAAAGTATAGGAAATCAGACGGATGAAGAAAGCGTGAAAGCTATTTCAGACGGAGAAGATATAGGTTTTACAGAAGAGCCAATGCCAGAGGAGGAAACGGAGCAAAAGACAGAGCAGAAAACAGAGAATTCCGCCAAACAGTTTCTGATGATAATACTTACATTACCGGCAGTATGTATCCTGGTGGCCGCCATTATTTTTGCAATTCGTAAAAAACGCAGATAAGCGACAGTGGAAAGGCAAACAAAGCACCTGAAAACAGAAGGAGGTGTCAGCAATGAAGAAGAACTGGAAATATTCATTACTACTTATAGCAGCTGTATTTGCATTGGCTATGGGCGTATTCTTTCTGTTTTATCGCTTTGATAACAAATATACGGCCAGGGGAGATCAGGCCATTCAGGGAATCCTCTATGTGCCTGATGATGATTCTGTGCATTATCTTGCCAGGGAATGGGAATATTATCCGGATGTATTGCTGACACCGCAGGAAATAAAGGAACAGAAGGAGGACTACTACAGCCGTTATGTTTCCATTGGCGAGTACGGTGGGATGGATATGGGCGACAAAAATAAATCTCCTTTTGGAAGTGGTACCTATCGGATGACCCTGGTGCTTCCTGAAAAAGAAAAACAATATGCTATTGGCCTGACAGAGATTTTTTCTGCTTACAAGCTGTATATTAATGGGGAATTGATGGGGCAGATGGGAAATCCGGATCCGGACAATTACCAGGAGCAGATTCAGAACAGGGTATTTACCTTTGAGGGAAAAGAAACTGCAGAGATTGTGATCGCAGTGACAGACAAACATTCGGTGTCATCGGGAATTCAGTATGTGCCGGTTTTGGCTTCTCCTTTTAAAGTGAATATTATCCGCGGGTTGTCACTTATGATTGCTGTGGTATTTATGGCTTTTACATTTTTTGTCCTGATTTTTTCAGTGTATATGTATATGCGAACTAAAAAAGTGGAGTTTGGACTTTTTGCCCTGCTTTGTATCTGTGTACTGGGATATGGTTCTTATCCGATCCTGCATTCCTTTGTTGCAGTAAAAGTACAGCCTTGTTATGGAATGGAGGCATTGTTCTATTATCTGATGTTTGCCGGTGTTATGCTGGTACAACAGAAGATCCTGGGAGGTGAGGAAAGGATTCCGGAAATTCTTGCAGGTGTGGCCGCAGCAGCCGGAGTGATGGTTTTTGTGGCAGAAATGCTGTGCAGCAGAGCCCAGTCTGCAACAGGGCTGTATCTGATCTCTAAGCTTACAGAGATTTTGAAGTGGGCAGCAGCCGGTTATCTGCTTTTCAGAAGTGTAAAGGAGATAAAACAGAAGTACAGTAATGTACTTTTAGTGGGAATTGTTGTTTATGCAGCGTCTCTGGCAGCAGACCGGATATGGAGATTATATGAGCCGATCATTGGCGGGTGGTTTACGGAAATTGGTGCAGTAGTGCTTGTAGCCAGTGTGGGACTGACTCTGTGGATGGAGATTGCCAATGCTTACAGATTTCAGCTTACCTATAGAGAATACAGCCGTCAGATGGAACAGAAACTGCAGATACAGAAACAGAATTATGAGGAACTTACAGAAAAGATGGATGAGATCAGCAGGATGCGCCATGATATGAGACACCATCTGCGCACCATCATGTCTTACACCCAGCAGGGAAAATATCAGGAGATGATGGAATACCTGCAGGAGTATGCATCCGTTATAACAGAAGGGGAAAAGCTAATCTGTTATTGCAGAAACATGGCCGTAGATGCAGTGATCCATTTTTATGCAGGAGAACTGAGAGAGAAAGGGATTCCTTTTGAATGTGATATGATGCTGCCGCAGAATATTGGCATTTCAGATACAGATCTGTGCAAAATATATGGAAATCTTCTGGAAAATGCCGTAGATGCAGTAAAAGATCTGTTGCCGGAAAATAAGCCTTATGTAAAGATGCTTACAAAGGTTAAGAACAAGAAGCTTCTGATAGAGATTTCAAATCCATATTCCAATGAAATCCAGCGAAGAGAAAAAGTTTTTTATTCAACAAAGCATGAAGGCTTTGGAATCGGAACAGCGTCTGTAGCAGAAGTGGTACAACGAATGGGCGGATATGTAGTTTTTAATACAGAAGAGGGTATTTTTAAAGTAAATATCTTTCTGCCGGTGAAAACAGTACAGTAAATAAATAGTTACTGCCCGGAGGGGAAGAGGCATATCGGAAATACTTATTTATCAGAGTCTGAAGAGAATAAGTATTCCAGATATGCTTTTTTTATTGCGTTGGAGCCACGCTTGCGTACAGTAACAAGCTCCTGATTGTCCATAACAAAGCCTTCATCTGTGGATTTCTCGATGTGATCCATATTTACGATACAGCCTCTGTAACAGGAGAGAAAACATTTCATTCCCTCCAGAAGCTCTTCGAATTTCTGGAAGGTTATGTAGGAGCGTATAATGCCTGCATCTGTGGTATGTACCTGAACTGCATTGCGGTAGGTATCCACGTACAGGATGCTCCTGACAGGGATCTTTACAGGGGTACGGTCAGAGATCAGTTCTATATATCTGGAGTTCTGTGACTGTCTGAACTGGATTGTTGAGAGAATCCGGCAAAGCTTCTCCGGGTCAAAGGGCTTCAGCAGATAGTAGGATGCCTGTACATCATAGCTTTCCACAGCAAAGGAATCACTGCTTGAAATAAAAATCAGAGCAGCTGTATCCCTGGCTTCGCGGAGCTTTCTGGCTGCATCCATACCGGTCATACTGCCCATATAAATATCCATAATGATCAGGTCGTAAAATCCGGGTATGTATTTAGTAAAAAAAGCTTCTGCGCTGGAATACAAATGGATGTCTGCGGATGTATTCTGGGATTCATAATAAGAAGAAATGACAGATTTTACCTGACGCAGATCTTCCTTTGAATCGTCAAGGATTGCAATATTCAAAAGGAGTACCTCCTAAATTAACTTAAACATAATTTGTATTTTAGCGTATTTTCATGAGTTATTCAAGTACGGATTCCTTACTGAAAGCAAGTAATACCATAAGTATTTATTCATTTTTCCATATTTCATGAAAAATGTCATTTAATCCCATGTATCTTGAAAATAAGACTGAAATTTTTTATAGTAAGAACATAGAAATTCAGTTTAGAAATATGTACACACATTTTAAGAAAGGATGGTAAAAAAATATGAAAAACTGGAAAAAAATAATGGCAGGTCTTTGTGCTGCTGCAATGGTAAGCTCTATGGTTGTTCCGGTATGGGCAGCAGAGGAGACTACAGAAGAAGCAGCAGATGACGGAGATGTCGCGGATGTATCAGAGGCAATGTTAGGACTCTGGAAGGACAGCGCAGGAGATATCTACGGATTCTACAAAGATAATTCGTTTTTTGGCCAGTGGAAGGATGAAGAGCAGGATGTTCTTGGTGTATATGCTCTGAGTTCAGACGGAGAATATACAGCTCTGGTAATGCAGTTCGCAAATGACGACGGCACGTATGATGATGAAAATATGGTAACTTATCTGGTGCAGGCAAATGAGGAAGAGAATCTTCTGGAACTTTATGATCCGGACAGTCTGGACTTGACTGCAACCCTGGAGCCTTATGAGGCAGACGGTGATGAGTCGGATTACAATCAGACTTATCAGGATATGGGTGATATCCTGACAGAGTGTTATTCCGGCGAAACAGAAGCGGGTGAGACTTTTATTTATGCAGCTAATGAGGATGGAACTTTCTGCTCAGTACTTGTGATCGATCAGGATGATAACTATGTAAGCTTTGTTGGCGAAGGTACTTTTGATGAAGAGAATGGTACTGTGACGATTACTGATGAAGTTTCTGAGATGGCACTTACTTTTGGCGTGGCAGTGAATGATGATGATACACTGACACTGGATATGGGTGATCTTGGAAGCGCTACTGTAGAGGAAGCTACGCTGGCGGTTGCTGTGCAGGGACTGAAGTATGCAGTTGAGAATGGAACTGAGATGAACTAAGCAATTCTTTTTCAGGAACAAAAATATGTGATTTTGAGGATACTCCTCTTCGGATAGATTTATTCGGAGGGGAGTGTTTTTTCTGTGCCGGGGGTTTTAGAATGGCTGGGAAGATGGTATAATGAGGAGCGAATTCTATAGTTTTTGTGGAAGTGTTACAGATGAGCAGAAACAGACAGGAAGCGAAAATTACGAGAGAGGTTTGAATTTATGAATATTCTGAATATAGAGCATGTTTCCAAGGTGTTTGGTGAGAAGGTGGTGCTGGATGATGTTTCCTACGGGGTGCATCAGGGAGATAAGATTGGGATCATCGGGATTAATGGGACCGGGAAGTCTACGATTCTGAAGATCATCGGCGGTCTGGAGGAGCCGGATGAGGGGCAGGTGATCACTCAAAATGGCCTGAGAATCACGTATCTTCCGCAGATGCCGGAGTTTCCGCAGGGAGCTTCTGTCCTGGATTATGTGGCAGAAGGAAAGTGGCAGAAGGACTGGAGTACTGAGAGCGAGGCAAGGAATGTTCTGAATAAGCTGGGAATTACAGACCATGAGGAGAAGATCGATCATTTATCCGGGGGACAGAAGAAAAGGGTGGCACTGGCAAGGACTCTGGTGAATCCCTGTGATGTGCTGCTTCTGGACGAGCCTACCAACCATCTGGATAATGAGATGGTGACCTGGCTGGAGGACTTTCTGAGAAGTTTTAAGGGCGTTGTGATTATGGTTACTCATGACAGATATTTTCTCGACAGGGTTACTAATAAGATTCTGGAGATTTCCCATGGCGGCCTTTATGCTTATGAGGCTAATTACTCGAAGTTTCTGGAACTGAAGGCAGAGCGTGAGGAGATGGAGCTTGCCAGTGAGAGGAAGAGACAGAGCGTACTCCGCATGGAACTGGAGTGGGCAAAGCGTGGATGCAGAGCCAGAAGTACCAAGCAGCGGGCACGTCTGGAACGCCTGGAGGCACTGAAGAACGGAAAAGCTCCGGTGCGTGATGCGAATGTGGAGCTGGATTCTGTTGAGACACGTATGGGAAAGAAGACAATCGAACTTCACCATATCAGCAAGAGTTTTGGTGAGAAGAAGATCCTGGATGATTTTAATTATATTGTGCTGCGCAATCAGCGTCTTGGGATTATTGGTCCTAATGGGTGCGGAAAGTCAACACTCATCAAGATTATTGATGGGATGATACAGCCGGATGCAGGAGAAGTGGAAATTGGAGAAACCATTCGCATAGGGTATTTTGCACAGGAAGTGCCGGATATGGATACCAATCAGCGTGTGATCGATTATATCCGTGACGTGGCAGAGTATATTCCGACCAGAGACGGGAAGATTTCCGCAACAATGATGCTGGAGAGGTTTCTCTTTGATTCTGCCATGCAGTATGCACCCATTGCCAAATTGTCAGGTGGTGAGAAGAGGCGTCTGTATCTGCTGAAGGTTCTGATGGAGGCGCCGAATGTGCTTCTTCTGGATGAGCCAAGTAATGATCTGGATATTCCTACACTGACCATTCTGGAGGATTATCTGGCTTCTTTTGCAGGGATTGTGATCGCAGTGTCTCATGACAGGTATTTTCTGGATAATATTGTGGACAGGATTTTTGCTTTTGAGGGGAATGGACATCTGACCCAGTATGAGGGCGGATATACGGATTATACAGAGGCGCTGGCGAGAAAAGGCGGGGCAGTATCTGAAGGACAGAGCACTGCAGTTGGTGCGGAAAAGAAGAAGTCGGCTCAGGCAGACTGGAAGCAGAATCGTCCCCAGAAGCTGAAATTTACCTATAAAGAGCAGAGGGAATTTGAAACCATCGATGATGATATTGCAGCGCTGGAGGAACTGCTGGAGAAGCTGGATAAGGATATGGAGGCCAATGCCACCAATTCTGTGAAGCTTCGTGAGATCATGGAGCAGAAGGAGAAGGCACAGGCAGATCTGGATGAGAAGATGGACAGGTGGGTTTATCTGAATGATCTGGCGGAGCGAATCGAGGCACAAAAAAGTGAAAAGTGATTTTTTTCAGATGCTATTGACTTTGCAGAGGGTTCTTTAGTATGATACAGATTATGGAAGATTGCAGGAGCTGCTTTGCAGCGGGGCAATTTGCGGATGCCGGGTCAGTGACAGAAAATATCTTTTGATTCTGACATCTGTGAGTGAACAGTAAGTGAACAGGAGATATGAAGATATGGCAGAACAGGTCAGAGTTGTAGTGGACGCAATGGGCGGGGATAATGCCCCGGCAGAACCTGTCAGAGCTGCAGTGGAAGCTGTAACAGAGAGACAGGACATAAAAGTAATTCTTACAGGAAAACAGGAAGTGATAGATAAGGAACTGGCGAAATATTCCGGATATCCGAAGAACCAGATCCAGGTTGTCAATGCATCCCAGGTGATCGAGACAGCAGAGCCTCCGGTTTTTGCAATCCGTAAGAAAAAAGATTCATCAATCGTAGTAGGTTTGAATATGGTTAAGAAACAGGAGGCAGATGCCTTTGTTTCATCAGGAAGTACAGGAGCTGTTCTTGTTGGCGGACAGGTACTGGTAGGCAGAAGTAAAGGTGTGGAGAGGCCGCCTCTTGCACCGTTGATCCCTACCACGAAGGGTGTTTCCCTTCTGATCGACTGTGGTGCCAATGTGGATGCACGTCCATCGCATCTGGTGCAGTTTGCGAAGATGGGCTCTATTTATATGGAGAACGTAGTCGGTATTAAAAATCCAAAAGTTGCCATTGTAAATAACGGGGCGGAAGAGGAGAAGGGAAATGCACTTGTAAAAGAAACTTTCCCCCTTCTGAAAGAATGCAAAAGCATTAATTTCATCGGAAGTATAGAAGCCAGAGATATCCCGGCAGGATATGCGGATGTGGTCGTATGCGAAGCATTTGTGGGAAATGTGATCCTTAAATTATATGAGGGAGTTGGTTCTGCCCTGGTCCAGAAGATCAAAGAAGGAATGATGACCAGCACAAGAAGTAAGATCGGTGCACTTCTGGTAAAGCCTGCACTGAAAGAAACTCTGAAATCCTTTGATGCAACGGAATATGGCGGAGCACCGCTTCTGGGGCTTAAAGGACTTGTGGTAAAGACGCATGGAAGTGCCAAAGCCATTGAGATCAAACATGGTATTTTCCAGTGTGTACAGTTTAAACAGGAGAAGATCAACGAGAAGATCGCAGAGCGTATCCTGGAGGATCAGGAAGTACTGAAGTCCGGAGCAGAATAGAGCAGGACAGGAACAGAAACAGGAAGGAGGGTTGAAGATGGAACTGGAGAAAATAAAAGCTATCATAGCAGAGGTTCTGAATATTGATGCAGATTCGATCACAGAAGACACTACATTTGTAGATGATCTTGGTGCAGACTCTCTTGATATTTTTCAGATTATTATGGGGATTGAAGAGGAGTATGACATTGAGCTGGATAATGAATCTGTCGAACAGATTCAGACAGTCGGTGATGCTGTTGAAGCAATTCGGACAATTAAATAAAAATGTAACTGTCCGGCAGTCTGAAATTTGACAGGAGCATAATACAGGCGCACTGAGCAGTTGCAAAAAATGATGTCGCAGGGTTGTCAGATGACAGCCCTGCGCATATGGAGAGGGTTAGAGGAATGAATAGAAAGACAGAAGAATTAGAAGAAATCATAGGATATCATTTTAAAAATAAACATTATCTTACACAGGCACTGACTCACAGTTCCTATGCAAATGAGAAGAAGCTGGGGAAGCTGGGCAGCAATGAGAGACTGGAGTTTCTGGGAGATGCTGTGCTGGAGCTGATCAGCAGTGATTATCTGTATGCAAGATTTACCCAGATACCGGAGGGAGAGCTGACAAAGAAGAGAGCCAGCCTGGTGTGTGAGCCAAGCCTTGCCTATTGTGCAAGAGAATTCGGACTGCCGCAGTTTCTGTTGCTTGGAAAGGGCGAGGATATGACAGGCGGAAGAAACAGGGATTCTATCGTCTCTGATGCAACAGAGGCTTTACTGGGAGCTATCTATCTGGATGGTGGTTTTGCTAATGCAAAGGAGTTTGTGCTGAATTTTATCCTGAATGATATTGAACATAAACAGCTCTTTTATGATAGCAAGACCATCCTGCAGGAAATCGTGCAGGAAAACGGAACACAGCCGGTGGAATATATTCTGACAAAAGAAGAAGGCCCGGATCATAACAAAAACTTTACTGTGGAGGCAAGAGTAAACGGAAAAGTGATGGGACAGGGAAGCGGTCATACAAAGAAAGCAGCAGAACAGGCCGCAGCATACCAGGCGATTCGTGTACTCAGAAAATAAACAGGAGAATTATGTATTTAAAGAATATAGAGGTACAGGGATTTAAGTCTTTCGCCCAGAAGATCAATTTTGAATTTCATAACGGGATCACCGGTATTGTAGGTCCGAACGGAAGTGGAAAGAGCAATGTCGGTGATGCGGTGAGATGGGTGCTGGGTGAACAGAGTGCCAGGTCTCTGCGAGGAGGAAATATGCAGGATGTTATTTTCTCCGGTACAGAGACAAGAAAACCCCTGGGTTATGCATCGGTGGCGATCACACTGGATAATTCAGACCATAAGCTTCCGGTTGATTTTAACGAGGTTACGGTTACCAGAAGGCTTTACCGTTCAGGAGAGAGTGAATATAAGATCAACGGAAGTGCCTGCAGACTGAAAGATATCAATGAGATGTTTTATGATACAGGTATCGGTAAAGAAGGATATTCCATTATCGGACAGGGACAGATCGACAGGATCCTAAGCGGTAAACCGGAAGAGAGAAGAGAGCTTTTTGATGAGGCAGCAGGTATTGTTAAATTTAAGAGAAGAAAGAATACCACGATCAAAAAACTGGAGGAAGAACGCCAGAACCTGGTCAGAGTGACAGATATCCTCTCGGAGCTTACCAGACAGCTGGAACCACTGGAGAAACAGTCAGAGACAGCAAGAGTTTATCTTTCCAAAAGAGAGACTCTTAAGGAACTGGATGTGAATATGTTCCTGATGGAGTATGCTGCTGCAGCCAAAGAACTCAAGGAACTGGAAGAGAAGAACATAATTGCGCAGAATCAGCTGAAGGATACCCAGAGTTCCTATGACCGGACCAAGGTGGAATATGAACGTCTGGAACAGGAACTGGAAGATTTAAATTCCAAAATGGATGCACTTCGCATTTCCGGTCAGGAGCAGGCAATCCGTAAACAACAGCTGGAAGGCCAGATCAATGTATTAAATGAGCAGATACTGGCAGGGGCACAGAATGAAGAGCATTATAAGGGACGTATCCAGACTATTGAGGCTGAACTTTCAGTAAGAACAGATTCAAAGAAGAAACTTGAAGAAGAAAAAACGGATATTTATGCACAGTTAAAGGCTGTCCGTAAGAAACTTTCTGAGGAAGAAGAGAAATTAAGGACAGCGCAGGAGAATATGGAAGCCTGTACTCTCGAAGTGGAGAATGGCAAAAATGAGATTATTGAAATTCTGAACAGCCGCGCCAATGTCAAGGGTAAAGCCCAGAGATTTGATGCAATGATGGAACAGGCAGAAATCCGTAAGGCAGAGATCAGCCAGCGTATTCTCAGACTGAAGAGTGAAGAGGAAGAACAGCAGACCATTCTGACTACAGCCCGGAAACAGTATGATGAGATTACATCCCAGATTGAAAATGCCAATGAGGAATGTGAACATCTGAATCTGAGTGTGATGAAGATTCAGGAAAAGCTGAAGGAACAGAACACAAAGCTGGAAGCAGAACAGACAGCCTATCACAGAGAGGCATCCCGGCTGGATTCTCTCAGAAATATCGCGGAGCGCTATGATGGATACGGAAACAGTATCCGGAGAGTTATGGAACAAAAAGAACGTGTTCCGGGAATCCAGGGTGTTGTCGCAGATCTGATCCAGGTAAACAAAGATTATGAGATCGCTATCGAGACAGCTCTTGGTGGGAGCATTCAGAATATTGTTACAGATAATGAGCAGACTGCCAAAACCATGATCGAATTTCTGAAAAAGAATCGTTATGGACGTGCGACCTTTCTTCCCATGAGCAGCATAAGTCCCAGAGGTGAGTTTACACCGAAAGAAGCACTGAAAGAGCCGGGCGTTGTGGGGATTGCCAGCGAACTGGTGTCCGTAGCTTCTCAGTATCAGCAGATCACGAAATTCCTTCTTGGAAGAGTGCTGGTAGTTGATAACATTGATCATGCCATTGCAATAGGAAAAAAATACAGACACAGTCTGAGAATGGTCACAACAGAGGGTGAATCCTTAAGCCCGGGAGGTTCCATGACCGGCGGTGCCTTCAGAAACAACAGCAATCTGCTTGGAAGATGGCGTGAAATAGAGGAACTGGAAACAAAAGTAAATCAGCTGAAGCAGAATCTGACCGAAATGCAGAATGCTGTTGAGGAAAATAAAAATCAGAGAAACAGGCTTCGTGATGCCATTGCAGGATTTCAGGAAAAACTCCGTCAGAAATATATAGAACAGAATACTGCCAGAATGAATATCAAACAGCAGGAAAAGAAAGCTGAGGAGATCCGAAGCGGATATGCGCAGATCAACAGAGATCAGGCAGAGATCAAACGCCAGGTCATGGAAATCCGGCAGGATCATGACCGGATTGCCAGGGAACTGGAGAATTCAAAGCAGGATGAGAAAGAACTGGAGAGTTTTATTGAGGCAAAGCAGTCAGAACTGGATGAATGGAAAGAAGAAGAGAAGAAAATCACCCGGGAGTTAGAAGAAATCCGTCTTCAGTCATCCGCTCTTGAACAGAAAGAGAAATTTGACCAGGAAAACCTGAGCCGTCTGAAAGCAGAAATCACAGCTTTTATGACTGAGAAAGAGGATATTTATCAGTCTCTTGCTCACAGCAGTGAAGAGATGGAAAAGAAGCAGGAGATGATCACCCAGCTGAAAAAAGAGTCGGAAGAGTCTGTCCTTCATGAAGAACAGGCACAGATGCAGCTGAAAAATCTGCAGAAGGAGAAAGAGAGCAGAACTTCTCAGCATAAAGATTTTTTTGAGAAAAGAGATTATCTGTCCGGTCAGATCGGACTTCTGGATAAGGAATGTTACCGTCTGCAGGGACAGATGGACAAGCTGGAGGAGAACAGGGAAGAGCGGATTGCCTATATGTGGTCCGAGTATGAGATCACTCCCAATAATGCCGTTTCCTACAGAAAAGAGGAACTTACTGATCTTTCGCAGATGAAGCGACAGGCAGCTCAGATTAAAGATGATATCAGAAAGCTGGGACCTGTAAATGTAAATGCTATTGAGGATTATAAGGAACTTCTGGAAAGACACACCTTTCTGTCCGGCCAGTATGAGGATCTGGTCACAGCGGAGAAAACTCTGGAACAGATCATTCAGGAGCTGGATGAGGGAATGCGGAAACAGTTTTCTGAGAAATTCGGCGAGATCCAGAAGGAATTTGACAAGGCATTTAAGGAATTGTTCGGAGGCGGAAAAGGAACTCTGGAGCTGGATGAAGAGGCAGATATCCTGGAGGCAGGAATTAAGATCATTTCCCAGCCGCCGGGAAAGAAACTGCAGAATATGATGCAGCTTTCCGGCGGGGAAAAAGCTCTGACAGCTATCGCACTTCTTTTCGCAATCCAGAATCTGAAGCCGTCACCGTTTTGTCTGCTGGATGAGATCGAGGCAGCGCTGGACGATTCCAATGTTGGGCGATTTGCCGGATATTTACAGAAGTTGACGAAAAACACACAATTTATTATAATAACCCATAGACGTGGAACTATGAACGCCGCAGACCGGCTTTATGGTATTACCATGCAGGAAAAAGGGGTATCCACACTGGTTTCCGTCGATCTGGTGGAGAATCAGCTTACCCAGTAACAGGAGGAGTTTCACATGGCAGAAGAAAAGAAAGGTTTTTTTAAACGATTAGTCAGTGGACTGGCAAAGACCAGAGACAACATCGTAGCCGGATTTGACAGTATTTTCAGTGGTTTTTCCAGTATTGATGAAGATTTTTATGAAGAGCTGGAAGAGATTCTGATCATGGGTGATATCGGGATCAATGCGACCACTTCTATTATTGAGAATTTAAAGAAAGAGGTTTCCGAACGTCATATTAAGGAACCGATGGAATGTAAACAGCTTCTGATCAATGAGATCAAGGATCAGATGCGTGTGGACAGCACAGAGTATGAATTTGAGAACCGCAGATCCGTAGTCTTGGTGATCGGTGTCAATGGTGTCGGAAAAACCACTTCAGTAGGAAAGCTTGCAGGAAAATTAAAAGACCAGGGCAAGAAGGTTATCCTTGCAGCAGCCGATACTTTCCGCGCAGCAGCAGGAGAGCAGCTTACTGAGTGGGCGAACCGTGCAGGTGTGGAGATCATCGGCGGACAGGCGGGAGCAGATCCTGCATCTGTTATCTATGATGCGGTGGCTGCAGCCAAAGCAAGAAATGCAGACGTACTTCTCTGCGATACAGCAGGACGTCTTCATAATAAAAAGAACCTTATGGAAGAACTCCGCAAGATTTACAGGATCCTGGAGAGGGAGTATCCGGATGCATATCTGGAGACATTGGTAGTGCTGGATGGTACCACCGGACAGAATGCCCTTGCACAGGCGAGACAATTTGCGGAGGTCGCAAATGTCAGCGGTATTATCCTTACCAAGCTGGACGGAACTGCCAAGGGAGGTATTGCAGTTGCCATCCAGTCTGAACTGGATATTCCGGTGAAGTACATTGGCGTAGGAGAAAGTATTGACGATCTTCAGAAATTCGATGCAGATGCATTTGTAAATGCGTTGTTTGATGTAGACCATAAAGAAAACCCGGACGCTTAAGATTAGGATGTACTTTCGGAGTCAAATTAAGTACAAAAAGATTCCGGGAGTACATTTAGGACAAAATGGAGGAAAAAACAATGCTTACTTTAGAGAGTTTTGAACAGGCATCAGAGATCGTAAAACAGGTCACACAGGAAACAAAGCTGATCAAGAGCAGCTATTTCAGTGAACTTACAGGAAATAAGGTTTATTTAAAACCGGAGAATATGCAGCGTACAGGTGCATATAAGGTTCGTGGTGCCTATTATAAGATCAGCACTCTTTCCGATGAAGAGAGAAATAAAGGTCTGATCACAGCATCCGCCGGAAATCATGCACAGGGTGTTGCCTATGCTGCGCATAAATATGGTGTGAAGGCAGTGATCGTTATGCCCACCACAACTCCGCTGATCAAGGTTGAGAGAACAAAGAGTTACGGTGCAGAGGTTATCCTGCATGGTGATGTATATGATGAGGCATGTGCACATGCACTGGAACTTGCTGAGAAAGAGGGATATACCTTTATCCATCCTTTCGATGATCCGGCAGTTGCCACAGGACAGGGTACCATTGCAATGGAGATTGTTCAGGAGCTTCCGCTTGTTGATTATATTCTGGTTCCGATCGGTGGAGGCGGACTTGCAACAGGTGTTTCCACACTTGCGAAGCTGTTAAATCCACATATCAAAGTCATCGGTGTGGAACCGGCAGGGGCTGCCTGCATGAAAGCTTCTCTGAAGAAGGGTGAGGTTGTGACTCTTCCGCACGTAAATACGATTGCTGACGGTACTGCCGTACAGACACCCGGAAAGAAAATCTTCCCGTATATCCAGAAGAATCTGGACGATATCATCACTATCGAGGATGATGAACTGATTGTTGCTTTCCTTGACATGGTTGAGAACCATAAGATGATCGTAGAGAATTCCGGTCTTCTGACAGTGGCAGCGCTTCGTCATCTTGATGTGAAGGGAAAGAAGATTGTTTCTATCTTAAGCGGTGGAAACATGGATGTTATTACCATGTCTTCTGTTGTTCAGCATGGTCTGATCCAGAGAGACAGAATTTTTACCGTATCTGTTCTGATTCCGGATAAGCCGGGTGAACTGGTTCGTGTGGCCAGTGTGATTGCGAAGGCACAGGGTAATGTTATTAAGCTGGATCATAACCAGTTTGTAAGTACGAACAGAAATGCGGCTGTGGAGCTTAAGATTACGCTGGAGGCGTTTGGTACGGATCATAAGAATGAGATTGTGAAGGCGCTTGAGGATGCAGGATGCAGACCGAAGGTGATTCGTCCTAGTCTGTAATTGCTAAAGTGAATATTGGAATGAGAGACCCCTGGTGTTCAGATTGAGCATTAGGGGTTTGTTTTTCTGCGCTGGGTGTTGAATGTATGCTGCAATCTTCTGAGGGGAGAGGGCTTGTAAAAGCGTCATTTCACCAAGGGCTTGTAAAAATTAAAGATAAAGAAAAATTTTGACATTTCTATGGAAGCGTGATAATATGATTATAGAAAAAGAGTGCTACCGATAGACGGTTAGTCCGATAT
>OGZZ01001646.1_pt1 | contig 15927 bp, 10 predicted proteins | sample 1577021 | NCBI WGS metagenome assembly OGZZ01 (sample SAMEA3541526, study PRJEB24748) | human gut metagenome | biome: human gut; feature: human-associated habitat; material: faeces | place: China | collected 2012
CGGCAGAAAGCAATGAAGGTACTGAACACAATGCTTTCAGAGGATGCGCAGAACCGGATCATTTATGATGGGCAGGATCTGTTAAGCTATAGCCAGGATGTGGATTTCCGGCTTACGGAATATCTGAAGGATGTGAAACCTGTGATCGAAGAAAACCATATGTATATCCGTATTGCGTCAAATGACTTTTTTTCCATTTCCAGGGATGTGGTGTCTAAGATGATCTCAGGAGAATATAATGCAGAGCAGGCTTATCAGTCATTTAATTCCCAGCTTCTTGAAGAAAAATCCACTTCTGAGGATATTGTGCTGGATTCAAAGAAAACTTATTCCAATCGTTTCCATACCAGCGGAGGCAATGAAGCCTATTCTGTTATGGCAAACACTTTGCGCGGTATTTATGGGACGGATGTGCTGATTGCAACAGGAAACAGCTTTACAGGAAATGTACTGAAGGCCGGTTATACAGAAAAAATGGCAGGCAACATGATTATGCCAAACGAGCTTTCCGCTTACAGCAGTGAGATGAGCGGGGCAGAACTGAAGGAAACGGTCAGAAACTTCGTAGAAGGCTACCAGGGAGGCTTTATCCCCTTTAACCGTGGCTCTCTGCCTGTGTTCAGTGGTATTTCTGTAGAAATCAGGGAAACGGATAATGGTTATACATTGAGTAAAGTTTCAAAGAATGGAAAACAGATTCAGGACAAGGATACTTTTACTGTGACCTGCCTTGCAGCACCACAATATATGGAAGCTTATCCAGCAGAGGAAAATATTGTATTTGATGGAGGGGATACCTCTGTGGAAGATACCTGGACAACATATGTTTCAGATGGTAATGCCATTCTTGCAGAGCCTGAAGACTACATTACTCTGAGGTGAGAAGAATGGATGTTAAGAATCATAATACAAACAGAAAGAAACGGGTTGTGAGAAAACGATGGAATACAGCAGTTCTTATTGTTCTATTCATTGGAATCCTTTTGACTGTTTTCCGATATTTGGGGTTTGTATCGAAGACTGTTTATGAGGAAAGTGTTTCTCACCTGACAGAAATTTTTCATCAGTCTGATAATATGCTAAGTGAGCTGACAAATAAGAATCTGACTTATCTCCATATATGGGGGGAATATCTGCAGAATACTTCCGATGAAAGTGAAATTCGTGAGTATATAGAGAAAGCACAGGAAGATGCAGGCTTTTTAGATTTTTATTTCCTGTCAGCGGACGGGAACTATAAGATGGTAACAGGTGAAACCGGCTATCTGGGATTACAGGAAAATATTGAAGATGAGATCCGGCAGGGAAATGATGTGATAACCAATGCAACAGTTCCCGGAAAATCCCAGCTCCTTGTTTTTGCCACTCCCAGGCCTCATGGAAGTTATCAGGGCTTTGAATATGATGCAATTGCCATTGCCTATGAAAACTCCGATATCGTAAATGTGCTGAATATTTCTGCTTTTAATGGAAATGCCCAGAGTTATGTGGTTCATCCGGATGGTCGTGTTGTTGTGGATCATTCCTCTGAGTCATGGGGAGAGGTGTATAATTTCTTTGGGATTCTGAGAGAGCATTCCAATATGTCTGAAAAAGAGATCCTTAAACTTTCAGAAGAGTTTAAGGAAGGACATACAGATGCAATGCTGATAAATCTGGATGGAAAGGATTACTATCTGGTCTATGAGAAATCCAAACCTCAGGACTGGATCTTTCTGGGACTTGTCCAGGCTGATATCGTTAATGCCAGTATGAATGTTCTGCAGCGTAGCACTATGCTGCTTGTAAGTGCAGTAGCGGTGTGTATTGCCGGTCTTTTTATTGGAATTATTCTCTGGAAAAACAAGGTAAACCTGAAGAGAAAGGATACGGAGATCCTTTACAGGGACGAGCTGTTTCAAAAGCTGTCAATGAGTGTGGATGATGTTTTCCTGATGCTGGATGCCAAAACATATAAAGCAGATTACGTCAGTCCCAATGTGGAAAAATTGCTGGGTATTACAGTAGAACAGATCCGTAAAGATATTTGTGTCCTGGGAAAACTGCATCCCGGGGATGTTGAAGATCCGGAGAAGAATTATCTGGAAGAAATCCAGGTTCATGAGCAGCAGGAATGGGATTTTGAATATGTTCATCAGAAAACAGGAGAACACCGCTGGTTTCATAATGTTGCAATGGGCAGCGAGGTAAACGGGAAAAAGAAATATATCCTGGTTCTGTCAGATCGTACCTCTGACAGAAAAATGAATCAGGCGCTTTCTGAGGCGGTCCGCGCTGCGGAGACTGCAAACAAGGCAAAGAGCACCTTCCTTTCCAATATGTCTCACGATATCCGGACACCAATGAATGCGATCATTGGTTTTACCACACTGGCTGTAAGCAACATTGATGATAAAGAAAGGGTACGGGATTATCTGGGTAAGATTCTTTCCTCCAGTAATCATCTGCTCTCACTGATCAATGATATCCTGGATATGAGCCGTATTGAGAGCGGAAAGATTCATCTGGAAGAAACGGAAGTCAGTCTGTCAGAGGTTCTTCATGATCTGAAAACCATTATCAGCGGACAGATCCATGCGAAACAGCTGGAGCTTTACATGGATGTCATGGATGTTACCAATGAGGATGTTTATTGTGACAAGACCAGGCTGAATCAGGTACTGCTGAATCTTTTGTCCAATGCGATCAAGTTTACTCCTGCAGGCGGAACCGTTTCTGTCCGGCTGAGAGAGTATCCGGGTACACAGAGAGGCTGTGAACTGTACGAAATCCGGGTAAAGGATAACGGAATCGGCATGAGTCAGAAATTTGTACAGAAGATCTTTTCTCCTTTTGAGAGAGAGCGGACTTCCACTGTAAGCAGGACTCAGGGTACAGGACTGGGTATGGCTATCACCAAGAACATCGTGGATATGATGGGCGGAACCATTGAGGTTCAGACAGAACAGGGCAAAGGTACTGAATTTATTATCCGTCTGCCATTGCGGATTCAGCCTGAGAACCACCGTATAGAGAAAATCGCAGAGCTGGAAGGTCTGAAAGCATTGGTAGTAGACGATGATTTCAATACCTGTGACAGTGTGACTAAGATGCTTGTGAAGGTTGGAATGCGTTCGGAATGGACACTTTCCGGTAAGGAGGCTGTTCTCCGCGCACGACAGTCTATGGAAATGGGTGATGCATTCCATGCTTATATCATTGACTGGCGTCTGCCGGATATGAACGGCATTGAAGTTACCCGTCAGATCCGTAGTCTTGGTGACGATACGCCGATCATTATCCTGACTGCTTATGACTGGTCAGATATTGAAGTGGAAGCCAGGGCAGCAGGGGTGACTGCATTCTGTGCCAAACCTATGTTTATGTCAGATATCAGAGAGACTCTGATGGCTGCTATCGGCCAGAAGCAGGCCGGGGCAGAGGATAATATTCTTCCGGCAGCAGATTCAGATTTCAGAGGCAGGCACATACTGCTTGTGGAAGATAATGAACTGAACAGTGAAATTGCAGTAGCGCTCCTTAGTGAATATGGTTTTCGGGTTGATACAGCGGAAGATGGAGCAGAGGCTGTGGAGAAAGTTAAGAATTCAACACCAGGTGATTATGACCTGGTGCTTATGGATGTGCAGATGCCTGTAATGAATGGATATGAGGCTACTGAGCAGATCCGTTCACTGGATGATCCTTCACTGGCGGGAATCACGATCCTTGCCATGACTGCCAATGCTTTTGACGAAGACAGAAAGAAAGCACTGGCATGTGGTATGGATGGATTTCTATCCAAACCAATTGTTATAGAGGAACTGATCAGTACATTACAAAACAGTCTGGGGTAAGTTTTCTGTTTGAACTGTGATAATGGGATATGAAAAGTGGTTTGATGAAAGCAAGGAGGAGCAACGAATGATTTGTGGAATGACGTATTTTCAGATATGTCTGTATTTTCTTATTTATTCTTTTGGCGGCTGGGTTGTTGAAGTTATTTTTCATGCAGTAGCGTTGGGAAAAGTTATAAACAGAGGTTTCCTGAATGGACCGGTTTGCCCGGTATATGGATTTGGGGTGCTTTCTGTTTTTGCTTTGCTCAATACAATTCAGGGCAGCGGGCGTCAGATGAGTGATGGAATGATTTTTGTGTTTGGAATTGTTCTGGCAACTGCGGTGGAGCTGGTTGCAGGCTGGCTGCTGGATGTGTGTTTCCACGCAAGATGGTGGGATTATTCAGATAAACCCTTTAATTTTCATGGCTACATTTGCCTGGAGTTTTCTCTGATCTGGGGACTGGCTATCGTTATGGTAGTAAAAGTTTTCCAGAAGTATGTAGAGGCACATGCGTTACATACACCTGCAACCTGGGAATGGATTGTGATAGCAGTTTTGTATGCTGTGTATCTGACAGATTTTATTGTGACGGTAGCAGTGATCCAGGGACTGAATAAAAAGCTTACCAGACTGGATAAGGTTCGCTCAGATCTGAGAATTGTAAGTGATAAACTGAGTGATACACTGGCTACGACTACGATTGGCACAGCACAGAAAGTGGGAGAAGGAAAGGTTCAGGCAACTCTTGCAGCAGCAGAACTGCGTGATGCAACTGCCGCACAGCGAGAAAAATCTATCGAAATGCTTCGTATAAAAAGAGCGGAGCTTCAGGCTCAGTTTGAGGAACTGTCCAGTTCTATTACCAATCATACCGTTGTCGGTCAGGGGCGTATCATCAAGGCATTTCCGAAGATGCAGCACAGAGACTATTCTGAACTGATTCAGGAGCTGAAAAAGAGATTAAAATAGATTAAAATGCAGAGGGAGGCTTCAGGTGAACAGACAGGCAGTACAAACCTTAAAGACTTATTTTGGATATGATACATTCAGAGAAGGGCAGGAGAGTGTTGTGGAGTCCATTCTGGAACACCGGGATGTGCTTGCAATCATGCCGACAGGAGCTGGAAAATCCATCTGTTATCAGGTACCGGCACTGATGCTGTCAGGAATTACGATTGTAATTTCTCCTCTGATCTCACTGATGCAGGATCAGGTAAAGGCTTTGAATGAAGCGGGAATACATGCCGCATTTATCAATTCTTCACTGTCGGAAAGTCAGATTAGCAAGGCGTTGTACCTGGCAGCAGGAGGAAGATACAAAATTATTTATGTTGCACCGGAACGTCTGGAAAATTATGAGTTTCTGGAATTTGCCAGACAGGTGGAGATTTCCATGGTGACAGTGGATGAGGCACATTGTATTTCACAGTGGGGCCAGGATTTCAGACCAAGCTATGTCAAAATCGTAGACTTTGTAAAAAATCTTCCCGGTCGTCCGATCGTCAGTGCTTTTACCGCAACTGCAACAGAGGAAGTAAAGAACGACATTCTCTGTACTTTAAATCTGGAAGATCCGAAAGTAGTGATCACCGGGTTTGATAGAAAGAATTTATATTACAGCGTGGAAAATATCCGGCGAAAAGACGATTTTGTGATGGATTACATAGACAGACATCCAACAGAGAGCGGGATTATTTACTGCTCTACAAGAAAAAATGTGGACAATCTTTTTGAACTGCTTTTCCAAAAAGGAGTTGCTGTTACCAGATATCATGCAGGACTGAATAATGAAACCAGAAAAAAGAATCAGGATGATTTCATTTATGACAGAACTCCTGTTATTATTGCAACAAATGCATTTGGAATGGGGATTGATAAATCCAATGTGAGATATGTGATCCATTACAATATGCCGCAGAGTATGGAGAATTATTATCAGGAGGCAGGACGTGCAGGGCGTGACGGAGAGAATTCCCAGTGCGTTCTATTGTTTTCTGCACAGGATGTTATGATCGACCGAATGCTTCTGGATAACAAAGATTTTTCCGATATGGATGAAGAGGATGAATTTCTCATTCGTCAGCGGGATATACGAAGGCTTCAGATCATGGAAGGATATTGTAAAACAACAGGATGTCTGCGAAATTATATTCTGGAGTATTTCGGTGAAAAGACCTTCGGTCCCTGTGATAATTGTGGAAATTGTCACAGAGAATACCATGAGACAGATATGACCAGAGAGGCGAAGTGGGTAGTGAACTGTGTGGCTGAGACGAGAGGAAGGTATGGACTGACAATTGTGCTTGGTACTCTGCTGGGGGCTAAGAGAGCCCGGTTGAGGGAGCTTGGAGCAGATAAGTATAAATCTTATGGAGCATTGAATGATCACAGTGAGGCAGAACTCAGGGCACTGATCAGCCAGATGACTGAGATGGGATATCTCTATCAGACACAGGAACGTTACAGTGTGCTGAAACTGGGCGATATTTCTCCGCTAAGAGATGAAAATACTCACGTGATCATGCGTACTTACGAGGAAAAAGAACCGGATAAAAAGAAAAAGCCCCAGAAATCTGTCAGAAAACGCAGTACAGATGCGCTTACGGCAGCAGGTTACGATTTATTCGAAGCCCTGCGGAAACTTCGTCTGGAAATTGCAAAAGAGGAAGCCATGCCTCCATATATCGTGTTCAGTGATAAGACGCTGATAGATATGTGCATCAAATGTCCATCAAATGAAGAAGAAATGCTGGAGGTTTCCGGTGTGGGCAAGAATAAGTTAAAGAAATACGGTCAGAGATTTCTGGAAGAGATACAGAAGTTCTGCCTGGAACGTCCGAATGCGGTTTTGAGTATGTCGGAAGATGAAAATGGTAATCCCTGAGAACAAAGGTTGGAAAACAGATGAATATAGAAAAATATACGGAAGAATTAATCACATTGAGACATTACTTTCATCAATATCCGGAGCTGGCACTTCAGGAAGTGGAGACGTCTGCATATATCCGGAAATATCTGGAGAAACTGGGATATGAGATTGTGCCGATAGAACCTACAGGATTGATCGCGGAACTTCCATCTCTGAGAAACAGGGAGAAACTGGTTGTACTCAGGGCGGAGATGGATGCATTGCCCATACAGGAGCAGACAAATCTACCATATGCATCAGTAAATCAGGGATGTATGCATGCCTGCGGTCACGATATGATCCTGGCAGCAGCACTGATCCTTGCAAAAATTGTGGCAGAAGAGCAAAGAATGCAGGAAAATTTTCCGGTCAGGCTCCGGTTCCTTTTTGAACCTGCAGAGGAGATTGGTGAAGGTGCAAAAAGAATGCTTCAGGCCGGAGCATTAGAGAATCCGAAAGCAGATGCATTTCTGATGTTTCATTACGCAGCGGACATGACATTTGGAATGGCAGTGCATCAGGGACAGGCATCTTCCATGATCAACAGTATGCAGATTCATGTTCATGGAAAATCCAGTCACTGGTGTGAAGCGGATAAGGGGATTGATGCAATTTATGCAGCTGCTCAAGTGATAAGTGCCATTCATGATCTGAATGAAAGTTTTGGAAAACAGCATCCGGATGCAGGAAAATATATTGTGGGTACGGGTACGATCCATGGCGGTGAATATACGAATATTATTGCAGACCATGTGGTATTAAACGGAAATATACGCGCAGTTCATGAAGAAACTTACATGGCACTTGAGCACGAGCTGGAGAGAAATCTGCAGGAAATTGAAAAGCAGACTGGCACACAGATCCGTATGGAATTTCCAAAAGATCCGGTATATGCGTTTGCCAATGATGAGGAACTTACAGAGACAGCAAAGGTAGTGGGTGCAGAAGTATTCGGAGATAAATTTGTTCTGGAAGGAGAAGATGAGTTGTTTCTTTCCGGTGACAACGCATACAGATATTTTAGAGAAACCAGAGGACTTTTCACAGTATTTCTTGCGGGAATACCAGGAGAGAATCATCCTCTGCATCATCCGAAATTTCAATTGGATGAGAGAATACTGCCGTACAGCGTGGAGACATTGTATAAGATTATAACTACATTATGAGTATTGCAATTTTGGAAAATAATGAATTGTGATGTGGTTCAGCAGAGCGTGAAATTCTACTGAACTGGATTAATATATTATTTACGCAGATTGCTATGGAAGGAACGTCAGCAGGATGGATAATTTGTATCTGTTCTGCTGTTTTTTTGAGTATACTCGTAATAATTTCAGAGAATACTGTAAATTAACCAAATTAAGTAGGCCCTGCTTCAATTGAGGATATCCACCGGATTCTATGAAAAATCTCGTTACTGTTCACTCCGTTCACAGTAACGTAGCCAAAATTCATTCCAGATTGCCTGCGGCAATGGAATTTTGGCTTGTATGTCTCGGGATTTTGGCATATTCATGCCAAAACACCTCGCGGGACAGTGGTGTGTGAACAATAACAAAATCTCATAAATAAATGAAAAAAATTACCAAAAGGACTTGAAAATTGGATTAAAATAGTATAATATAAAAACATAAACAAATTAAGAATGCATAGCAACTATAACTTATTAACGTTGAGTGACAGCAGATTGCTGAATAGTAACGGACAGACGATATACTATAAAGAAAGAATTGAGGGCAGAAATATGAAGATTACAGATACCATTAAATATGTCGGAGTGAATGACCATCAGGTAGATTTATTTGAGGGACAGTATGCAGTGCCAAACGGAATGGCATATAATTCCTATGTGATTCTGGATGACAAGGTTGCAGTTATGGATACTGTAGATGCCAATTTCAAACATGAATGGCTGGATAATCTTGAACAGGCACTGGGCGGACGTAAGCCGGACTATCTGATCGTTCAGCATATGGAGCCTGACCATGCAGCAAATGTAGCGAACTTTCTGGAAGTATATCCCGGCACTACAGTAGTAGCCAATGCGAAGACATTTGTAATGATCAAGAATTTCTTCGGACTGGATCTGGAAGGGCAGAAACTGGAAGTAGAGAATGGTTCTACACTGAGTCTGGGAAATCACAATCTTACTTTTGTATTTGCGCCAATGGTACACTGGCCGGAGGTTATGGTGACTTATGACAGCACAGATAAAGTTCTTTTTTCAGCAGATGGATTTGGTAAGTTCGGTGCTCTGGATGTGGAAGAAAACTGGGATGATGAAGCAAGAAGATACTTTATCGGTATTGTTGGTAAATATGGCGCACAGGTACAGAGACTTCTGAAAGTAGCAGCTACTCTGGATATTCAGATCATCTGTCCGTTACATGGTCCGGTACTTACAGAAAATCTGGGACATTATATCAGCCTCTATGATACCTGGTCCTCTTACACACCGGAGGAAGAAGGAATCGTAGTTGCATATACTTCTGTATACGGACATACCAAAGAAGCAGTCAATCAGTTTGTGGAGAAATTAAAAAGCAAGGGATGTCCGAAAGTAGTTGTTTATGATCTGGCAAGAGATGATATGTCTCAGGCACTCAGCGATGCATTCCGCTACAGTAAGCTGGTACTGGCAACAACTACTTATAATGCAGGAATCTATCCGTTTATGAATGACTTTATTACCCGTCTGGCAGAACATAATTTCCAGAACCGCACAGTGGGCCTTATTGAAAACGGTTCCTGGGCACCTCTGGCAGCAAAAGTAATGAAAAATATGCTTTCTGAATGTAAGAAGATCAACTGGCTGGACACCACAGTGAAGATTATGTCCGCAGTAAATCAGGAAAACAGAGATCAGATGGAAGCGATGGCTTCCGAGCTTTGTAAGGAATATATTGCAAAGAATGATGAACTGGCAAATAAAAATGACATGACAGCATTATTCCGTATTGGTTATGGTCTCTATGTAGTGACATCAAATGACGGTAAAAAGGATAACGGACTGATCGTTAATACAGTTACCCAGCTGACAGACTCTCCGTTCCGCGTTGCAGTTAATATCAATAAGACAAATTATTCTCACCATGTTATCAAGCAGACAGGGGTGATGAATGTAAACTGTCTCTCTGTAGAAGCTCCGTTCTCTGTGTTTGAACAGTTTGGTTTCCAGAGTGGAAGAAGCGTGGATAAATTTGCGGGACAGAAGGTGAATCGTTCTGATAACGGACTGATATTCCTGGACAAATATATCAACGCATTTATGTCCCTGAAAGTAGAGCAGTATGTAGATCTGGGAACTCACGGAATGTTCATCTGCAGTGTGACAGAAGCCCGCGTGGTAAGTGACCAGGAGACAATGAGCTACACCTATTATCAGAAAAATGTAAAACCGAAACCTGAAACAGAAGGTAAGAAAGGATTTGTATGTAAAGTCTGCGGATATATCTACGAAGGTGATGAACTTCCGGAAGATTATACCTGTCCATTGTGTAAACATGGAGCTGTAGACTTCGAGCCGATTGGATGAAAGATTTCTCTTGTTAAACTGCTAAAGAGTGACATTCTGTTATATGAATAATTGTTGAGATTTCAGAGTGATCTGATTGATAAAATAAAAAATAGAGATTGTCAGTGGTTAAATTGCTGGCAATCTCTATTTTTGCTCCAATATGGTACTATTATTAAATACTGTTTCAGTACTATTTCAAATTTACATTCCAAAATGGTGTATTGATATTATAATGTAAAAATTTGATAAAGTCAAAATATAAAAAATAAATCCATTGAAATAGTATTGAAAATATAAAAGTATAGTGATACAATAAAAAAAGAAAGGACGAAGAGAGGAGGAACTGAGATGACAGAACTTAAACTGGAATTTGAATTGGAAAATGCGGAATTGCCAATAGATTATGATAAAGTGATATTAAGCTTTATGAAAGCAGCAATTGAAAATTTTTCGCCGGATTTATTTGACAGGTTATACAACAAGCGGGAGTCTGTGATAAAGACTTATTGCTGGACATGCTATTTGCCTCATGCCCAATTTACTTCAGACACAATTAAACTTGGAGCAAATAAATTTATGTTAACTTTTTCTGATATTGATATGGGAGAATTACTGATATTTTTTAATGCATTTAGTCTTATGAAGCATAAAATATTCCATATGAACAGAAATTCCATGAAACTGCTGTCGGTGAAAACAAGGAAACTTCAGACAATTAAAGAAACGGAATTGATTGTAAAAATGCAGAGTTCATTAATAGCGAGAAAACATAATAGTGATGATAATACTGATGTTTATTATACCTTTGATGAGCCGGAATTTTCGGATATTGTAAAGGAGAATCTGAAAATTTTTTTACAGAGGATAAACATAGAGTGCGATACAAGTGATTTTTCTATTGTACCTTTAAAAGGAAAAAAGGTAGTTACAAGAACTATGGGGCAATTTGTAGATGGAAATATTGGTATCTATAAAATAACAGGAAATCTCAGACTGTTGGAAATATTGTATGCAGCTGGAATTGGAACTAGACGTTCTGCTGGACACGGGAAATTTGAAATCATATTTTAGTAGGAGGCGGTGATTTCTTGGATAAATATGTAATTACATTGGGGGATTTCCTGAAGAATGCAGGAATCGTAGGTTTCAGATATATGTTAGAAGCAGCAGATGCAAAAGAAGATTCAGATTTTGGCATTACGCAAGACGGACAAGGATTATGGATTGATATGGATTTCGCATTGAATGCTGACTGGACAGACATGTACTTTAAAGCCTGTGTACAGTATTTTGGACCATTTACAGTTTATCAGGGAGTCCTTGACAGAATTAGTAAGTGTATAGATAAAATTCAGATTGGAAAATGGAATCCAGGAAAGGAAGAAAAGGAAGATCTGAAATTTATTAATGACAAACTGCTTTCTAATAGTTATCAGGCTGGATTTGAAAATATAAAACATGATATTGAAATGCAGGAAGTATACCAAATTCTAAAAAAGGATAAACTCAATGACAAGTTAGACGTGACAGATTTGGAAAAACGATTAATTGATTTGGAAAAATTTCTTCAGCAACCAAAGTGCAGGGAAACATTTATTATGAAAAGTGTGATATATACATATATTAATCGTTTTTGGAGCGGAAAGTGTTTTTTACTGCGGGCAAATGCAAAAAAAGATATGCGGGAATTATTTGAAAAAGATTTTTCCGAGCCGTTTAGGAAATATCTGAAGACAGATCATGTAAAAGCAAAAGATTTATGCATTGACTGTGGAGCAACGATAGGACCTAAAGAGAAGAATTCAATTGCATTTATGAATGAAGTGGGGGATGATTTTACAAGAAAACGTTCTGCTTTCTGGGATTGCAAAGTATATGCATTTCTTTGTCCGGGATGTACGTTTGTTTATGCTCTGAGTCCGTTGGGATTTCGGCTGTTTGTAAATAAATTTGTCTTTATGAATATTAATAATGATATTCATGCATTATTGGATGTTAATTCGAAAAACGGAACTGACAGTATAGAGGGAGAAAAAAAGGAGGATGAAAAATATTCGCAGTGGTTTGCCCGAACAATTAATATATTGCTGAAAGAAAAAACGAAAGAGATTTCTAATATTCAGGTGATTTTGCGTGGAATAAGGGCAGAAGACAGGTATCTGCTTGGTATTGTTCATAAAAGTATGCTGGACATTATAAGTATGCCTGGTACTTCAAATGCATTGCAATTGTTGGGAAAATATCCTTATATAAAAATTAAGAATGAATTTGTCAATATACATGAAATAGTGGTTATTAATCTGTTGCAATATCGTAATCAATATCAATTGCTGGATAAGGTATTGAAAGCGGCTGTTGAAACAGGCTCATTAAATTTTTATGTTAACTGTATATATGAAATTCAGTTGCGGTCAGAAATTGTATATTATACAGAAGAAGAGAAGAGAAAGGAGATTGCTATGTACATAAGTATGAAAAAAAGTGGAGCAGATTTAAGAAGAGCAATCATGTCTGCTAAGGGTGAGTCTTCCGGCGAATGCCTGCGGGGAATGGAATATCAGTTGTTGAATGCTCTGTCTGTAAGAAATGTAGAGAAATTTATGGATATTGTATTGCGACTGTATAGTGCGTACGGATCACGTAAAAACGAAAATGGTCAGGAGTTATTAATTCCAACAGGTCTTGTACAAATGCTGGGAAATTCGGAAAAATTTACAAGATATGGATATGCATTTGTAATGGGATTGGAAGGATGCTATGAGAAAAAGGAGGAAAAATGATTATGAAAAGAGAAGGCTTAACTATTACGATGATTTTTCTGGCAGAAAGTGCAAATTATGGGGAAGGGATTGGAAACATTTCTTCTCTCAAAAAAATGACGAGGGGAAATCATGAGCAGTATTCTTATATTTCCAGACAGGCTATGAGATATAATATTGTGCAGCAGTCTAATTGGGATACAACTCCGGTGGATGGAAAAAGCGGAGTTGTACAGTTTGCACCATCTGCAACTATTAAAGATTACCCCGAAATTGATTTGTTTGGATACATGAAAACAACAGCGAAAGGTGATGAGCAAAAGGGAGGTGCTGCTACGAGATCTGCAGTTGCCAGACTTAGCAATGCTATTGCTTTGGAACCATTTCAGGGAAATCTGGAATTTCTTACTAATATGGGACTGGCTGTAAGAGGAAATCTGGAAAATGGAATTGCGCAAAGTGAGGTTCATCGTTCTTATTACGCATATACTATGTCAATTGATTTGGACAGAGTAGGTATCGATGGAGAGATTGATATTGATAAAGAAGAAAAGGCAGAACGTGTGAAGATCCTGTTGGATACTATGCAATATCTATATAGAGATATCAAAGGAAGACGTGAAAATTTGAGTCCGTTATTTGTTATTGGAGGAAGATATAGCAGAAAAAATCCGTTTTTTGAAAACAGGGTAAAGGTTGATGATAATAAAATAAATGTAGAAACGTTACAGGAATTGATTAAAGATAATGAACTTGCCGGATATACTTTTACCGGAATTACGTCAGGTATTTTTGATAACGAAAAGATTGTCAGAGAAGAGTTAAAAGCAGAATCTGTTGGAACAGTATTTAAGCATTTGAAAGAGGAAGTGAATCTATATTATGGAGAAAGCAATTAGATTACAGTGTTTTCAAAATCTGGTCAATTATAGAAAACCCAGCAGTTTTATTATTAAAGAAACATTTCCATTACCTCCTTATTCCACTGTACTGGGAATGATTCATGCTGCATGTGGTTATACGGAATTTCATCCAATGAAGCTTTGCATTCAAGGAACAAATTGTGGTACAGTGTCAGAATTATATACGCGATATTCTTTTTCATCGGGAGCTAAATTTGAGGAAGGAAGGCATCAGATTTGCATTGAAGATGATGAAAAATATGGTATTTTTCGTGGAATTGCAAATGTAGAACTTATATGCGAAAATCGTATGGTTATTCATATTGTTCCAGATGAAGAAGACTTTGATACGGTATATCAATCATTAAAAAATCCTCCACAATATTTGGCACTGGGACGATATGAAGATCTTCTGGACATAGAACGAGTTGATATTGTAAGAATTCATCCGGAAAATGAAGTGGATTTGAAAAGAGATATGTATATTCCGGTAGAAAATGAATGGGAAAAGGATGAAGAAAAGATAAAAATCAAAAATCCAAGAATGACTATTTATAATCTTACAAAAGAATATGAAATTACAAAGCAGGGATTACGGCGATGGAAAAAGAAAAATGGAAGAATCAAAGCATATTATTGTCCGCAGGGAATGACGTTAAGAAAAGGTGCGTATGTAGATAATATTGAAGAGGATGCTGCTATAGTTTTCTGTTAATAACCTGTTGTATAAATATATAGAGCAAGGCAGCTATGGAGGCTGTCTTGCTTCAGAAAGGATTATATGTATGGAGTACTATGCAAAGTCAAAAAAAGTACAATTCACTTCGGAGCGGATCAATGAAATAAAGAAAAATATGAAGAATATTGAGGAATGTTTGAAAGAGAATCTTACCGAAACAGATGTTGAGATATTGAATAGTAGTATTACCGATATAGCCGAAAAAACTGAAGAAAAGCAGAAAACATTGAAAGAACATCATAAGGACATAGTAACGTGTGCTGAGATGTTTTTTTTAGAATATGGGGAATATTTTACTGAAAAAGAAAAAAAACTGGTGGTTGAGGCATGCAGGATTCATGATCTGGGAAAGGTTAATCTTGTTTTTCAGGCAATGATATGTCCGAAATTAGCTGAAAAATTTCATATAGATGTAAGAAAAACTCCGCAGATTCCACATGGCTTTTTAAGTGCTGTTACTATTTCTTTAGATGAATTTGATGATTTGTCGGAATTGTTTTCGGATAAAGATTTTGGACCATTTATTACAGCGGTTTATTATCATCATGACAGGGAGGATCATTATAACAGTCCGGCAATTAGAAAATATGCTGAAAAGTATTATATGAAACAGATTGAAGAATATCTGAATAGAAAAATCAGAAAATTAAATTGCAGTAATTTAGATGATTTACTGTTTCGTAACAATGAGCGAAAAACTCGACAAACTGCGCGCTTCTCTGGAAAAAGAGAAGGAACGGCGCATCAAAATCAACAACCGCATCGAGAGTCTGGAACGGCGGATTCAGGAGGCCGAAGCCGCCGAGGTCAACGAGATGGTGCGAACCGCAAAGGTCACACCGGAACAGCTTGCCGCCCTGCTGCGGCAATCCGCAACTTCCACCCCGAACCCGGCTGCGCTGTCCGCAGTCGGTGCTACCATTGATAAGGAGGACCCCGATAATGAAGATGATGAATAAGGTATGTGCGCTGGTGCTGTCGGTGGCACTGTGCGCTGGCATGGCAGCTCCTGCTTTTGCCTATGACGGCGAGCCTGTGGAGGAAGTGGAACAGCCTGTCCTGACTGCTGCCACCGAAGAGGAAGAGGCTGTCACCGTGACCGATGAGGAAACCGGTGCTCTGACCCCGGAGGGCAATCTGACGCTGGTGGACGATTACCACACTGACTACTCCGATGGCAGCGGACAGCAGTTCATTACGCTGGTGTCGAAGTCGGGAGCCACCTTTTATCTGGTCATCGACCGCAATGCCAAGGGACAGCAGACCGTCCACTTTATGAA
>OGZZ01001675.1_pt1 | contig 15708 bp, 12 predicted proteins | sample 1577021 | NCBI WGS metagenome assembly OGZZ01 (sample SAMEA3541526, study PRJEB24748) | human gut metagenome | biome: human gut; feature: human-associated habitat; material: faeces | place: China | collected 2012
AAAAAGCCCAACGTCTAACTCATCACTGAAGTAACGAGAATGCGACGCGCAGTTATTCAATTGGTTTCGTCAGATTGTTCCTGCGGCAGTATGACTTTACCGTATTCTGCGAAATGCCAAGTTCCTGTGCTATTTTCAAATATCCGATGCCATGTCTGCGAAAGGATATGATCTGTTGTTTCTGTGATTCTGTCATCCTGTGACCTCCGTTCCGAGGGTGCGTATCGTGTTGTCTGCCCTCTACTGGTGAAAGGACAAAAGGTTACGCTTTAAGAACTGAAAGGCAAAAAAATAATGCCCACCAAGGAATCAACTCCTCGATGGGCATTGCTGCTGTGTACTTATTCAGTTATCTGAGCAGTTCATTGACACGCTTCTGCACCGCAGAATAATCATAGCCTGCCGCTGTCAGCTTCTGCTTTCTCTCTGAAAAATGGGTATAGAAAAAGCACCGTCCAAATAACCCTTGAACGATGCTCTGATAGTTAGCGGATTGTTGCTCAATCTTCTATCTCTTTATATTTTGTTTTATTGCAGTGGTCACTGCATCTATATTGAATGGCTTTGAAATGTGTCCGTTCATTCCAGAATCCAAGGATGCCTGTACATCTTCCTTGAAAGCATTTGCAGATTGTGCGATGATTGGAATTTTCGCAGCGTCTGGGCGCTCCTTGCTCATTGCACGAATTGCCCTTGCCGCCTGATGCCCATTCATTTTAGGCATCAGGACATCCATTAGAATCACATCATATGTGTCTGCTGGATTGTTGGCAAAACAAGCAACTGCGTCCTGTCCGTCTACTGCACGAGTTACATGCATACCTGCTTCTTCGAGCAGCGTGATTGCCAATTCCGCATTCAGCTCATTATCTTCTGCGAGAAGAACCTTTACTCCATTAAGGCTGACATCCTGTATCAGATTCAGCTCAGGTATCTGTTTTGGGTCTGCAAGTTCCATAGGAATTTCTACTGTAAAAGACGAACCACACTCTTTCTTGCTGTGAACCGTAATTGTACCGCCCATCAGTTCTACATATTGCCTGGAAATTGCCATTCCAAGCCCCGTTCCGGCATAATGTGTTCGTGCGCCGTTATCCTCCTGTGAAAAGGGTTCAAACAGCCTTTTCTGAAATTCTTCACTCATACCAATGCCATTGTCTTTTACCGCATAACTGCTTACAATATGCCGTTCGTCTATGCCCGGTTTGATACTAATTTCAAAAGTAATCGTTCCGCCATCTTTTGTAAACTTGACCGCATTACTCAGAAGATTCGTCAATATCTCACGAATTTTTGTTGCATCCGTCAGAACATAAAGTTCTTTGGGGATGTTGCGATGTATCTCAAATGTTAAATCACGATTCAGTAGGAGTCCATCCACGATAGCAATCACATTATCTATTAGGACAGGCAAATTCTCCGGCTCAGGTGAGAAGCTTACCTTTCCGTTCTCGATACGGCTAAGATCCAGTACATTATTCAATAACAACAGCAGATGCTCTGAACTTATTTTTACCTTTTGCAGACTATCGTGAATTTCAGATACATTTGTCTGGTTCAGTGCAATGTCCGTAAATCCGATAATAGCATTCATAGGTGATCGAATATCATGTGACATGTTAAGTAAGAAGGATGATTTTGCTCTGTTTGCGGTCTCTGCTTTTTCCGCAGCCTCGCGCAACAAAATCGTCTGTTCAATTTCATCTTCTCTTTTTCTTTTGTAGCCGATAAAGCAGACAGCACAAAGCAAAAACAGCACACATCCTGCCATAGCTCCAACATAAACGGATGCTCTTCTTGTTCGCTCTACAAGCCCATTCACAGACTGCATATCCATTTCAATGCATAAAGCACCAACTATTTCATCCGAATCGCCCGTTATAGGATAACAGGCTGTGAAAATAGGACCCCATGTCGTATCAACAATGTTCTGCGAATACACCGTTTCTCCTGAAAGAGCCTTGTTAATATACGGAATCATTTCATCCTCAATATAGTCTCCCGGATGTCTGACATCTCCTGCGTTGGGATCCAGACCGTCCACCACATAGATCAGCCTGTTTTCTTCATTTCGGGTGGCGGTGTATAAATATCTGGTTGAATTCAGCGTTCGAATTTCATTTAGAAACGAGGAAACCTTGTGATACATTTCTGTATTTTCATCAGATTGATGGCGGAGCGTGGCAAATTCTTCACTTCCGATTTTTTATTTGCCAATTTATGGATTGCATCTGCATTTTCCATATCACGTTTGAGTTCCGTTTCAAGGGCGATATCTGTATACGATTTTTGTAGAATATATGTATATGCTGATGCCAATAATGTGATTGAAAGCGTCAAAATTGCAAATAAACCTATGGAAAACTTAGTAAATCGCTGCTTTAACTCCTGAATGTCTTTGACTGACTTCTTGTCTGCTTGTGTTTTCATTCAATTTGACTCCACTTTTTATTTCATAGAAATATGTGGAAGGGACTGATGTAAATACCGCATCTGCAGAGCGTGCATTTTTCCATCAGCTGATTCGCTTTTCAGATTTATCCTTTAATTGTTTCCTCATTCGAGGATTTACATTCTGAAAGGTCAGACAACAATTTCTTGCTCTCTAAATGCTTCTGCCGCTGTTTCCTGCGGCACGGCCAGTTTTAATTCAAATGGAATGCCGTATTCTCGAACCACAGTTCTCAGAAACATATTGATCACAGTTGTCATATTCAGACCGAGTTCATTAAAATCTAATTTCTCGCGTTTATTAGAACGCTCAGCAGAAGTTCTTGCATTGTATTCCAGTTTCCATTCCTTACTGCTTCTTGGTGGATTACTAAACAATCTTGAATACACTCTACTTATAATTATTTCCTTCTCCTCTTAATTATCACTCATCTGCAAATTGATTTTTTTATTATCGTGGCTTACATCCATTCGTGCAACATTCTGTTCAATTTTTCCATATCAAGAGGTTTCGCAATATGTTCATTCATTCCTGCACTCTTTGCAAGTATCACATCCTCCGTAAATGCATTTGCCGTCATTGCAACGATTGGCAACAGCTCACCTTTGTGTTTAGGCAGGGAACGGATAGCTGTAGCCGCCTCATACCCATTCATAATCGGCATCTGCACATCCATAAAGACCAAATCATAATATCCATTTGGATGATCTGCTACCTTATCTACAGCTTCTTTTCCATTTACAGCCGTTTCAATCTCAGCACCTGTCATACCTATGATCTCAGCTGCAACTTCTCTGTTCAGTTCATTATCTTCCACCAAAAGGATTTTCTTTCCTGTATAATCACTTGCAGCGATATTTTTCAGGTAATCTCTTGCATCCTGACTCGGCTTTCCGGATATTATTTTTTGCAGTGCTGCGGTAAGTCTTGAGCGGAACAACGGTTTTGAAATGAATTCATCTACTCCTGCTGCTTTGGCTTCTTCTTCGATTTTTGTATAATCATAGGACGTCAGAACAATGACAGAAACATCAGGTCCTATCTTTTGGCGTATCTGCCTTGTTGTTTCAATTCCATCCATTCCCGGCATCTGCCAGTCAATAATATATACAAAATAATCATTGCCATTCTCATGACGTTTCACCGCACGCTCTACTGCCTCTTTTCCTGACAGTACCCACTCTCCGTCGATTCCAATCTCATTAAGAATAGCCACTGTTCCTTCACAGCATGTCTTATCATCATCCACAACCAGCACGGGCAAGTTGACCAGTTCATCAATAGTCTCTGACTTTTCATCCCGCAGACGAAGGAAAATAGTAACGGTAAATCTGCTTCCCTTTCCCAGCTTGCTTTCTACCTTAATGTTTCCATTCATCATATTGACGATATTTCTTGTGATTGCCATTCCCAAACCGGTTCCTTGGATTTCGCTGATGCGTTTATCATCTTCACGAGTAAACGGGTCAAACATAACCTTTTGAAATTCCTCGCTCATTCCCATACCGTTGTCTTGAATCACAAACTCATAGCATCCTATATCCAGGGAAGTGGTAGGCTTTTCCGTAATAGAAAACAGTATCTTGCCGCCATCTGGGGTATATTTGATGGCATTACTCATAATATTAGTAAATATCTGTTGTACTCTTAAACTGTCTCCTCTTACATATTCATGTTCAATTTTGTTGAGCTGTACTTCAAAATTATGATGGTGAGCTTCAATCTCGGAACGTGTCATTGCGATCAAGTTATCTACCAGTTCAGCCAGATTAAAGTCTTCTTCCGTCAGTTCGATCTTTCCATTTTCAATGCGTGACATATCCAGTACTTCATTAATCAAACCAAGCAGATGACGGCTCGACTTGGTTATTTTTCCAAGGCAATCAATCACACGATCCGGATGATCAATATTTGCTCCGGCAATGGCTGTCATACCAACGATTGCATTCATCGGAGTCCGAATATCATGAGACATATTTGATAAAAACTCTGTCTTTGACCTGTTTGCCTTGTTAGCCGCTTCATAAGCTTCCTTCAAAGCAATCCTCGATTCTATCTCCGCAAGTTTTTCCTGAGTGGTATCCTGTGCGATCAACAGCACCTTTTCAAGTACTCCGTCTTTCCAAGACAAAGGAATGAAAGCCATGCTCTTAAAATGCTTTTCATCTTCCGTACAATATTCCAGCTTATAAATATCATCCATGCTTCTAATCATGCCACGGATATGATCTGCTGAAATCACTTTGTCAATCGTTTCATCCTTTGCCACCACTTTATAGCGGGATGCAATCCTCCTGATCAGGTCATGATATGTTCCGTAAGCATCGTATGGTGGCTTTTTTCCGTGCAGACTATAAAACTTATAAGTATCATCTTCCAGATTGCACATAGCAAAACGATTGACCAGACGCATTGTTCCCTGAAGAAGCAGATCCATCGCATCATTCTTACGTGTCAGCTCCAATATGTTTTCCATTTCTTTTCTGGCTTCTGTAATATCCCGGACGAAGATCATTGCATAGCGTGAACCGTCATTTTCTTCTCCTCTCATAAGGACGTTGCGAACCCAACATTCCTCACCTTTTATCCGTATTCTGCATTCAAGAGTGATTTCTTTTGAACCTTCACTCAGTTTTTCAACAATAAAATTACGGTTGTAAAAATGAGAAACCGCTTCCTTGTCCTCATCAACAACATAATTATCCAGGTATGCCTGAATCAGTTCATCCCATGTATGGCTCTTTTCAAAAATCTCCAGAAGGGAATCCTCTACTTTTAGTGACTCAAAAGAATTATCCTTTAGATTTACATAATACTCGCAGATATTTCCCTCTGTATAGGCGCGATGAAATGCCTCATTTCTCTGTGCTTTCATCTCGCTCTGCTTTCTCTTGTCAATATTTATGAATGTACCGACAATAAAACGTACTGTTCCGTCCAGACGTCTGGTTGTCTCGGCATTTGCCCGGAACCATTGATAGGAACCATCTTTCATCTTCAAGCGGTATTCACAGTCATATTTCACACTATCTGTTTTGTCTTGAATTGCTTGCTCTAACAGTGTAAGTGTTGCTTCCTTGTCTTCTGGATGTAACAAATCTGACCACGATTCCAGTTTATTTGGGAAATCAAGAATGTCATGATACCCAAGCATCGTGCGAAACTCATGACTCCAGTACACTTCCTTAATATTTCCGCTTTTGTCACAATCAAAATGCCACATCCCAGAATGAATCACGTTATTGATCAGTTTCAGATTCTGCTGCATCCAGTCAATCTGAACAGACAATACCCATACCTGCTTTCCATCATCTGCTATGGCATCTTTCTTGCACATACGGACAAATACAGGTGTGCCATCGCTCATCAGCATCTGTCCTTCTCCACACCCTTGAAGGCGCTGGAACCTATCGTATTCAAGAAAGGTCTGGTTTCCTCCATATAAAAGATTTCTCAGAGAACCTGATGTTTTCTTTTGAAATTCTTCAAACGTATATCCCAGATTCTTCAACATGTGTGAACTGACCTGTGTAATTGTAAGATTTTCATCATAATATCCTGTCATGAATCCAACAATATTCAGTTCGCTCACTGCATCCTGTACGATTTTTTGACAGTTTTCATTTAACTTTGTATTATCCAGTGAAAAGATATTATTTTCACTTTGCTTTTCTTTATTGAACATTTTCATCCTCCGTATATTCTAAGTCCAACAGGGATGTAAGTACTTCCATTAGTTTATTTATATCAAAAGGCTTTGAAAGATGAGCATTCATTCCTGCTTCAGCACAATATTCTTCATCACTCTTAAAGGCATTGGCAGTCACAGCAATGATCGGAATTTCAGCACTTTCTGAATCCATCTGGCGAATATGCTTTGTAGCATCTATGAACCGTTTCAAAAAGATAAGTTCGATCTGCATTTCCATAATTGCCAAGAACTTCAAGTAGTTTCTGAATTCCTGCTCCAATACTCTCTCTATTTTCGGCTTTGTCAATTTCTTTTAAAATCCGCAGAATATCTCCTTCTCCTGCAAGGATATTGTAGTTCTGCCTGTTCAATATCCTCTTTCCATAAATAGATGTTCATATCAAGACTCGTCGCATATCCCCTGTCTGTGGAGAATTTTGTCGAATGAAAAGAATCATCCTTGTACATCTGCAAAAGTTCTCTTGTGGTTTATTATCCATCCGCTATAATAACTTACCTTGCCGCTAAGCACCTTCATCTCTCGATCCATCAATTCTCATCGCGAAGCACTGACTGATATCTGTCGGGTAATATACCGGATTTTTACCAGAAGAATAGAAGTCAAATCTATAAGTGACATAATTTCACTGGTAAATAAAATGAATAATGCTACTGAAATTGAATGGGATATAGATAATGAAAAGGTAAGTATTTCATTTAAAAACGAGGATATAAACAATAGTCTCAAAGATTACGCCTTAGATTATAGATATAAAGATATTAATATAGAAAATGAATCTTCTGATTCTGAAGCAACTTTAACCAGACTTATGCTTATTAACAACAGTCTAAAGTAATTACTAACTATTTATTTTCTATATAATTTCTTACAACAACATATATTTTAATTAAACTTGTCGCAAAATGTTAATTTGCATATATCATGTCTTCAAGCCAAATTTGATGTCGTGAAAATTTAACAGCTAATAAAAAAAATAAAGTGCAGATTCTAACTGAATCTGCACTCCTTTTTTGTTCAGATTATAAATGGTGCTTTTTATATCTTATTATATCTTGTTATAACTTAATATCGACTTTTCCCAGTTTTCATGCATCTTTGCAGACATTATAGCTGGTCCAGTTTTTTCTCGATTTGGTCCAGATTTGGTCCAGTTTATAAATGAAAATATACTATTTTATGGTAATTTACATTAAACTGATTTTCTTCAAATCTCTCAAACCCGCATAAACACTGTATTATAAAATCTGAAAAAACTCAAAAACAGCAATTACATTCTGTCGTGGAATGTTCTGCTGATAACATCCATCTGCTGTTCCTTTGTAAGGTCGATGAACTTAACAGCGTATCCAGATACACGAATTGTGAAGTTAGCGTACTCTGGCTTTTCTGGATGCTCCATAGCATCAAGAAGCTTATCCTTACCAAATACGTTAACGTTAAGGTGATGAGCACCCTGATCGAAGTATCCGTCCATTACGTTAACAAGGTTGTTAACTCTCTCTGAATCATCATGTCCAAGAGCATCTGGGTTCATTGTCTGTGTATTAGAGATACCATCAAGAGCCCACTCATATGGAAGCTTTGTAAGAGAGTTAAGTGAAGCAAGAAGTCCGTTCTGCTCTGCACCGTAGCTTGGGTTTGCACCTGGAGCAAGTGGTGTACCAGCCTTACGTCCATCTGGCATGTTACCTGTAAACTTACCATATACTACATTAGATGTAATAGTAAGGATAGATGTTGTTGGCTCAGAATTTCTGTAAGTATGTCTCTTCTTAATCTTGTCAAGGAATGACTTAAGAAGCCATACAGCGATATCATCAGCTCTGTCATCATCATTACCATACTTAGGGAAGTCTCCCTCTGTCTTAAATGCCATAGCGATACCTGTCTCAGGATCTCTCTCTGATACAGTAACCTTAGCATACTTAATAGCTGAAAGTGAATCTACTACATGTGAGAATCCTGCAATACCTGTTGCAAATGTTCTCTTAACATCTGTATCGATAAGAGCCATCTCAGCAGCTTCATAGTAGTACTTATCATGCATATAATGGATAAGGTTAAGTACATTAACATAAAGATCTGCTAACCAATCCATCATCTTATCAAACTTAGCAACAACTTCGTCATATTCAAGAACATCTGAAGTAACTGGCTTATAAGCTGGTCCAACCTGAACCTTAGACTTCATATCTACACCACCATTGATAGCGTAAAGTAAGCACTTAGCAAGGTTAGCTCTAGCTCCGAAGAACTGCATTTCCTTACCTGTCTGTGTAGCAGATACACAACAGCAGATTGAATAATCATCTCCCCATGTTACCTTCATAACATCATCGTTCTCATACTGGATAGAAGATGTTGTAACTGAGATATGAGCAGCATACTTCTTGAAGTTCTCAGGAAGTCTTGATGAATATAATACTGTAAGGTTTGGTTCTGGTGAAGGTCCCATGTTCTCAAGAGTATGAAGGAATCTGTAATCGTTCTTAGTAACCATAGAACGTCCATCGATACCTGTACCACCAACCTCAAGAGTAGCCCATGTAGGATCTCCTGAGAATAATTCATTGTATGATGTAATTCTTGCGAACTTAACCATTCTGCACTTCATAACAAAATGATCGATAAGTTCCTGTGCCTCAGCCTCTGTAATCTTACCAGCTTCAAGATCCTTATTGATATAGATATCAAGGAATGTAGAAACACGACCTACTGACATGGCAGCACCGTTCTGTGTCTTGATAGCAGCAAGGTAACCAAAGTATAACCACTGAACAGCTTCCTTTGCTGTTGTAGCTGGCTCAGAAATATCATAGCCATATGCAGCAGCCATAGCCTTCATTCCCTTAAGAGCATTAATCTGATCTGAAAGCTCTTCTCTTAACTGGATAACATCGTTAGTCATAACTCCGCATCCACAGTTAGCCTTATCCTCTTCCTTGCACTTAATAAGATAATCAATACCATAAAGAGCAACTCTTCTGTAATCACCTACGATACGTCCACGACCATATGTGTCTGGAAGACCTGTGATGATATGAGATCTTCTTGCAGCTCTCATCTCTGGTGTATAAGCATCGAATACACCCTGGTTATGTGTCTTATGATATTCTGTGAAAACCTTGTGTAATTCAGGATCTGGTGTATAACCATAGTTCTCGCAAGATTCCTCAGCCATCTTAATACCACCATATGGCATAAATGCTCTCTTAAGTGGCTTATCTGTCTGAAGACCTACTACCTGCTCGAGATCCTTCATTGATTCATCTATATATCCTGGGCCATAAGCTGTAAGACCTGTAACTACCTTAGTTTCCATGTCTAAAACTCCGCCCTTAGCTCTCTCTTCCTTCTGAAGCTCCTGTAATTTTCCCCAAAGCTTATTAGTTGCTTCTGTTGGACCTGCAAGGAAACTCTCATCTCCATCATAAGGTGTGTAATTGTTCTGAATGAAATCTCTTACATTGATTTCTTCTTTCCAAAGTCTTCCCTTGAATCCAGCCCACTGTGTCTTCTCAACCATTTGAATTGATCCTCCTTAAATATAATATATTTCAATGTACATTTTAAGAAAAATGTATTTCTTTTTGTACACTGTATACAATCTTAGTCAAAATAAAAATTGCCATGTATTATAGGATACTTATTGTTCCTATAAATATACATTGACAAATCCATAACAATTTGACCATGATTACTCTAACATGCTTCTGATAATAAATCAATAGGTTTAACAAGAGTATTTAATTTTGTACAATTTAAGGGGAATATCGTGAAATATTCCCCCTTTATAAATGCAGTATTTATCAGTACTTCAGGCTGTATTAATGTTATTTACCAATAAATTCCATTACCTGTCCTTCACTTATAAAACCAACACTCTTTGCCACACACTCACCACTCTTAAATAAAAGTAATGTAGGGATTGACATAATATTATATTTCTCTGCAACTGATGATTCCTCATCCACATTAATCTTTACAATCTGAACATCATCCACCTTAGCTGCAACCTGTTCAAGAACTGGTCCTAACATCTTACATGGTCCGCACCAGTCTGCCCAGAAATCCACAAGAACCGGCTTATCCGCTTTAAGTACCTCATTATTGAATTCACTTGCTTTTACATGTTTAATTTCCATAGCTTATCTCCTTTACCTATAATAATTATTATTTCATATTTCTCCGCATATATTCAAATCTTTCTCTTCTCATCTCCACAAGCATCTGCTTAATATTCCACTTTTTATTAGTATCTGTCAATACTGCCTTAAATGATACATCAAAACTCTTCTGTCTCATTTCAAAGAGAAGCTTGTCCATATGCTTATCTGTCACATCACAAAATACAACAAGACTCTCTTTATTTTCTTGTGGCTGATATCCCTCTGCATCTGATAATGATATGCCTCTTACATCAGCTGCAATCTCTGCCAGAGTCCGGTCTGTATCTGACTCATTAATGAGTCCGCTTATAATTCTCATATTAGATGCTGCTTTAATAATATCCTGAGGTCTCTTAACATTATATAATAATATCTTTTCCAACATTAATTATCCTTCTTTGCCCTTCTGTTAGCAATAATTTCTTTGATTTCATTAATAGATTCTTTATGTACTCTCGAAACAGCATTAGGATTTCTCTTAATAATACTTGTAATATGGCTGTATCTTCTATCAGCTCTCTCAGATAACTGTCTTCTTTCTTCAGCCACTGCTGCCATGAATTGTTCCTTTTTCTTATTAAATTCTTCTTCTGCAAATGTGGCCGTAATCTCCATTCTTCTGGCATACATCTGAAGCTGTTCATTCTCTTTCGTAAATTTTTCAAGTGTCGCCTTAAGGTCCATAGCCTCATTAATTGAAACAGCAAAATCTGCTGCCATGTATATTGCCAGAACTACTGCAATAATATCTGCTATTGTTCTTGGAATCATAAGTACTGCTGCTTCGATGGGCTTGTGTATTACACACACAAGCAAAATAGAGAATGCTCCCCATGCAAGTGATATAAAGAAACATATATGCCCTTTAAAATTAAGTGGAAGATTGCTGTAATCCCAGTATCTTACACCAAAAAGCTTCTCCATGCAGCAGCCTGTGCAGAATTCAAGTATTGTAGATGATACCATTCCTAGAAGAAAGACCAGTGGAACAATATCTTTCACTGCAATCGTACTAATCAATATTACAATTGCCCCTGAACCATATATTGGCAGGAATGGACCATGCAGGAAACCTCTGTTTACCCACTTATGTTTCCTCACAGAAACATAGCAGCATTCCCATATCCAACCTAAAAAACAATATATAAAGAAAAAAATAAGCCATTGCGATACAGCGTAATATCTCATAAGCATACCTCCATATTTAATCAAATGAGAATATGCTATATATACCTACTTCAGAGTTTCACAGAATTTATTAATAATAAGTGCTCTTCTGTTTCTGCTGATTTCAATATATTTGCCATTTCCCACTTTTGCAAGATTCTTCTTAATGTTAGTTATATAAGATATATTAATAAGCACTGACTGATTAATATAATGAAATCCTTCTGTAATAAGTACTCTGTAGATTTCTACAAGACTACAATACAATTCAATTTCACCAGACTCGCGTGAATGCATAGTAACTCTTCTGCCACCTCTTGCAAAATACATTATGTCCGCGACCCTCTCCTTATACACCTTTCTCGAAGATTGGTATACAAAATAACTTTCATTATCAATCTTAATTAGTTTTATCTCCAAGTAAATTTTCTCCTCTCATATATAATTCTTGCATGCCCTTCTAATTATATATGATATACAAAATATTTCAATGGAATAATTGCGCATCACTATACACAATTTGGTCGAATTTTATTATCTCTGATAAACTATCTTTCCTGAAGATATAGTATAATGTATTTTACCTGGTAATTCCCATCCGATAAAAGGACTATTAGATGCCTTTGATGCAAAATCTTCTTTCCTTACGGTCCATAGTTCTTTTTCTCCAAAGATAACTAAATCTGCTGCTGCTCCTTTAGTAATACTTCCCGGTATCATACGATAGAATTCAGCAGGATTCTTACTCATTAATTCCATAAGCTTCATTAAAGATATATGTCCCGGTTCTACCAGTGATTTGATTCCAAGTGCCAGAGATGTCTCCAGACCTGTAATTCCACTAGGTGCATTTTCTAATGGTCTGGCCTTCTCTTCATCACTATGTGGTGCATGATCTGTCACTATCATATCAATCGTACCATCTTTAATACCTTCAATTATCTTAATTCTGTCTTCTTCCGTTCTTAATGGCGGATTCATTCTGGCATTAGTTCCATACTTAAGTACCGCATCTTCTGTAAGAGTAAAATGATGTGGAGTTGCTTCAGCATGCACATCAGCACCAAGCTTCTTGGCAGTTCTGACAATTTCCACTGAATTTCCTGAGCTAATATGCTGTATACATACTGATGCTCCTGTATGCAATGCAAGAATACAATCTCTTGCAACCATAACATCTTCTGCTGTAGCAGATGCACCTCCATATTCAAGCTGTTCAGCAACTTTCCCCTGATTAACTCCTGGTCTTATTATAAACTCTGGATCCTCTTCATGAAGACTGATTGGTAAATCCAACTCTGCTGCCTTCTTCATGGCCTCTACAAGAACATGTTCATTCATAATCGGAATTCCATCATCTGTAAATCCAACAGCTCCCGCATTAGCAAGTGCTTCCATATCTACAAGTTCAACACCTTTTAATTCCTTAGTTACAGACGCCGTCTGCAAAACATGAATTCCTGTTGTCTCACCTTTTTTCTGAATATACTCAAGAGTTTCAATATTATCAACTGCTGGTTTAGTATTAGCCATGCAGACTACACTTGTAAAACCACCTTTTGCTGCTGCTGCTGCTCCAGTAATAATATCCTCTTTATAAGTAAATCCTGGATCTCTGAAATGTACATGTGTATCCATAAGTCCTGGTGCAACAATAAGTCCCTCTGCATTAATTACTTCTGCACCTTCCATAACATTAAGATTATATCCAGTTTCCTCAATTATATTATTCTTAATAATGATATCCATAATCTCATCTGTTTTACTGACAGGATCTACAACTCTTCCACCTTTGATTATAATCACCGATGTATCTTTCGCATTATTATCATCATTATCCTGTATCTCCGTACTTTCTAATACTCCTATATCTTCTAATTTTGTTCCACATTCAGAACAGAATAAGGCATCTGAATTATTAGAAAAACCACATTTATTGCATCTCTTTTTAATTTCTGTCTGCTCATTTTTTACAGAAAATTGCATTGCAGACTCCAATCTGGAACCGCAGCCAATACAAAATACTGCATCAGGTGTTGTACTACGCATTCCGCAAACCGGACATATCTTTTCATCTCCACCACTCACACATCCTGTATTCTGTATATCAGTCTGCATCTGCACTGGAGCTGTATACATAACAGGCGGTGCTTGATGTGTAACCCGTACTGTTTCTGGTTGCTGTGGCTGTACCACATGTACCTGTGGCTGCATATTCGCTCTGCTTACTGCGGGTACATCTATAGAATCAGCATATTCACCGAGTATATCCCATGTCATATTCTCTGGCTGTTTAAGCAGTTCCTTTAACCTTACCATAAATGAAACATCTGAATTCATAGGTGTTCTTATCATTCTGAGTATCTCATCAAGAAAAACATTATAAAATTCACCATTATTGTAACCTGTAGCTGGATAATACAAATATAAAGCCTTTCCCGTAGCAGATTCAATTAATACAGTATCAAGTGAAACCATAACATTACCATATTCCATATTATATGCAGAAATGCCTGCTAATGCATTGACACTGCTCCTCATAAATACAGAAAAAGTATGCTGGTCTATAACCCTGTTCTTAAAAAACTCTTTAGCTGTCTCATATCCCGCTATTCCATACTCTGCTGTAAATCCATTATTATCTGACACTATATGAAAAGGGAGAAATCCTTCTACAGCTGTATTTGAAAGTAATTCAGCCATATTCTGATTAAGCTGTTCATCTTTTGTACTCTTAACCTTAACACTCACCTGATTATTCTTGGAAACAACCTTTACTTTTCCCATAAATGCATCCTCTCTTCCTAATTATCTGAATTATTATAGATATATTTCGTATTATACATCACAATTGCTTTATATGTCACTCAAAAGAAACTATCTTTGCCTTTCTGCTTATTATTCCATTAATATACACAAGAACATACTCCTTATAGGTTATTGAATCTCTTGCATACATAAATGGTTCTTCTCTATAAAGCAGACACTTATATCCCTGTCTCTCATATTCATTCAGATTTGCTATTGCTTTTGCATGTATCACATTATGAATTTTCTGTTCTTCTCTTGAAAAAGCTCTCTGTGGATAACCTGATGCCGCTTCCCTCAAATCTGCTATTATTGCATCCACAAACGCAGCATGTTTCCTCATTCCAAACATTGCCGCCAGCTGTATACTTCTTAACCCTGATGGTTTCTTCTTATAAGCTTTAAGTTTTCTTCTTATTGAATTATCTTCAACTCTCTCAGCTATATCTATAAGATAATCTACAGCCTCTTCATAAACACAATCCGGGTATGAAACATAATACTGGTCTGGCACAGACTGAAATCTCTTAATTGGAGGAAAATCCGCCAGTTTCATAAGCACACGTTCAGCATCATTGCATACCTCTTCTCCAAGATATCTATACTTGTCTCTTATATCAGCAAGCTGATATTCAAGCTGGCGTAAATATTCATATCCTTTTATCCAGAAATGCCCCATGCTGCCATAATTAAATAAATATGTTCTTAATTCCAGTCTGCTGAATTTTATTGTAAATATATTCTTATTCCCCTGATTAACTATAAGCATATATCCATCTTTTAACATCTGCACAGATGGTATCTGTTCCTCATCCACATCAATATATTTTCCAGTCATAACTGAATCTTTAAATACAAGAAAGCTCTCCACTGCATCATTCATAAGATAAGCAACAACCCAATCCTTCTCCCCTTCCATATGAACAGGACAGAATACATTAAGTTCAAATACCTGTGAAAGTTTAACGAACGCATCATAATCAGAATCACGCACGTCATTAAGCATATCATTTTTATTATCTTCTGATACATAATCCACAATTTTACTCATCAATTACACATCCCTTAACATAAAGAATTGCGTGTTACTGAAACTCTGTTACATGCTTTCTCATCCACACTGGCATAAGATTTCTCTGACATTCAGGATTATGGCGATGCTTAATTGCTATAGTCTCAAAAAAGATTTTCCACATATCTGTATATTCATCCTTCACATCTTCTGTCTTTGCCAGAACTGACATATCATAATCTGTAAAATATCTTATATACATCTGCCCATCAGTAGTATGAACTACAGACTTTTTTCTGTTATCATCAATTATAAGCCAGTTCTCAGAAGGCATTCTGTCAGCAAAATGTAAAGAAACTTCATATATAACATCGCTCTCTGGTTCAA
>OGZZ01001682.1_pt1 | contig 15663 bp, 13 predicted proteins | sample 1577021 | NCBI WGS metagenome assembly OGZZ01 (sample SAMEA3541526, study PRJEB24748) | human gut metagenome | biome: human gut; feature: human-associated habitat; material: faeces | place: China | collected 2012
ATCCAAAAGAGAACGAATGGAAAGAACTTAGCCTGGAAACACTTAATGAACTTCAAACAAAAGACATAGATGTTTTTATGTTTTATAGTCCTGCAAAAATGACAGGTGATTCGTATTTGAACCCGGTAAATGCAGTCGGATTATCTGATATAAAAAAGAAGTTTTGTGAACTATTACATACACAATACCAATATCTCTCACTTGTAGATTACTGGCAGTATCTGCTTCATGAAACGAAATTTCATCGTACTTACGAATATATGCGATTTAATAAACTGATTGCGGATTTAATATATCACAACGGTTCTGATGTGTTTTATGTGCTGTGTCCACAGGATATATTTGCAATGGATGACGGAATTATCGAAATCGAAACAAATCCGTTTCCAATAATGCCATTACTTGCTCATTTTGATTTACAGACAAATGATCTCTATATTTTGGATACATCTGCATTGTTCTATAACAAAGAGAAAACAAATAGAACATATGTAATATTCGATGAACCAGAAATAAGTATCCATAATACAATTGAATCCTATTTAATGTCAAAAATAAACAAAAACGAAGCAAATACAAGAGAAATAAGAAAAGCAGATTCTAATAAGTTTGAATACATGGCGGCAATAGTTGAAAATATGGTACATTTTGTTGTTTCTGGTGTTGAATTGAAGATGTCTTTTTCAGATGTTCATGAAATCAAATATATTGTCTTATATCATGGAGATACTTCTGACGTAAAAGACCCTCCTTCTTTTTGATCTTGTCGTCTGCCACGGTAGCGGGGCGGTAGTCTGCCACGGCGGCAGCCATGATGAGCACATCGGTGGTGTCAAAGCGGTCAGTCACCGCCTCGTACATCTGCTGCGCCGAGGTGACCGGCACATCGGCGGTAAACTTGACCGGCGGCAGCGCGGTCTGTCCGTGGATCAGGGTCACTTCGGCGCCCCGCATGGCGGCGGCGCGGGCAAGGGCGTAGCCCATCTTGCCGGTGGAGTGGTTGGTCAGGTAGCGCACCGGGTCCAGTGCCTCCTGCGTGGGGCCGGCAGTCACCGCAACGCGCACCCCGGCCAGATCCTTCGGGCGGGCGATGGTGTGCAGGATGTGCTCCAGCAGTACCTCCTCCTTGGGCAGGCGTCCGCTGCCCACATCCTTGCAGGCCAGCACGCCGCTTTCGGAGGGGATGACGGTAAAGCCGTACCGCTCCAGCGTGGCAAGGTTATCCTGCGTGATGGGGTTTTCCAGCATGCCGGTGTTCATGGCGGGGGCTACCAGCTTCGGGCACTTGGCGGCCAGCACCACGGTGGTAAGCATATCGTCCGCAATGCCGTGCGCCATTTTGGCAATGACGTTTGCGGTGGCGGGGGCTACAAGGATCACATCCGCCTTTTTTGCCAGCGAGATGTGGGTGACCTCAAACTTGAAATCCCGGTCAAAGGTGTCCACCATGCACTTGTGGCCGGTCAGGGTCTCAAAGGTGAGAGGGGTAATGAACTGGGTGGCGTTTTTGGTCATGATGACCTCCACATCCGCACCCAGCTTGCGCAGTGCACTGGCCACATTGGCCATCTTATAGGCGGCAATGCCGCCGCTCACGCCCAGCAGGACGCACTTGCCGTTCAGATCCATGGTTTGTTTACCTCCCGGAAAAACAGTTCTTTTCCACATATCTTACCTTAGTATAATGCAAAACTTCCACCAGCACAACAAAATCTTTGCCGGGAACTTGTATCCGGCGCAAAAATGCGGTAAAATACGCTTGACAAAGAGCAAACCGGTTCTTTTCTTTTATTTTGAAAAGGAAAACAGAATTATGATCTTAGCCATTGATATAGGCAACACCACCGTCGCCCTTGGGGGCATCCGGGACGGACGTGTATGCTTTGTGGCGCGCATGGACACGGTGCGCACCCGCACGGCTGCGGAATATCGTGCCGAAATGGATAAAATTTTTGCGCACCGCCGCCACCCGGAGCGCCCCATGCGCTTTGAAGGCGCGGTGCTTACCAGCGTAGTGCCCCAGATCACCGGGGCACTGGCCGAGTGCGCCCGCCACTACACCGGCAAAAAGCCGGTCATCGTTTCGCCGGATATCCGCACCGGGCTGACCATGGGGGTGGACGAGCCCCGCGCCGTGGGCAAGGACCGGCTGGTGGATGCCGCCTACGCGGCGGCAAACTTTCCGCTGCCGGTCATCACAGTAGACCTCGGCACCGCCACCACCTTTAATGTGGTGGACAAGGATCGGGTGTTCCGGGGCGGCGTGATCTGCCCCGGCCTTTCCACCGGGCTGCGCGCACTGGGTGAGCGCTGTGCCCAGCTGCCGCAGGTGCATCTGGGCTCCCCGAAAAAAGCCATCGGCACCAATACCGAAAGCTGTATGCTGTCCGGCTCGGTGCTGGGCACCGCCGTGCTCATTGACGGCATGGTGCAGCGCATTGAAGAGGAATTGGGCAGCCCGGCTACACTGGTGGTCACCGGCGGTCTGGCAAAGTACGTCACCCCGCTGTGCCGCCACCCCCTGACCTATGACCCGGAGTTGCTGATGAAGGGGCTGGCACTGCTGTACCAGCTGAACGCCCCGCAGGAGCACGGCCGCAGCCATGGCGGCGGCAGACACTACGGTCAACAGGGACGCCTCCGGGCAAAGCACCCGCACCCCAACCGCCGCACCCGCCGCGAGCCGGAGGCGCTGGTAGGCTGAGGGAACAAGAGGATAAGGGAGAGCATTATGAAACTGGGCATTCTTGGCACGGGTAAGATCGTGCAGGAATTTTTGCCATGGCTTGTGGAGCACACGCCGTTTACTGTGCAGGCGGTGTGCAGCACCCCGCGCTCGGCGGCAAAGGCCGCAGAGCTGTGTGCACAATATCAGATCCCGCAGCACACCACCAATTACTTTGAACTGCTGCAATGGGTGGACGCGGTCTACATCGCCGTGCCCAACTTACAGCATGCCCGCTACGCCCGGGTGGCGCTGGAGGCGGGCAAGCACGTCATTGTGGAAAAGCCCATGGCGGTGACCGCCGCCGAGACCGAGGAGCTGGCTGCGCTGGCACAGCGCAAGCGGCTGTTCCTCTTTGAGGCGATGACCACCCAGTACCAGCCCAACTACGCCAAACTCCGGGAGCTGCTGCCCCGGGTGGGCACAGTGCGCATGGTACAGTGCAGCTTCAGCCAGTATTCCAGCCGGTACGACGCCTTTTGCGCCGGGCAGACCCCGCCGGTGTTCGACCCGCTGTGCGCGGGCGGTGCACTGATGGATTTGGGCGTGTACAACGTCAGCTACATCGTGGGTCTGTTCGGTGAGCCCAACAAGGCGGTGTATGCCGCCAACATGGAGCGCAATATCGACACCAGCGGTGTGCTGATGATGGATTACAGCGGCTTCAAGGCGGTAAGCCTTGCCGCCAAGGACTGCGCAGCCCCTGCCCGCTGCATCATTCAGGGCACGAAGGGCTACATCCTGCAAAAATCCACCCCGAACTACTGCGGCGGTGTGACCTTCCATCCCAACGAGGGCAAGGAGGAGCACTACAACCTGAACGGGGATCGTCCCCGGCAGGCGGCAGAGTTCGAGGCCTTTTACCGCGCCATGACCGCCGGAGACCAGGAGCTGTGCGCCCGCATGCTGGATACCAGCATCGCGGTGAGCCGGGTGCTCACGGTGGCGCGCCGCAGCGCCGGGGTGCGCTTCCCCGGCGACAGATTCTGACGCATTTTTCTCTGGAACACGCCCTGACAACTACGCGCTTCCAAAGATTTGAATATTCACCTAAAACCCGCAAAGAGCGGGCAGGTTTGCGCCGTATCCGACAAAAAGGGCGGAACGGCAGCAGGAGGAAAACTGAATTATGAAGAATACCAATACGAAGACCTTGACTCGTGTGGCCCTGCTGGTGGCCATTGAACTGGTGATGAAGCTTGTCGGTCTGGGCAGTGTGCCCGTGGGCCCGCTGTATATGAGCTTCCTCACCCTGCCCATCGCCGTGGGCGCCATCACCATGGGCCCCGCCGTGGGTGCCCTGCTGGGCGGCGTGTTCGGCGCTGTGAGCTTCTACGATGCCATCACCGGCGCATCTGCCATGACCGGTGCACTGTTCCAAGTCAGCCCGCTGAACACCTTTATCCTGTGCGTGGGTATGCGTGTGCTCATGGGTCTGTGCTGCGGCCTGATCTTCAAGGCTCTGCAGAAGCTGGACAAGTCCCGCACCTGGAGCTACATCCTCAGCGCCATGACCGCACCCGCCCTGAACACCCTGTTCTTCATGGGCTACATCGTGCTGGCTTTCTACGGCTGCGACTATGTGCAGAATCTGGTGTCCGTCAAGGGCGCTGCCAACCCCTTCATGTTCGTAGTGCTGCTGGTTGGCGTGCAGGGCGTAGCCGAATTTCTGGTGTCCGGCATTCTGGGCGGCATCGTCGCCCGCGCCGTGGCAAAGTTCCTGAAGTAAGCCCGGCTGCGCACCATGTCAGGGCGGCGCATCCGTGTTTAGAATAGAAAAATGAATGCTCCTCCGGCAACTGCCGGAGGAGTTTTTTGTTGGGAACGGCTCCAATATCCTTCCTGTGAAAATGCAATGCCGGAGCGTCTGAGGACGCTCCGGCATTGCTCTATTCACAAAAATATCGTCCCGCCTACTCTGTGGCCTTTACTTCTTCTCCCGCAGCTGCTCCAGATAGCCGTCGGCCTTGATGGCCTCCGGGGTGAAGGAGTTATTCTTCCACCAGCCCACAAGGGCGGCGGTCACGGTCAGGCCGGTGGTCACCAGCTGCTCCACGGTGGCACTCTCGATGGGCAGCATGGGCTTGCCGCAGGCGCTCAGCACCTGATTGGTCAGTGCCAGCGCCAGCGCAGCCGTGCGTGCCAAGGTGGCGGCAGAAATTTTGCAATGGGTATCGTTCATAGGTTCAGTTCCTCTCTTTCTCCAAATCTGCGATGCGGTGGTTGGCCACCTTCATCTGTTCTTCTAAAATGGGTACGCGGCGGGCAAAGTTGTTATGCTCCCGCACCTCCCGGGTCAGTTCTTCCAGCTTGGTGTCGGTCACCGCCTGGCTTTTTCCGTTGGCGATCAGCACGCCGATCAGGGTCACCGCGCCTGCAATGATGGCTGAGATGATGCCTGTCATCGCGCTCACCCCCTCCACCGGGCTTTGTCTGCCCGGGTATCCACGTGCACCCAGCCGGCGATGCGGCCCGCCTTGACGGGGTAGCGTCCCACGCCGCCCCGGTCCGGCATCAGGCTTTCGGCGTAGGCGGCCACGTCCTCCACGCTCACGTCCTGCACCCGGATATCCGCTGCCCGGCCATACAGGTGCTGGCTGAACTTTGCCCCGCCTGCCTTGGCGTTGTGTGCCGGGGTGCGGTAGGCGCTGGTGATCGTCACCGGTTTTCCGAAGTGCTCCCGGATACGCTCCAGCAGTTCTGCCAACGCCGTGTCGATGAAGACAGGGTCGCTGCCGTCCTTGCAGCGGAACTCCCGCACACAGAAGTGCGGCGAGAGGGCGGTGCTGCCGTCCCGGGCAAGAGAATACGCTTGCAATGCCATCGTGCGCCCCCTTACAGCCGTTTCAGCAGCGCTGCGATGGGCTCTGCATAAAACCGCTCGTAGCCCGCTGCGTTGGGGTGGGTGCCGTCGCTGGTGTACTTATCGCCCAGTTCGCTGACGCCGTGTTTTCCCATAGGCGGGGTGGTCTCCGCAATGTCAACGTAGGGCACGCCCCATTTTTTCAGCGCCGCAAGGATGGCAGGCTTATAGGTCTTGTACCAGTTTTCGCTGCCTGCAAACATCCCGCCGTGCGGGAATACATAGGCCACGCGCTTGTCGCTGTGATTCGTTGCCAGATCGTCCAGCATCTTCTCCAGTGCGCCGGTCATGGTCGTTTCATCGTAGGCAGCGGCAAAGCCATCGGTCAGGGTACCCACAGGGGCGTTGTTCCAGGCATCATTCACGCCGCCCTCCAACAGGATGTAGTCTGCCTTTGCAAGCGCTGTGGAGTTTGTCACCACCGTGCTGATGCAGCCACGGGTGCCGCCGTATACCTTATCGGTAATATTCGGGGTCAGCGTTGCGCCGTCCACCGCTTCATTGGTCAGGGTCATGCCGTACTTGTCTGCAATACATTTGCCGTAGCCGCCTGCGCTGCTCTTGCCGTAAGCGATGCTGTCGCCTGCAACGTACAGCGTTTTTCCCGCCAGCGGGCTGATGATCTGACCATTGATGTCAAACACTTCCATTTTACCACCCCTTCTCGATGTAATCGTTCACCTTGTCGTCACTCAGCAGGCCTTTATACACCCTGCACTGATACAACGTACCAGACCAGAACTGCTGCTTTTTGCTGCCGTCCGCGCTCTGCGCCGCACCGATCAGGAAGGTCTGGGGCACATCTATGATTGTGCCGTTTGTGGTTTTCCACTCGGTCAGCGGGCAGTAGGTACTGCCGCCGCGATATTTTCTGCCGTCGATCTGCACCGCATACCGCGTACGAGTCTTGAAGTGTTCGATGCTGTCCGACAGGGTCACGCCGCCGTAGTTGTAGTAGGCGAACTCGGTCTTATTGTTCAGCGGGCTGCTGGTGGAGTTGAAGCCGGGCAGATTGCCGGTATCACCGGTCTCGGTCAGGCAGTGCAGGAAGGCAGGCCAGATGTTGGCATTAAAGTCGTCCCCCGCTTTCGCATCCACTAGGATCGTGTATTGCGGCGTCTCGGTGGAGGCGTGCTCCAGCAGCTTCAGGCCGGTGTCCAGTCCCTGGGTCAGCACGGTCTCGCTGGGCAGACTGTAGATCAGCTGTGCTGTCTCCACTACTTCCACCGTTACCGCGCAGCTTGCACTCTTGCCGCCTGCGGTGGCAGTCACGGTGCAGTTACCTGCTTTGATGCCTGTTACTACGCCGTTTGATACGGTGGCAAAACCGGCTGGAGTCACTGTCCACACCACCAGCCGACTAGTTGCGCTCGTGGGAAGTACCGTAGCGGTCAGGGTCTTGCTATCGCCCTCGTTCAGGGTCATGGTCACGGCGCTCAGGCTCACGCTCTGCACCGGAATTTCCTGTGCACTGCCGCCCCACTCTGCACGCAGAGCATTCAGGGTGGGCTGCATCGTGTCGGTCTTATAGGCTGCATTTTCAAACAGGTTCAGCAGCAGCGCCTTTGCGTTGGCGGTAAAGCCCTCGCCCGGGTCACCTTTTGCACCCGCCGGGCCGGGGTCGCCCTTTTCTCCCTTGTCGCCTTTTTCGCCCTGCGTTCCGGCAGCATTGGCAATGCCCGCTTCCATGTGGTTCAGCTGGGCAGCCGTCAGGGTCTGGCCGTCCACAAAATTCTGTTTTACGTAGCTCATTTGTTCCTCCCTAAGATCATTTTCCCAAGGACCGCCTGCCCCAGCACTGCAAAAACGTTCTCCTTCGGCGGCTGCGGGTTGCCCCACAGCGTCGCCAGACGGTCACAGGCATCCATGGCTGCGTCATTGCCCGCCGCCAGCATGCGCAGTACTGTCAGCAGCGCCTGTTTTTCCGCAGTGGTAATGCCGCCGCCTGTGCCCAGCAGCCCCACCAGCGCCTCCCACGCAGGCGTAGCCGGGGCAGGCATCGCGCCCTCTGCCGTGCCGCTGTTGGCGCATACTTTGCACCGCACATCAGCGCTGGTCACGGTGCGGCTGCCGTCCGTGCCCTCAAAGGTGAGGCAGCCCGCGCCGGGCACTGCCGTCACCGCCGCCGGTACGGTCAGGATTCCGTTTTCCACCAGCGTAGCCGCGCTTGCGCCGGGGGTGTGCCAGTGGGCGCACACGGTCAGCCCCTTCCACTCGCCCCGCTGCTCGATGCGCAGCCGGTAGTTGCCCCGGTTGCCCGCATACCCCAGCAGCAGCTGTCCGCCGGGCACCGCTGCCGCGCCGTTTCTGTCCAGCCGGATGGTCATCTCATTCATGCTGCACCGCCCTTACACATACTGGTAGCCCTCCACGTTGAAGGGATAAGCGTTGTCATTGCTCGCCAGGTTTACATCGACCACGCCGATGTTCACCGTGCCGTTCGCAGCAAAACTCACCTTCACCAGTGCTTCGCCCTTGCAGTAAACGCCGTCCCGCAGATTGTAGGTGTTGCCGCCGCCCACTATGGCCACCGCCGTACCGCCCCGCACGATGCGGGTGCAGCCGTAGTCCGCAGCCGCCGCTGCGGCTACTCCGCCGGTGGTAGCGATCGTGGTACATTCCAGAGGGACCGCCATCCTTACCACAATATAATCCACCTCGTCCGGCACAGTCATCGTCTTGTTGCTTTTGCCCGCTGCACCGTCGCTTGTGTAGACAAGCTTTCCGTTCATGTCCGTCACTCCTCTCAGTTGATTCAGTTTTTCTGCCAGGCTAAAGCCCAGCACCGTGTCAAGGTTTTCCGCCGTCATTTCCAGTGTGCCGTCTGCGCTCACGGTCAGGCCCCGCCCCACCTTCACGCCGCCCAGCACGGCTGCGGTGGCGGGCGGCAGGGTGTAGCCCATGCCGAATTTCCGGTCTGCCTCAGCCTTGGAGTAAAACCGGTCGTCCGCGCCCAGCTGCAATAGTGCGGCGGCCTTTTCCTGCGCCGACCAGCTTGCTGCCCCGGCGGCACTGGTCAGCGCCTTTTTTACGCCGTAGGGCAGCAGCGCCGGGGTCAGGGGCGCATAGGCCTCGGTCATACGGTCCAGCTGCGCCGCCGTAGCGGGCACGGTGGTCAGGGTGGCATCTGCCCGCACCGCAACGCCGTACTGCCCGTCTGCCCGCACCGCGCCGGGCGTTGCCGCCGTAGGCACGGTCTCGCTGCGCACATAGGGGCGCAGGTCCGGCAGCGGGGTGGTATCGGTCTGCACCGCGCCGGTGGCGGCATCCACGCTGAGAATGCGCACCATCTCGCCAGGCAAAGGCTGCACCGGGAGCGGCACCGCCCCCACATCCTGTGCGTTCAGCTGCACCGCGCCGCCCTTGCTGTTCACGCTCAGCACCTGCCCACCGGTGGGTGCATAGCTTTCTGCCCGCAGTGCGGCAGCCTCCGCCCGCTTTGCGCTGGCCTCGGCATCGGTACGGTCGGCCAGAATTTTGTCCGCAGTCTTTTGCGCCAGTGCCGCCTGCATGGCGGTATCTGCCGCACCGTTCTCGGCACGGCGGGCGCTTTCCGCTGCGGCGTGTGCGCTTTCCAGCACGCGCGCCACAAACTGCTCGTACACCGAGGGCGGCAGCTCCTCACTGCCGCCGTCCGTAGGCAGGGTGGCGTACACATCGTAGCTGCCGGGGCGGGTATAGGCGGTGTAGCCGCCGCTGCCTATGGCGGCCAGCATCCACTGTCCCCGCACGCTGCCGGTCAGGCGGCGGTCAACCGTCACACTGTCGTCGGCGTCCAGCGGAATGGCGGCCAGCTGCACCCCATCGCTGCGGCGCAGATACAGCGCCAGGGTGCACCCCGCCCACGCTGCGGGCAGGATGAACTGCAGCCGGTCCACCCCCTCGGCGTTCTGTGCGCCAAGGTGCAGCCGGTGCGGCCGGGGCACAAATTCGGTGCCGCCGCACTGCTGCTCAAGGATTTCGATCTCCATGCAAAACCTCCTTTTCTGTTTGCTGTCCCGATTGTACCGCCGGGGACGCAAAACTATCCAGTGTGTACTAAAAATGTGAAATTTTCTGTTCTTCGGCATTTTGCTAAACGGGGTTTTGGCACCGGAAATGCGAGCTTTTCTCCCCTGCCTGGACCGGGTAATTCCCCTGCAGGTTTTCCATGCAAAACCCGCGATGTGGGGCAGCTTGTTTTGGGCGCAGCGGCCGCTGCTGCGGCCTTATTCGCAGAGAAAAGAGCCGGTGCAAATGTTAAAAATTCATGAACGAATTGCCCCCAGAAAAAAGGAAAAAATCAGAAGGAAACCACCTAAAAACCAAAATATCAAAAGAAACACTGTGAAAATTGCACAAAAAATAATGTTATAAATCTAACAAAGTGCAAGACGCAAATTTGACAGATGCTTTACGGTCTGGTAAAATAACGTTTGCGCAACGAACGTTGCAGCGTTTAAATTCCATCTGGATGAAGTAAAAAGCCGTCCTGCGTACGGCACGGCATGGGCAGATGCGGCCTGTGCCGGGGCAGTTTTGTGGTCTGCCCGAAGCGGATTCCAACCTGTAATACGGTGCTCATTCTTTTTACCCGAAGAGAGCATCGTATTTGACTGTGAGACGCTTATACTCAGAGCAGCCACAGTCCGGGCGGCCGGGGTGCTGATGCAATACAGACCCGCGGCCGCGCCAAATACGACAAAGAGAGGAGTTGTCTCGTATCGCTTCCGTTAAATTGAAGAAAGCAGTTACTGCCGCAAAGCAGGCAGTATCTCCCCGTGTGCTGGCATTTTGTGTCATGGTGGTATGCCTTGTGGCTACCCTTGGCGTCACCGCTGCAAATCTGCGGCTGACCTACGTCACCGACTCCAATGGTGCACGGCAGGTCCTTCTGACCGATGCCGATGCTTCCCCCGCACAGGTCATGCACCTTTCCGGCATCCGCTCTGAGGAGGGCGATGAGGTCTACTACACCGCGTTCAGCGGCAATCTTGCCTCCCTGAACATCGAGCGCGCATTCTCCGTCAGCATCACCGCCGACGGGCAGGAGTACCCTGTAAAGCTGGTGTTCGGCACCGTAGCCGATGCACTGGAGCGCGCCGGTATCACCCTTGAAGGGGACGACTACACCGAGCCGGCGCTGGATCACGTTGTGACCGCCGGCAGCAAGATCGTGGTCCACCGCGTAGACTACGCAGAGCGGGTGGAAACTCAGGCCATCCCCTACGACACCCAGTATGTCTACACCAGCCTGTACTTCCGCAACACCGGCCGCACCACCACGGTGCAGCACGGCGCAGCCGGTCAGCAGACCGTGACCACCCGTGACCGCTATGTGGACGGCGAGCTGGAAAACAGCACCGTTGTGGATACCACCACCACGGTGGAGCCCACCGACCACGTCATCAAGACCTACGGCGCAGGCGCGCCGGTGTCCCCCCTGACCGGCGCGGACGGCACCACCAACGCCCCCACCTCTTATAGCAAGGTGCTCACCGGCAAGGCCACCGGCTACTATTCCCGTACCGGCAAGGGCTCTTCCGGTTTGGGTCTGGGCTATGGCACCGTGGCTGTGGACCCGGACGTGATCCCCTACGGCACCAAGCTCTACATCACCTCCACCGATGGCAAGTTCGTCTACGGCTACGCCGTAGCCACCGACACCGGCATCGCCGTCCAGAAGGGGCAGATCCTTGTAGACCTGTTCTACGAGACCTACGCCGAAAGCGTTATCAACGGCGCCATTCAGGTCAATGTCTACGTTGTAGGCTGAGCTGTAAACAAAACACAATAACCACGCAAAGAGACCGCTGTACAAACTGTGCAGCGGTCTCTTTTGATGTTAATCAGAATACTATTTTTATTTCGGGGTCGGGGAAAGTCTGTGGGCTTTCCCCGACCCCTTTTCTGTTTTCGCAACGCTTTCGCCGGAACCGTTTGTCAAATGAGCAGTTTACACGATGTCGAGCTGCAAATTTTGGATGGTATGCCCACAACATACAGAGAAGTCAAGAAAATTTGTGGTAATTGTATTTGAATTTTGGACAAAAAGTCTTGCAAAAATGGTAAAAACCTTTTAATATAAAAGAGTACAAAGCTGCGGATGCTGCTTTCGGCTTCCGCACGGGGAGGAGCAGTTTATGAAACCGACCGAAGAAAAGATTCAGAGCAACACATCGGACCTGCCGGTGTACCTGTTCAAGCAGGGCAACAACTGCGAGGCTTACCGCTACTTCGGCGCACATCTGGAAACACGGGTCGGGGAGTCCGGCGTTGTGTTCCGCGTATGGGCACCGCACGCCGTAGCCATCAGTGTTGTGGGCGACTTCAACAGCTGGAAGCCCGGCAGCCATCCCATGCACAAGGTGGATGGCGATTCCGTGTGGGAATTGTTCATTCCCGGCATGAAGGAATACGATGTTTATAAATATTGCGTGACCACCCGTGCAGGCGACCTTGTTTACAAGGCCGATCCCTACGCCTTCCACGCCGAGACCCGGCCGTCCAACGGCAGCAAGGTCTACGATCTGTCCGGCTTTGCATGGCACGATGCCGCATGGCAGACCGCGCAGAAAAAGGCGGACGTGATCAACGGCCCGATGAATATCTACGAGATGCACGCCGGCAGCTGGAAGATGAAGGAGGGCGGCAAGCCCTACAACTACTCCGAGCTGGCGGACGAGCTGATCCCGTACATCAAGGATATGGGCTACACCCATGTAGAGCTGCTGCCGGTGATGGAATATCCGTTTGACGGCAGCTGGGGCTATCAGGTCACCGGCTATTTTGCACCCACCAGCCGCTACGGCACCCCCAAGGACTTTATGGCCTTCGTGGATAAGATGCACGCCGCAGGCATTGGCGTCATCATGGACTGGGTGCCCGCCCACTTCCCCAAGGATCAGTTCGGCCTGTACAATTTTGACGGCGAGGCCTGCTACGAGGACCCCAACCCCAAGCGCGGCGAGCACAAGGAGTGGGGCACCATGGTGTTCGACTTCGGCCGCAACGAGGTGCAGAGCTTCCTCATTTCCAGCGCACTGTACTGGCTGGAGCAGTACCACATCGATGGTCTGCGCGTGGATGCCGTGGCCTCCATGCTGTATCTGGACTACAACCGCAAGCAGGGCGAATGGGAGCCCAATAAGGACGGCGGCAAGGAGAACCTTGAAGCCATCGCTTTCCTGCGCAAGCTGAACAACACCGTGCTGGGTCGTCACCCCCACAAGTACATGATCGCCGAGGAGTCCACCGCGTGGCCCATGGTCACAAAGCCCGCTTCGGACGGCGGTTTAGGCTTCAACTTCAAGTGGAACATGGGCTGGATGAACGATATGCTCAGCTACATGAAGACCGACCCGCTGTTCCGCTCCGGCAACCACAACAAGGTGACTTTCAGCTTCTTCTACGCTTTCAGCGAGAACTTTGTGCTGCCCATCAGCCACGATGAAGTGGTGCACGGCAAGGGCAGCCTGCTGAACAAGATGCCCGGCGAGTATGACGACAAGTTTGCCAATCTGCGCACCTTCTTCGGCTACATGATGGCACACCCGGGCAAGAAGCTGCTGTTCATGGGACAGGAGTTCGGTCAGTTTGCCGAGTGGAACGAGGCAAAGCAGCTGGACTGGATGCTGCTGGATTACGACAAGCACGCCGAGCTGCAGAACTACGTCCGTACCCTGAACGCCTTCTATAAAGAGCACCCCGCCCTCTGGCAGATCGATTACAGCTGGGAGGGCTTCCAGTGGATCGTACCGGACGACTCGCAGCAGAGCGTCATCGCTTTCCTGCGCAAGGATGCCGCCGGTAAGCAGATCCTTGTCATCTGCAACTTCAACCCCGTCCTGCGCGAGGGCTACACCCTCGGTGCACCGGTGTCCGGCACCTATAAAGAGATCCTGAACAGTGACGATGCCGCTTTCGGCGGCTCCGGCACCGTGCACAATAAGCCGGTGCGTACCCACAAAAAGCCGCAGCACGGCTTTGAGCAGAGCATTACCGTCACCCTGCCGCCCATGAGCACTTTGTACTTTGAGGTGCCCACAAAGCGCACCCGCAAGGCAGCAGAGGACAGCGCGGACAAGCCGGCAAAAAAGACCGCCAAAAAGGCCACCGTCAAGGACGCCGACAAGCCGGTAAAAAAGACCCGCACCACCAAGGCCAAGGCCGCCAAAACGGCGGATGAAAAACCGGAAAAAGCAAAAAAGACCGCTGCCAAGTCCAAAGCAAAACCCGAGGCCGCAGCGGACAAGCCGGTAAAGAAAACCGCCGCCAAGGCAAAGACCGCGGCAAAAGCAAAAACTGAGACCGAAGCAGAAACCAAACCCGCAAAGCGCACCCGCAAAGCAAAAGCACCCAAGGAATAAGGATGCCCACACGGATGCACGCACGAACATTCTGATCTGTTGACTATCATTTCCAAAAAGGAAATGCTAAAGGGGAGAATAAAGCTATGGCAAAAGAAATCGTGGCAATGATCCTTGCCGGTGGACGTGGCTCGCGCTTATACGCGCTGACACAAAAGACGGCAAAACCTGCGGTGTCCTTCGGCGGTAAGTACCGCATCGTGGACTTCCCGCTGTCCAACTGCGTCAACTCCGATATCGACACCGTTGGTATCGCAACGCAGTACCAGCCCCAGAAGCTGAACGAGTACATCGGTAACGGTCAGCCTTGGGATCTGGACCGTCTGCACGGCGGTGTGCACACCCTGCCTCCTTACGAGCAGGCAAACGGCACCGACTGGTACAAGGGCACTGCAAACGCCATCTATCAGAACATTGGCTTCATCGACAGCTATGATCCCGAATACGTCATCATCCTGTCCGGCGACCAGATCTGCAAACAGGACTACGCCGACTTCCTGCGCTTCCACAAGGAAAAGGGCGCAGAGTTCTCTGTGGCCGTTATGGAAGTGGACTGGAAGGAAGCTTCCCGCTTCGGCCTGATGGTGGCGGACGAGACCGACCGCATCACCGAATTCCAGGAAAAGCCCCCTGTGCCCAAGTCCAATCTGGCCTCCATGGGCATCTACATCTTCAACTGGGATGTGCTCAAGAAGTATCTGATCGAAGACGAGGCTGACCCCAACTCCAAGAACGACTTCGGCATGAACATCATCCCCGCCCTGCTGCGTGACGGTCGCAAGATGTACGCTTACCGCTTTGCCGGTTACTGGCGTGACGTGGGCACCATCGACAGCCTGTGGGAAGCCAACATGGAAGTGCTGGACCCCGAGAACTCCGGCATCGATATCTTTGATAAGACTTGGAAAATTTACAGCCGCAACCCCGTGCTGCCCGCCCAGAAGATTGGCGAGCGCGCCGTTGTGCAGGACTCCCTCATCACCGAGGGCTGCAAGATCTACGGCAACGTCAAGCACTCTGTGCTGAGCGCAGGCGTTGTTGTGTTGTAAAGGACAACGGTCAAGCATTCAAAATGTTCCTCATCTCTGAGGCAACCATGATCAACAAGGGCGACAAACTTGTTCTTACCCTGAAAACAAACAACACATCGTTTGATAAACTGTATTTTGGAAATAATGATGACCTTGCAAAAGCACCGGTTATTCAGGGAATGCAGGAAGCAAACGACGGTTTTTCCTTTGCGTTTGAAGTAGATGCTGACAAAGCCGGCACAACCGTTCCGATTGTTCTTGGAAAGAAAGACGGAACCTGGTATACGAAACAGCAGCTTTACTTTGTGATTCCGGGAACGAAAACACCAGATGTTACACCAACCCCGGAACCGACCGTAACCCCGGAACCGACTGAGATCCCGGCACCAACCGCAACGCCGACCCCGGAGCCATCTAAAGTTCCAAATGGCATTTACAGCGGAACCGCCGAGACGGGTGCTCAGATGTTCAAAGTAGTGGCTGTGGAGCTGACCGTAAAAGATGGTGATATGAAAGCTAAGATCACCTTAAGCGGTGTTGCTTATGACTACCTGTATATGGGAACTCCGGAAGAGGCAGCTGCTGCAGATAAGAGCGCATGGATCGCGGGCATCGGAACAGCGGATTATACGACCGATGACGGACAGACCAAAACCGGAATGCATCTTGAAATCCCGGTAGCAGCACTTGATCAGC
>OGZZ01001701.1_pt1 | contig 15580 bp, 5 predicted proteins | sample 1577021 | NCBI WGS metagenome assembly OGZZ01 (sample SAMEA3541526, study PRJEB24748) | human gut metagenome | biome: human gut; feature: human-associated habitat; material: faeces | place: China | collected 2012
GCAGCGGTAAAAGTACCTTGCTGCGTGCTATCTCCGGTATCTGGCCCTTCGTCGACGGCAAAATCTTTCTTCCGTCACGTGATAAGCTGATGTTTATTCCGCAAAAGCCTTATCTGCCATTAGGCACACTGCGTGCTGCGCTTAATTACCCGGGAAATAAACAGATAGATGATACTGAATTGATTTATCTGATGGATTTGTGCCAGATTGGTTATCTTAAGGATAAACTTGATTTGGAGGCTGACTGGAGCCATGTGCTTTCTGTCGGTGAGCAGCAGCGTTTGGCCTTTGTACGTGCCCATATCCAGCAGCCACAGTGGCTTTTCTTGGATGAAGCAACCTCTGCTTTGGATGAAGACACTGAGGCGACTATGTACAGCCTGCTACAGGTGCGTTTACAGCAGACTACTGTTGTCAGTGTCGGTCATCGCAGTACGCTGAATAAATATCACGAGCTTGTTTTACGCTTAAATAAATCAACTCGTCAAGTTACTCTTGAAAAATTATAAGGAGGTTTTCTTATGCTGCCATTGCAAATTGCAGAAAATATTTATGACGTTGGTGTTCAGGATTGGGCTGTGCGTGATTTTCACGGCTACAAAACAGAGAGAGGTGCAACCTATAACTCTTACCTGATTATGGATGAAAAGATTACCTTGATTGATACTGTTAAAGCGCCCTTTACCGAAGAGCTGCTTGCTAATATCAGCAAGGTAACACCGTTGGATTCCATTGACTATATTGTCATCAACCATGTTGAGCCTGACCATTCCGGTGCTATGCCTGCGTTGGCCAAGGCTTGCCCCAAAGCAAAGTTCTATATTACGATGCAAGGTAAAAATGAGGCGATTCAGCATTATGGAGATATCTTTGCTTTTGAGGTTGTTAAAGACGGAGCAACCTTAAATATCGGCAAGCGTACCTTAACTTTCGCTTCGATGGCAATGCTGCATTGGCCTGACAGTATGGCTACCTATAGTGAGTATGATAAAATTCTTTTTTCCAATGATGCCTTCGGTCAGCATTATGCTACCAGTAAGCGCTTTGACTGTGAAGTAAATCAAGATGAGCTGTTCTACGAAGCTAAAAAGTATTTTGCCAACATTCTCTGGCCTTATGCCAAGCTGATTGGCAATGCGCTGAAAAAGCTTGGCGGTCTTGATATTAAAATGATTGCGCCTTCCCATGGTGTAATCTGGACCGAGCGTATTTCCGATATCCTGCGCTGCTACAGCGAATGGGGCAGCGGCGTACAGGACGGCAGTCTTGTTATTGCTTATGACAGCATGTGGGGCGGTACGGAAAAGCTGGCGCGGGCGATTGCGCGCGGTGCAGCTAATGCCGGTGTCGTTGTTAAAGTATTCAAAATGGGCGCTACACCTAACAGTACGGTAGCAGCAGAGCTCTTTACTGCCTCCGGTTTTTTTGCAGGATCTTCAACTCTTAATTGCAGCATGCTGCCGAATATGGGTTCTCTGCTGATTTATCTTAAAGGACTCGGCGCTAAAGGTAAAAAAGCTGCAGCCTTCGGTACCTTTGGCTGGGGCGGTGGTGCGCAGAAGGATATGGAGGAGCTGCTTGCAAAAAGCTGCTTCGATGCGGTAGAACCCGGTTTTAACTGCAAATGGACGCCGCAGCAGGCTGAGCTTGAAGCTGCAGAAAAGTATGGTTATGAATTTGCGCTAAAAATAAAAGCTGAATAAGCTGTGAATTTTGTGTAAAACAAATATATTTACTAATAAAAAAAGTACACAAATAACGATAATAGTGTATAATAGTATTATAACAATGAAAGCGAGGTCTTATGATGAATAAGAAAGCTGAAGTGTATAAGAAGTTCCTTGACGAAAATAAAATTAACTGGGGTGACGTTTTCGAAGTTCCGAAGGCTGACGAGGTTCCTGAAGAAAGCTTTATGCATCCTGTTGTTTTCCGTTCCGCTATCGGCATCCAAGGTCAAAACCTGCCTACTATGCTGGTAATTGACGACAGCATCTATGTAATGCTACAGGTTCGCGTAGGCGCTGGTCTGGTTAAAGAAGCTAACAAGGCTGCAGTTCTGGCACATCTGAACGCTCTGAACGAAAACTACAAGGTGTTTAAATATTATGCTGATGAAGCTGGCAATATTATCATTGAAAGCTGCATTCCTTCTACCGATGAGCAATTCGTACCGCAAATGATTCATGCAGTAATCGATGTTATTGTTGACCACCTTAACACTGAATATCCTAAGCTGATGAAAGCTGTTTGGGCTGAATAAGCTAAATAAAATAATATGGTACTTTCTTAAATAAGGGGAGTAGCCGGCACAAGCCTTAGGGCTGGTGTTTACACTGCCGTCAGTACGATTCAGAAGAATCCGGCTTTGTAATTAAGTGGCGAGACTTTGTTGTAAAATTTTTATTTTACAGCATTGTCTCGCCCTTTTTTATTATATAATATAAGGTGAAGAGTGTACTTGCATGATTTACCACAATTTTCGACAAGTAGCAGACGTAAGGTCAAAGGAGGAAGAAAATGAGTAAATATGGCTTAAGCAAGGAGCAGATTGAAGAGTCACGGCGCAAGTACGGTGATAACACGTTGACGCAGCCGCCGCGGGAAACATTTTGGAACAAGCTGCTGGGGAATTTTCAGGATCCCATTATCCGCATCCTGATAGTAGCACTGCTGGTAAATGCTTTTTTCGTGTATCTTGGCCATGGTGATTGGATTGAAACAATAGGTATTTTTCTGGCAATTATTTTGGCAACCTTTGTTTCTACCTGGTCCGAATACAGCAATGAGAATGCTTTTCAGAAGCTGCAGGAGGAAGCCAGCCGCATTCGCTGCAAGGTATGGCGTGACGGCGAACCGGAGGAAATTGCTATTGATGATGTTGTAGTCGGTGAGGCAATTATTCTGGAGGCAGGCGATAAAATACCGGCAGACGGTATTTTGCTGGAAGGTACGCTGAAGCTGGATCAGGCAGCGTTGAACGGTGAAAGCGAGGAAGCTAAAAAAACTGTTGCACCTGCCAACTTTCAATGGGATGACGGTAAAATTGATTTTCTGGATGAACATAAGCTGTTTCGAGGCAGCGTTGTGGTAGAAGGCACTGCTGTGATGCAGGCAGTGAAGATAGGTGATAATTCCGTTTACGGCCAGCTGACGCAGGAGCTGAAGGATGATGAACGTGACAGTCCGCTGAAGCTGAAGCTTAAAGGATTGGCAGAGCAGATAAGTAAATTCGGTTATGCCGGCGGTGTGCTGATAGCAGTTGCGGTAATACTGCATAAGATATATCTGGCAGGCAGCTTTGCAGCATATTTTGCTGATATGACAACAGTAATTGCCGATTTGGTGCAGGCTGTAATCTTGGCGATTATTATTATTGTTATGGCAGTACCGGAAGGTCTGCCGCTGATGATTGCGATAGTTTCTTCGCTCAATATGCGCAAAATGCTGCATGACCATGTATTGGTTCGTAAGCTGGTCGGCATTGAAACGGCAGGCAGCTTAAACCTGCTGTTTACCGATAAAACAGGCACTATTACTAAAGGACAGCTGGAGGTAGTACGCTTTTTAACCGGCGATTTACAGGAAATTACTGATTTCACATCATTGCCTGCAAGTCTTAAGGAGCTGACCTGTCAGCAGGTTCTAATTAATACATCATCTACCGTTACCGACGGCAAGATTGTCGGCGGTAATATGACGGAAGCAGCGTTAAACAATTATGTCGGTACCTATCGTTTGCCGCAGATGCCGCAGCGCCAGCGCTTTATTCCGTTTAACAGCGCCAATAAATATTCCTGGGCACAGGTTGCTACCGCTGACGGCGACGCAGCATATTGCCTGATTAAGGGCGCACCGGAAAAGCTGCTGCAGGCTACCGATTGGTATTGGTCAAAAGATGGCAGCCGTTTGCCGTTGACTAATGAGATGAAAGCAGCTCTGGATAACAGAATGCTGGAGCTTGCAGGACAGGCTATAAGAATGCTGGCCTTGTGCACCTACGAGGGAGTACCTGCTGATAACCTGCCGGATAAAGGACTGACGCTTGCCGGTGTTGTTGCCATCCGTGATGACGTGCGTCCGGAAGCAGTGGAGGCTATTAAGGCTGTACAGCAGGCTGGTGTGCAGGTAGTAATGATTACCGGTGACCGTAAAGAAACTGCAGTTGCCATTGCCAAGGATGCAGGCCTGCTGCAAAGCGCGGAGGATGTAGTCTGGACCTCCGACGAGCTGGCACAGATGAGTGATGATGAGGTCAAGGCTAAGCTGACGCATCTGCGTGTAGTGGCACGTGCTCTGCCGATGGATAAATCGCGCCTGGTGCGCCTGGCGCAGGAGCTGAATCTTGTAACCGGTATGACCGGTGACGGCGTAAACGATTCACCGGCACTGAAAAAGGCTGACGTAGGCTTTGCAATGGGCAGCGGTACAGAGGTTGCCAAGGAAGCAGGCGATATCGTTATCATGGACGATAATTTCCTGAGCATCAAGCAGGCAATTTTGTACGGAAGAACGATTTACAATTCTATCTGCAAATTTATTGTTTTCCAGCTGACGATTAACTTCTCAGCTGTGGCAATTAACTTTATTGCTCCCTTCATCAATATTGACGAGCCTTTGACTATTACGCAGATTCTATGGATTAACCTGGTAATGGATACCCTTGCTGCGCTTGCTTTCGGCGGCGAGCCTGCATTGGCACAGTATCTGCGCGAGGCGCCTAAGCGCCGCAGTGCACCGCTTGTCAGCAAAAAGATGCTTACGAGCGTTATTGTAAGTGGTCTTTATATGACGATTGTAGGCATTGCCTTTTACAAGAGTGCGTGGGTTGACCATCTGTTCCGTGATGCAGATAATCATATTTATACCTACACGGGCTTCTTCTGCGCCTACATTTTCATGGCAGTTGCCAATGGCTTTAATGTGCGTACTGACGGTTTGAACCTGTTAAAGAATATCAGCCTGAACAAGGGCTTCTTACAGGTAATGGCGCTGATTGTTGCAATTCAGGTGCTGCTGACCTTTGTTGGTGGGCGTGTATTGCGTACAACACCGCTGAATGCGCATGAATGGGGCGTTGTCGTCCTGTTTGGCGCTTCCATTATTGTTGTTGATTTACTGCGTAAGCTTATCAGCAGCAGGTAAAGTTATACACAGTTGTTGATAAGTCTGTTGATAATCTGTGGGTAAAACACATAAGCTGTGGATAAGTATTCGTGGATAGAAGCACACTAATTGCTGTTACATTGTTTACAAATTTGCTGTAAAAAAATAAATTTCAGAAAGATTATTGACAATTAAAAGCAGAGTGCGTATAATAGCATTCAACGAATCAAATATCGTCCCTAAAAAAACGGTGAAGGGAAGAAGATATGACCGGATGGGCTAAGAGAGTCGCTGGCTGGTGTAAAGCGATGTCAATGGTTATATGCATACTGATCCCGGAGTTGCCTTTCCGATATGTAGGGAAGGACGTGTGGTCACGTTACAGGCAAAGGCCTTGTTGGAGGCTGAGAGGACAGTGCTGTTGAGGTACTGTTGAAATAGGGTGGTACAGCGTGGAATTGTTCCCCGCCCCTAATTGTGTTATTAATAAATAACACAGGTTAGGGACGGGGATTTTTGTTTATAATTGTTAAGAAAAGCTAGGGGGAAATTAATCATGCAGCAGGAGAAAAAATATATTCCGTTTGAACAAATAAAAATTACCGACCGTCAATGGCCTGATAAAACGATTACCAAAGCACCTGTATGGTGCAGTGTTGATTTGCGCGACGGCAATCAGGCTTTGGTAACACCGATGGGTATTCCGGAAAAAATTCGCTTTTTTCATACATTAGTAGATTGCGGCTTTAAGGAAATCGAGGTTGGCTTTCCTTCTGCATCGGAAACAGAGTACGAAATTCTGCGTACCTTGATTGAAGGCGGCCATATTCCTGATGACGTAACCGTACAGGTTCTGGTGCAGGCGCGTGAAGAGCTTATCCGCAAAACCTTTGAGGCAGTACGCGGTGCGAAGAATGTTATCATCCATTTTTATAACTCTACTTCAACACTGCAGCGTAAAATTGTTTTTGGCAAGGATATGGACGGTATCACCGATATTGCTGTGCAGGGCGCGCGCCTTATCCGCCAGCTGACGGAAGAAGAGGTTGCCCGCAGCGGTATGAATATCCGCTATGAATATTCCCCGGAAAGCTTCTCAGGTACGGAAATAGATTTCTCTGTTGCTATTTGCGAAGCAGTAATGCAGGAAATGGGCTCCAGCAAAGAAAACCCCATTATCCTCAACCTGCCTTCTACTGTTGAAATGTGTACGCCGAACACCTATGCCGACCAGATTGAATACTTCTGCCGTCATATTAAAAACCGTGAAGCAGCAATTGTCAGCGTGCATCCGCACAATGACCGTGGTACGGGCGTTGCCTGCGCCGAGCTGGCACTTTTAGCAGGCGCTGACCGTATCGAAGGTACCTTGTTCGGTAACGGCGAGCGTACCGGTAACCTTGATATCGTAACTGTAGCACTCAACATGTTTACGCAAAATGTTGATCCCGAGCTGGATTTCTCGCATATCTTGGACATCAAAAAGGTTTATGAAGAATGCACAAAAATGCATGTGCCTGAGCGTCAGCCGTACGCCGGCGAGTTGGCCTTCACTGCCTTCAGCGGTTCGCATCAGGATGCTATCCGCAAGGGCTATGAGTACATGAAAAACAGCGGTACAGAATATTGGGAGGTACCGTATCTGCCGATTAATCCTGCGGATATTCATCGTGAATACGAGCCGGTTATCCGCATTAACAGCCAGTCCGGCAAGGGCGGTGCTGCCTTCGTGATGCAGCATACCGTTGGCTACAATCTGCCTAAGGAAATGCATCCGGAATTTGGCAATATCGTGAAGGCTGCGGCTGACGAATACGGCGACGAGCTTTCCAGCGAGCAGATTGTGAAGCTCTTCCGCAAGGAATACCTCGACTTTGTTGGCAAGTACCAGCTTCTGCGTCATCGCTTCACCGAGCTTAACGAAGCTGACGGCAGCATCCACAGCCGTTTTGAAGGTGAAATTTCGGTTGCAGGCGAAAATAAGAGTGTAGTTGGTGTAGGTAATGGTCCTATCGATGCCTTCTTCCAGGCGCTTACCAGTGTCGGGATTAATGGCTACGAATTTGTCAACTATCATGAGCATGCAATTTCCAAGGGTTCTGATGCGAAGGGTATTTGCTACATCGAGCTGAAACAGAAAAATAATGGCCATATCTTCGGTGTAGGCATTCACTCTAACGTCAACGTGGCAGCGCTGCGCGGTATCATCTGCGCTATCAACCGCGCCGAGAAGTGATTAATAGTTGTCAGTGAATAGTATTTAGTGATTAGTAAACAGTTGGCAGTATGGGGCGAAGATAAATATACAAAAAATGCCCCTGTATATATTATTTTGCTAAAGGCCGGCGCCAGATAATAGATAAGCCGGCTTAGAGAAACCTCCAAAATAAGGGAAAGATTTTTGGAAAACAAGGGAAAGAACTAAAAATAAGGGAAAGAAGCAAGCGCCGTCGGCCGTAAGGCAGGCGGCGATTTGCTTTAACAAAAATATATTGCGAACAGTGTTGGGGGTGACGCCTATTTCAAGGGTTATTTTGTTGGGAGAGAGTTTGTCTTTGAGTCTGATTTCGATAATTACACGTTAATAACAAAGCGAAAACTATTGACAAAAGATTAGAAATGTGCAATAATTACAATTGATAATTAGTTTCAATCATTTTAATTTTAAGCATTTAAAAAAATAAAATAGTATGTCTTATTAGATAGGTGCGTTTGTGCTAGTATTGTGTGCAAATGCTTTATGGGGAAATCGGCGTAATTCCGATGCTGTTTCGCAACTGTAATAGAGAGCAAGACCGTCGCAACTCTTTGTTTTAAAAGAGTTACCTCTTACAAAGGGATGGTTAAGCAATGACCTCGAGCCAGGGTACCAACTGTTTAATGCGTAAATAGGGATGCGAAGAAACATTCTCGATTTTACAGTCCTATTGGTGTATATCATAGGATTTTTTGTAATTCGCGAAGTAAGTTATTTGAGCATGTCAATTCACATATTTTGCGAATTGACATGCTTTTTTATATATCTTTTTTATCTTCAGCGGTGTTATGACAGTTAAGGAGGACGAAAAATGAAGAAAATCAAAGGTAGGAAATTCAGCAAACGCTTGGCTGGTGCTATAACTCTAGCTTTGCTGGCAGCACAAGCAGGCAGTGCCTTGGCAGCAGATACTTACAATAAGCAAATTATTGAAAGTAATTATGCTGGCTCTGTACTTAGAACTTATTGGCAAAATGAGGGTATTAGCGATGGCAAACATAATTATACCTTCAAAGATGATGCTACATTATCAGTGAATTTGACTAATCAAGAGGATTTAAGCTATCAGCAATGGCTATGGAATGTATCTGCTATTGGCGTTAGCGGTTACAACGATACCAATATTGATATGCAGGGGCATAAACTGAGTATTGATATGAGCGGGGATAAGTATGACTCAGTAAATCTTAATATTAGGCCTATTCTCGTTAATAGCAATACGCTTACGATGAAAAATGTTAATGGTATAGATATCTATGTACATGATAGCAAAAAGGCTTATACAACTGCCATTCAGGTAAGCGGTGATGCTTCACTGGGTGTATATCAGGATGGAGAAGGCAATTCGGTGCTGAAAATTGAAAATGATAACGATCCTAATCATGCTGTTAAAATTCGTACTGATGAAAATGTATATTTCAGTCAAGGCGTTTTTGTAAACAGCAATTCTGGAACGGCAAAACTGGATATTAAGGGACTTGTTGATATTGATCTCCGCAAGAATCTGTATAAACCAACTGGCATTCTCGCGTTCGGCGATTCTAAATGTGGTGATTATGCTGAAACAAGTATTGGCGGCGGTAAAATTATCGTTGCTGATTCAGGTAATGCCGTTTATTCTTATGATAGCTATATTACAATCAATAGCGCGCTTGATGATAGTAAGGAAATTATAGCTAAAGACGTAAAAAATGATGTCGAGATTAATGGACGTATTCGATCGGCCGGAGCAAATGGCATTGTAGCCATAGCTTTGAATACCGATAAATCATCTTGGACAGGCTCCGTAGTGCAGGCGACAGAGGGCTCGACAGCTGGTTCTGTTCAACTTATTTTAAGCGATAAGGCTAAATGGAACGCGACAGGTGCGAGTGCTATTACACGTTTTGCCGGTGGCAGCAGTTATGATGATGCTGGTAGCATTTTCCAAAAGGCGCAGGCGGGTGATCTTAATATCGCTAATTATAGTGGATATACTAATGTTTTTTATGAACACAGTAATAGCGGTACTGCTGCCGATGACTATACTGCAGGGGACGTAATAATTAAAAACGCGAACAAGGGCAGCGGTATCAGTATGATTACCGATAGCAGCAATATTACCATGAGCGATGAAGCTCAGGTGAAAGATGTCTTAAATACCTTGGCTAGCAAGTTGACCTATAGTGCCTATGTTGACGGGGAACATAATCTGCGCGGTATTGTCAAAATAGCGGATGGTTTGCTTACGTCCAGCGCGGAATTAAAGACTGGCAGCATTGCTTTTTCTGAAACGGATGGCAAGGGCAGCTATGGCGGTGATGTGAGCGATGTCGTGAATCCGAAAACTGATTTTACCACTACTATTACCGGCACGGACGCAGATACAGAATATAGTGAGAACGATATCGTTCAAAAGGACGGAACATATAAATTTGCCGAAGAAACAACTATTACTCCTGCGGCAAATGTTCAGGCTATAAATGTTAGCAAGGACACCGTAATTGATGCGAGCGGCAGAACTTTGCAAATTACTACGAAAGATGCAACCAATCAGATTAATGCGGTGGAAGCAGCATCCGGGAAAAAACTGGAGCTGACAGCTAAGAAGGTAAGTATTGATGTAACCGGTTCTTCTCGTACTGAAGGTGTACACTTGTATAATAGCAGTGCTACGGTCAATGGTGACCTTGATATTACGTCTAAGGGTATCGGTTATGCTTTAGGCAGCTATATTTATGGTGACAGCACCTTGACCGTGAATGGTGATTTGAGCATAAATGTTGACGGCGATAACAGCGGCTGGGGATATTATGGCGCAAGCGGATTATATGTTGCCGGTCAGTTGAACACGGCAAACTCGATAGGTGGGCAGGCAATAGTTAATGGTGATGTAGATATTAGCGGTAAGGGAAATGGCATTTTTGCCAATATCGGCAATGCATTGGTTACAATTAACGGCGGCGGTACGATTGATGTTGATAGTAGTGTTAACAATTACGCAGCTATTCGTGCTGAAAATTCCACTGTTAATATGAATGTTAAATTGGATGATAATGGTAAAGCTATAGAGGGCGCTGGTAATGATGTTACTATTAATGGTAATATTGCTGTTTCTACTGGTGCTGTCAATCCTATTGATATAAAAGGCACCTTATCTCGTATCAATTTAGCATTGGATACAAAGTATTCTACCTTAAATGGTGTTGTTATTAACGGCTTTCCTGTGGATGGAAAAACTACTGGCGGAGTAACATTTACTGGTGAAAATAATTTGTGGCTACAAAATGGTGCGGTTTGGACTAACGAGAAGAATGGTGTTGTTGACAGTAAGTTCTCCGGAAGTTATGTTAACAATTTTGTAGGCGGTAGTACAGCTGAATCCGCTGGCAATATTTTCCAAAAGGACAGCAATAACATAACTTTTGCTAATTACAGTGGTAATACTAATATTTATTATACTCATAATAATAGTGGTACTGAGGCGAAGGATTACGAAGCAGGAGACACTATTATTAAGGGTGCTGCTAAAGGAAGCTCCATTAATTTGATCACCGATAACAGCAATATCACTATGAATAAAGACAAGGAAACCAACGCAGTTTTGGATGCTTTAGCTGGCAAATTATATTATAACGCTTACGCAGACGGAGAAAGGAATCTTTCCGGTACTGTAACCATTGCTGATGGTCTTACAACTTCTAGTGCTACATTGAAGAGTGGGGATATTACCTTTACGAATGAAAAAGGACAGGGTTCTTATGTAGTGCCAGAAAAAGCTGCTTATGAATTTGTTACGACCTTGACCGGTACAGAGAGCAACGACCAGGAATATATTGATCTCAATTTACGTCAAGAGGATGGCAGCTATAAATTTGATAAGGATGTCACAATTGATATTGGTGCTAACAAAGCTAATAAAGCCATTAAAGCGGATGATGATTTGGTGGTTGATGCTAAGGACAAGGTTATTAATATTGTTGGTAATCAGGTAGCAACCTATGGCACGCTTTATGGCGTATTAAGCCAGATGGTAAATACTACTATTAATGCTAAAGAAATTAATATTGATATTACTACGAAAAACGGCGATGTGCACTGTTTAGAGGCCCAAAATATTAAATATGCCGACAAGCAGTCTAAGCTGACAGTTAATAGTGATGTCAACATTAAGAATGCTCAGGGGGCTTTCGCCGTTTATGCTATTTATTCCCGTGGTAATTCTGCGTTAGAGATTAATGGCGATGTCACTATGAAGAATGAAGAGGGAGGCTATGGCCTGGTTCCGACTCAATCATATAGTTCGCCACGCGCGTTATATGCAACTGGAACTACTTACGGTCCTGCCTATATCACTGTTAATGGTGATACTGATATTGTTGTCGATGGCAATGGTGTAGGAGCGGAAAACTATGGCTCGGAAGTAAATCTTAACGGAGCTGTAAAAATTAAAACTAATCCGGGAAGAAGCAACAAATACGCTGTTTCTGCGGGCGGCGGTACAGTTAACGTCAATAATGGTGAACAGGCAAAAGACATTCAGATTGATGGTAATATTGGCTTATTGAAATCTGATTTAGGTGCTAGCATTATTAATATCAATATGAATACTGCTGATTCGTACTTAAATGGCGTTATTTATGATGAAGCCACCAATGAGAAAAGTGAACTGAATTTTACGCTGCAAAATGGAGCTGTTTGGACTAATAAACTTTACAATACCAATAGCAATTTTGCCGGCAGCACGGTAAGAAAGATTGTAGGTGGCAGTTCCGCAACCTCCGCAGGAAATATCTTCCAAAATGATACTAATAAGATTAATATAACCAATTATAGCGGTAATACTAATATTTTCTATGCGCATGAAAATAAGGGTACGTCGGCAGATGATTATATAGCTGGCGATACTATTATTGGAAATGCAGCTGTTGGAAGCAATGTGAGCCTCATTACAGACAACACCAATATCAATACAGTGCGTTTGAATGAAGTTAATCAGGTGTTGAATGCTTTGGCTGGCAAACTGACCTATAGTGCTTATGTTGATGGCGAAAGAAACTTGAACGGCAAAGTTATTATTGCTGATGGTCTGCTGACTTCTAGCATGACTTTGAACACGGGTGATATTACCTTCAATACAGAAACTGGTAAGGGCAGCTATGAAGCACCTGCTACCGAACCGACAACTGAATTCACTACGCCGGTTACCGGCAATCGTGAGACCGATTGGGAGTACGATGACGCAGGCGTTATCAAAGAAGATAATGTTTATAAATTTGATAAAGACAGCAGTATTACGGTTAGTGGTGGAACTGCCGCAGACCTTAATAGTGTTTCTACTATTGACGCTGTTGCAAAGACTTTGGTTATTGACAATACTTCTACCGGCGGCACCAATATCGGACTTAATAAGACAGAGGATGGCAGAAGTAGCGTGGTTGCTAAAAAACTTAAAATTTCCGTTGTTAATGAATCTGGTCGTGCTGAAGGCATTCATTTAGCAAGCTCCAACAGTAATGGTAGACCTGAGTTAGTGATTGATGGTGATGTTGAACTTAATACCGAGGGCACGGATAATACCATTGGCGCTTATGTAATGGGTAATAGCAAATTGACTGTAAACGGCGACCTTAAGGCTCATATCGATGGGCATAATGGCGGTTATAGCTATTATGGCAGCGAAATTCTTTACGCGACCAGTAACATGGGGGCCAATTCTATGGGCAGTGAGCTGACTGTTGACGGCAATGTTGATCTTTCTGGCGTCGGTAATGGCATTTTCGCTAATGCCGGAGGCAGTGTAATTACTGTGACTGGCGGTGGTAAAATCGATGTGGACAGCAGCACTAACCCATATGCGGCGATTCGTGCGGAGGACGGCACTGTTAATATGAATGTCGTTTCGGATGATAACGGTAAGGCTATTGCATCAGGCAAAGAGAACGTAAATATTAAAGGCAATATTGCCGCGACAACAGGTGCTGTAAATAGAGTGGATAAAAATGGTACGCTTACCCAGATTAACTTGGGGCTTGCTACTAAAGAATCTTCTTTGACCGGCGCAGTTTACAATGCTTTCCCAGAAGAGGGAACGACCAGTGGAGATTTAACCTTTACTGGTGAAGTAAATATGTGGTTGCAGAATGGTGCAACTTGGAACAATCAGGTTCAAGGACAAATTGGTTCATCTTCCGGTGGCAAATCCTTTGAGGGCAGTATTGTAAGCAATCTTGTCGGTGGTGATAGTGCGGACAAGGCAGGCAATATCTTCCAGTCTGACGCCAATAAACTTACCATTAGAAAGTATAGCGGTTTTACTAATCTTTATTATGCTCATGATAATGCAGGTGCTAGTGCAGAAGATTATAAAGCAGGCGATACGGTTATTCAAAGCGCTTCTTCTGGCAGCGGTGTAAATCTTATTACCGGTAACAATGGTATTGATTTAACAAGTAAATCTGAGGTTGAGGAAGCCCTGAGCGCCTTGGCTAGGAAGCTTACTTATAGCGGTTATGCTGCTGGCGAGAAGAATCTTACCGGTAAAGTTGGCATTGCTGATGGTCTGACTACTTCAAGCGCAATGAGAAAGCTTGGTGATATGTCCTTTGCTAGTACTGACGGCAAGGGCAGCTATGTTGCTGGCAGCGTAAGCAATGTCGATGGAAACGATTTCCAAAAGCCGATTATTAAGGGCGATTATGAGAATGCTATTTTGAAAGGCGTTCGTAGCGCAATGATGACTTCCGCTTTGGATTGGCGCGATAACGCGGCTAATTTGAATGGTCGCAGCCTTGCTTTACGCGAGGGTGCTGAAGCTGGAGCCTGGGTACAAACCTATGGCGGCAAGATGAAATATGATAATGACGCTTTAGACTTCACTCACCAATATTGGGCAGGACAGGCTGGCTTCGATAAGGCTATTGCAAATGGCTGGAATTTGGGTGCGGCTATTGATTATCGTGATGGCAGTGCAAGCTACCTTAATGGTGATAAGGGTGATACTAAACTTTATAGTTTAGGCGTTTATGCATCTAAAAATGTAGGTAATAATGCGTATGTAGATCTTATGGCGAAAGCAGGTAAGGTGAAAAATGAATTTACTGTATATAATGATTTCCGCAACACTCCTGTAGAAGTTAAAGCTGATGGCGAATATTCTGCTACTGGGTACAGTGTAAGCGTACAGTATGGACAACGCTTTGGCAATACTAAAAAAGGTTATTTAGAGCCGCAATTACAACTAACTTATGCGCATTTAGGCAGTGACAGTTTTGCTGCTGACAGCAAGGCGGGTAAGCTTTTTGTTAACCAAGAGGCTTTTGATAGTCTTGTAGGCAGAATTGGTGTACAAACCGGTATAGAAAATGAACGTGGAGGCTTCTATGCGAAATTGAGCTTGGCACATGAGTTTAGCGGTGATGCCGGGGCAACCTACATTAGTACGGAAAAGGGTGCGGAGGCTAAGCATACCAGTTATGACTTAGGTGGAACTTGGAGTGAGCTCACTGTTGGCGGCAGCTACAACCTTAGCAAGTGCAGTAATTTTTATGCTGATGTTACTAGAAGTCTGACTGGTGATTATCAACATCAATGGAAATTGAATGCTGGTATCAACTTTAGCTTCTAACTGAAAATTAAATAATAGCTGATATCTTTATTCTTCTAAAGGTAGAAGAAAACGAAGACGCTGGTTTAATTACCGGCGTCTTTGTTGCAGTGCGCCCAGCATGGGCGATAACTAGGTGGTGAAAGTCCACTACGCGCTCGGTAGCAGGAAGCGTTAGCCGAAGGCAAGGGTGTCCATCGTGAGGTGGAATCTGAAGGAAGCCGGATGCTGTTGCGGAAAATCGACAGCGGGCAAAGTTCTGAGCCGACGAACAGAAACCTTATATAAGGCTGAATTAGAGTGGATAAGTCTGCGGCACAAGATGAAGTCCAATGCTACCCGAACTCTATACAGTAAATAAGGCGGCTACATGGAATGAAAGTTATCGTTCTTACCTGGGGAGGTCTCACAGACGTAAAGTAGGAAATCCGAAATACGGAGTAAAGCTTGCTGTGAGAAGTCAGCAGAGGTCATAGTACCGTTTTTTTTTTGACGGGAAGGACTGAACAAATGCCAGTCTTGAATAACTGGGGAAAGGAGTCCAACACAATGAAAGCAGAATACCGAAAGGACTGCCTGCAAAGGGATAGCGTGGAACGCGAAGGGTATGCAGGAGTGCCGAGTGTTGGAAC
>OGZZ01001702.1_pt1 | contig 15577 bp, 9 predicted proteins | sample 1577021 | NCBI WGS metagenome assembly OGZZ01 (sample SAMEA3541526, study PRJEB24748) | human gut metagenome | biome: human gut; feature: human-associated habitat; material: faeces | place: China | collected 2012
TCCTTCAGGCAACATCCAGATGGCAGGCCATGCTCCTCCCGCCGCATTCAACTTGGCACAAATCTCAATACGCCCGTTCGTAAAAGCCTTTTTGCCTTTTGTATACACACCGCCTGTCAAATAAGGGGCAGTGTCATTGCGTTGGGTATGATTGGCAATACCTCTCAACACCAGTTTGCCTTTACGCATGGCATAGCAGGAATCAAAGTCTGTCATATAGTTATTCCAGTCTGACTTACCTCGTGGAATCTTGCTCCAGACCTGTGAATCGAAACTCTTTTTCTGATTAAAGTTCTCTTCCCAGATCAAAGACCAACCGGAAGACGTCTTGCTGCTTTTACAGGAAACAAGCGTCCAACAAAGGAGAATTAAGCTAAGAAATAATAGATTTTTAAACTGTTTCATGGTGCTTTTATTTTATTGGGGGATTTATTTGCAAAAATACAGGAAAAAACGGTTCCATGCACATCCAACAGCCAAAACAAATAAAATATAGCAAAATGTTACATAATGGATGTAATTTTTCGGGTTATAATCATTATTTTTCCAATCATTTTTCTGATATTTGCTAAAAATCTAACGTTATGGAACCTATTCTAAATTTTGCCCAGTTAACGGCTCATCTTAAAAAACTAAACCATAGAAAACGAATTGCCGTGGTCTGTGCGAACGATCCTAACACTGAATATGCCATCTCCCGTGCTTTGGAAGAAGGGATTGCAGAATTTCTGATGATTGGAGATTCTACCATTCTGAAGAAATATCCCACGCTCAAACAATATCCTGAATACGTAAAAACCATCCACATAGAAAATCCGGATGAAGCGGCGCGCGAAGCTGTCCGCATTGTGCGTGAAGGAGGAGCGGATATTTTGATGAAAGGGATTATCAATACGGACAACTTACTGCATGCCATACTCGACAAAGAAAAAGGTTTGTTACCGAAAGGGAAAATCCTCACGCATCTGGCAGTAATGGAAATTCCTACTTACCATAAACTGCTTTTCTTCTCGGATGCCGCCGTCATTCCGCGTCCTACTTTACAGCAACGTATAGAAATGATTTGGTATGCTATCTGCCCCTGCCGTCACTTTGGTATCGAACAACCGCGTGTCGCATTGATTCACTGCACAGAAAAAGTGAGTGCCAAGTTCCCTCATTCACTAGATTATGTGAATATCGTAGAACTTGCCGAAGCGGGAGAATTCGGAAATGTGATTATTGACGGCCCGCTGGATGTACGTACTGCCTGCGAACAAGCAAGTGGTGATATTAAAGGGATTGTATCTCCTATCAACGGACAGGCAGATGTCTTGATATTCCCGAACATTGAATCGGGTAATGCATTCTACAAATCCGTCTCTTTGTTTGCACAGGCAGAAATGGCAGGATTGCTGCAAGGTCCTATTTGCCCTGTAGTACTTCCATCGCGTAGTGATTCCGGCTTGTCCAAATATTACAGCATTGCAATGGCATGCTTACAAGTGTCAGGAGATTGCAAATGCAGAAAACAAGTCAGCCAAGTCACCGGCTCATCATTCTAAATTCACCACTAAAAGCCTACTATTCATGAAAATTCTGGTTATCAATCCCGGTTCTACTTCTACTAAAATAGCAGTTTACGAAAATGAAACTCCGCTGTTTGTCAGTAATATAAAACATTCTGTAGAAGAACTATCCGCTTTTCCCGAGGTGATAGACCAGTTTGAATTCCGGAAAAACCTGGTGTTACAAGAATTGGAAAACAATAAGATACCTTTTTCTTTTGATGCAATCATCGGACGCGGCGGTTTAGTGAAACCGATACCGGGCGGAGTGTATGAGGTAAATGAGGCCATGAAACGTGATACAGTGCATGCTATGCGTACCCATGCTTGTAACTTAGGAGGATTGATTGCCAGCGAACTGGCCTCCACATTACCCGACTGTCCGGCTTTCATTGCTGATCCGGGAGTGGTGGATGAACTGGAAGATATAGCACGCATTACAGGTTCTCCCTTAATGCCGAAGATCACCATCTGGCATGCATTAAACCAGAAAGCAATCGCCCGCCGCTTCGCAAAGGAGCAGGGAACGAAATATGAAGAACTGGACTTGATAATCTGTCACTTAGGTGGCGGTATCTCTATAGCCGTTCATCAGCATGGCAAAGCCATTGACGCCAATAATGCTTTAGACGGCGAAGGGCCTTTCTCGCCGGAAAGGGCTGGCACCCTTCCTGCCGGTCAGTTGATCGATATTTGTTATAGCGGACAGTTCACGAAAGATGAATTAAAGAAGCGTATCTCCGGACGTGCCGGACTGACGGCCCATCTGGGCACTACCGATGTTCCCGCCATTATCAAAGCCATAGAAGAAGGTGACAAAAAAGCTGAACTGATACTGGATGCCATGATTTACAATGTTGCAAAAGCGATAGGAGCCAGTGCCACCGTACTTTGTGGGAAGATAGATGCCATCCTTCTGACAGGAGGTATCGCCTATTCGGACTATGTGATTTCAAGACTGAAAAAAAGAATCTCTTTCCTGGCTCCCATCTATGTTTATCCCGGAGAGAATGAAATGGAGTCGTTAGCATTTAATGCCATAGGAGCACTAAAGGGGGAATTGCCGATACAAATCTATAAATAGGCGGGCGCACAAAAAGGCTATTCAGTTACCAATCACCAAGCAATCTGATAGTTTCTGTTTCTAATTGGAAACGGCTAACTGTACAGCATCATTCACAATGCCTGCTAATATAAAGTCTTGAGCACATAAATGGTTCGACCAAAAAGAACACTAATACAAATAATAACAGTAAGGTATATTTGTCTATTTCACATAGATAGTTGAATAACATAGTAAAAAAGTACTTTTGCGATAGTTTCTTTAGCGGGGTTAATAAAAAAAGCGCCTATTAGCCATCGCATTAACCACGATTTTAACCACGACCTTAACCACGAAGCTATACCTTTGCCATGTCTCAACCCGTTGGAACATTCAACATTGGCAACACATGAAAACGCTGTGATTACTTCGCAAGCTATAAACTCAAAAAGAAAATTATGAAGAAATGTTGGTTATTATTTTTAGTGCTTAGCTGCACGCTTCTTGCCCAGTCCAAAGACTGGACACAATACGTTAATCCGTTAATGGGAACACAATCATCTTTTGAATTATCAACAGGTAACACCTACCCTGCCATTGCCCGCCCTTGGGGAATGAATTTCTGGACGCCACAGACCGGAAAAATGGGAGACGGATGGCAATATGTCTATACAGCCAATAAAATCCGTGGATTCAAACAAACTCATCAGCCCAGCCCATGGATAAACGATTACGGACAGTTCTCCATTATGCCGATGGTGGGTAAACCTGAATTCGACGAAGAAAAGCGGGCTAGCTGGTTCGGACACAAAGGAGAAGAAGCAACTCCTTATTACTACAAGGTGTATCTGGCCGAATACGATATTGTCACGGAGATGTCTCCGACCAAACGTGCTGTTCTCTTCCGGTTCACTTTCCCGGAAAACGCACATTCGTATATCGCAGTCGATGCATTTGACAAAGGTTCTTTTATTCAGATTATCCCAGAAGAAAACAAAATTATCGGTTATAGTACACGCAATAGCGGAGGAGTTCCCGAAAACTTCAAGAACTATTTTATTATTCAATTCAATAAGCCTTTCACCTATAAAGCCACTGTAAATAATGGAAATATTCAAGAAAATGCAACCGAACAGACAACTGACCATGCAGGAGCCATTATAGGTTTTAAAACTCAACGTGGAGAACAAGTACATGCACGCATCGCCTCTTACTTTATCAGCTTCGAACAGGCTGCAAGAAATATGAAAGAATTAGGAAATGACAATCTGGAGCAGATAAAACAAAAGGGACAGAAAGCATGGAACCAAGTACTGGGAAAAATCGAAGTGGAAGGAGGAAACCTCGATCAATACCGCACTTTCTACTCCTGCTTATACCGTTCGTTACTTTTCCCCCGAAAATTCTACGAACTGGACGAAGCCGGAAAACCTGTTCATTACAGCCCTTATAACGGGCAAGTTCTACCGGGATATATGTTTACCGACACCGGATTTTGGGATACCTTCCGGTGTCTTTTCCCATTACTGAATCTGATGTATCCGTCGATGAATAAAGAAATGCAGGAAGGGCTCATCAATACCTACAAAGAAAGCGGATTCTTCCCCGAATGGGCCAGCCCCGGACACAGAGACTGCATGATAGGAAATAATTCGGCTTCCGTACTGGCAGATGCTTATTTAAAAGGTATTAAAGTAGAAGATGTGAAAACTTTGTACGAAGGGTTAATACACGGAACAAAGAACGTACATCCCACCGTATCTTCCACAGGAAGACGCGGATACGAATATTATAATAAGTTAGGCTATGTCCCTTATGACGTAAAAATCAATGAAAACACAGCCAGAACTTTGGAATATGCCTACAATGACTGGTGTATCTATCAATTAGCCAAAGAATTAAAGCGACCGGAAAAAGAAATACAGCTCTTTGCCAAACGGGCGATGAACTATAAGAATGTATTCGATAAAGACTCCAAGCTCATGCGAGGAAAAAATGAAGATGGAACATTCCAATCTCCATTCTCACCATTGAAATGGGGAGATGCATTTACCGAAGGAAACAGCTGGCACTACTCATGGTCTGTATTCCACGATCCACAAGGATTAATTGACTTAATGGGAGGAAAAGATATGTTTATCACTATGCTGGATTCTGTATTTTCCGTACCTCCTGTCTTTGATGAGAGTTATTACGGGCAGGTTATTCATGAGATTCGTGAAATGACAATCATGAATATGGGGAATTACGCGCATGGCAACCAACCAATCCAACACATGATCTACCTATACAACTATGCCGGTCAACCCTGGAAAGCGCAGTATTGGCTACGCCAGGTCATGGATAGAATGTACACACCGGGCCCTGACGGATATTGTGGAGATGAAGATAATGGGCAGACTTCGGCATGGTATGTTTTCTCCGCATTAGGTTTTTACCCCGTATGTCCGGGAACCGACGAATACGTCGTTGGAGCTCCTCTTTTTAAAAAAGCAACCTTACATCTTGAAAACGGTAACAGCCTCATCATCCGTGCAACCGATAACAACAAGAAGAATATGTATATTCAAACAATGAATCTGAACGGCACAGAATATAAAAAGAACTATCTACGCCATGAAGACTTATTAAAAGGAGGAAACATTAACTTCCAAATGGGAAGCCAGCCCAATTTAAACAGAGGAACGGAAGAGGAAAGCTTTCCTTACTCCTTCTCTAAAGTCCTAAAAAAGATTCGTTAAATTCATAAAAAACAAGAGACTGTTTAACTAAGTCTCATGTTGATAAGTTTGCCTCTATTATGGGAATCCATAGCAGAGGCAAATTTTATTCTTCAAGACTTATTAGGGATATTCATTAAAAGGAAAAAGTGATCTCCTTATTCATCAACGTTTCAAAAATCAGAAAAAGATAGAGGAGCCACACACCTTATAGCAACATGTATGCTACTTGTCTCTTAAGAAAGAGTTACCTCCTCCAATAAAGCAAGCTCCCAACTACGCCAAACAATAGTAATTAACTTCAACTCACCTTTCGCCCTGGCTTCTGCCACTAGTTCGTCTTCACTATAACGAAGCAACTGACCACGTGCCTCATCGGCATGTAGTCAGCGTTATATTGTCGTTGATTTTCCAGATGTGCGAAATGATGGCAGTCGGGTCGAATGCCGTAACCACCTTTGCATTTCTTTTCTCTCCGTTCTGGTATCCCCAGTTCGGGTTGTAAAGGTAGTTTCCTGTCAGTTCATACACTTCGCGGTAAGAACTACCTTGCTGCCCACGCTGTACCGGTGATACGAAAGCTACCATTGACAGACTATGTTCTCCTCCTTTCCATTGCTTTTCAGCAGAGAAGGCGAAAGAAACGTTCTTGTAGAAAGTTCCGTCGATGTTACCTTCATTCGAATAGCGTCCACCAATAGAGGTGGTGAATGCCCATCCGTTGTCCTTCAGTCCGGTAGAGTAGGTAAACATACCACGGAGATAATAGTTTCGGTTGGTATAGCTTAAGGTTAACTTTCCTCCAGGTGTATAGCTGCTGGCACGCATATTGATGTTTTCCGTACCTCCCAACTCACCAAAAGTAAAGGACGAAGGAGCTGTGAAGTTGGTGACATCACCGTTACGTGTCATGTCGTTCAGTGCACCTACTGCCGCATAGTTGAATACACCTCTGTTCTGGTCGTTGAATTCTACGCCATTGATGTATTTTACTTCCTGTGTGCTATTGTATCCACGTGGAGAGAAGCGTGCGGGTGAAAGTTGATAGGCAGCTTTATTCAGGAAAATATCATTTGACAGAATCACGGTAGAGCTGACATCCTGCCCGGAGGTTTCCACGTCATCATCCACCATACCGGCATCAATGATACCAATCATGGACACGTCTTCGTTTGCGTTAAGTTCAGTTACTCGGATAGGTTTTAGTTCAGTTACGCCTAAGTTTTCTACTTCAATGGAGACACTCTTGGGCGTAATCATTACGGAGTTAAGCTGAATGACGTAAGTTCCCGGCTGAATATTTCGGATGGTGAAAATTCCGTCCGCGTCGGTTGTGACTTGGCGGTTCAGTTCTGTCACCGTCACAATTACACCTGGAATAGGGTCATTGCTTACTGCTCCGATCACACTTCCTTTCACGCTTACATTTCCTTGTGCAAAAACAAGGCAAGGAAGGAAGAATGCCATGAAGAACAGTAATTTGTGTTTCATAAAAAATAATTGTTAGTTTAGTGTTATTTTATAAGGGGTTGAAAGAGAACATGAAAAAGTTTTATAGAGCTTTTTCATGTTCTCTTGTGGGATTAGGAGTAAAATTGTATTACTTAGATATACCTGTTAGTTTGATATTATCTAATCTAAATCCAACTGTATTATCTGCATCAGAAACAAACTCAATATAGGTAATATCATCAGGTAAACTTACAGTTACAGTTTGATATTTATTGTTAGCTGCAAATTCTTTACTTTCAATTGTTAAATTTCCTTTATCTGTTCTTACTTTGATTATATTTTGATTTGCTGGAGTTACATTAGCCGCAATGTCATATTCTAATGATAAACTTGTGTAGTTAGAAACATTGAATCCAGAAATCTTGAGGCCTGCTGGTTTTTCTATTGATTGGGTATAAGCTGGTAACCAAACATTATTATCTAAAGTTGAAGTAGCTCTGACATCTGCATTTTGGAATTCTCCAGCGAATTCGTCTCTGAAAGTAAGTGTTTCATTGTTATCCCATCCTGTATAGTCATTAATTTTATATTTAGTACTGCCAACATTAGTTTGACCACATGTTTCTAAGAATATGGTTTCAGCTGTGCCTGGTTCCGGCTCTGGATCAACAGTGCCTCCTCCTTCTCCATTGGCAACGACTTTCACATCATATACTTCCCATGTTGCAGCAGCTGCTGTGGTACTTACATATTTGAATGCAAACTTGATTTTTTTACCGGCATAAGCGGATAAGTCAATATTTCCTGAAGAAACTTCGTTCCAGTTATTTCCAGCTGGATAGTTTGGAATTGTTACTTGTTGCCAGTTTTCAGTAGATGTTTCGGTTACCCACAAAGTTTGTTGAGTTTGCATGTCACCTGCATGGTTAATGATATGCATGAAGGTTAAAGTTGCATTTGTAGCTGTAGATAAGTCTACTTCAGGAGATATCAGCCAGCTTTCTGATGCTTTTGCGGCTTTATTGATAAATGCGCTGGCTTTCATATAATAATATGGACTTCCTCCTTCAGGAGTCCCAGCATCGTGTTTCCAAACGAATGTTCCACCTTCAGGGAGTTGCTTGTTGTCTATTTCGAAGTTGCCCTGGCTGGTAGCGAATGATTCTTCAAAGACCACAGTTTCTCCACCTGGTTGAGTTCCACCATCGAAATCAACATTAATATCTCCACCTGGTTTTTCAGTCCAGTTGCTGATTGTTGCATTTCCTACTGTAACAACCGGTTTCCCATTGTTGATGGATAGTTTTGCATTAAAGCTTACATTTGTTCCTTTTTCAAAAATACTTGCGTCACTAATTGTATGGGTGAATGATTGACCGTTGAGGTTAAAAGTCAGGTTGAGTGACGTCTGGTCGGTGCTTGCAGCTGTTGGGAGAATGATGGCTGTAGCCGTAGCTGTTGTACCTTGTGCATCTATATACATCGCTACATCTTTATTGTTGGTTCCTGCTGTAGCAGTCAGTGTTCCGTCAGCCAAGTTAAATTCACCTTCTGTGCTGATACCCTTAATGTTTACACCCAATCCGTTAAGAGTTTCAATTGTTTCATCTTTGGTTACATTCAGGGTGACTTTAGTCAGTTGGTGTGTAAATCCCAGACTAATAGTGGTGGCAGTAGTTGCTGCTACTCCTTTAGTACCGTTAGAATAAATCAAGTCGATAGCAGCCGGATTGCTCTGGTCGGATACATTTACCGCAAGCTTATTGCCGCTTACACTTGTGGTATAGGGATAATATGCAATGAAGTCTACATTTCCGCTTTCAGGGAGATAAATGCCATTACCTGGAGCAGCCGTCAATGTGCCGTTAGTCTGTGCAATGTACTTTTTGTTTTGTGCGGTTGCAGCCTCAATTCCACTTCCTGCGTTCATCATGTAAATACCTACTTCGTCGTTTGCATTCCAAGTGTTACCTGAAACTCTTGATTGAATAGCTGTGGTAAATACGATGCCTTCACTTCCGTACCATTCGCTGTTGTCGTCATTGTTTGTACAACTCATTAGAGCTAGGGTTGATAATGCCCCCATGTACAGTAGATTCGAGATTTTCATACTAATTTATTTAGAAAGTTTGTAGATTCTGTATCAGATAGATTTAATTCCATTGCGATGTATTTAGCGTCTTTTTTACCTCAGAAGGTAATGATGGAAAGAAAGTGAACCCTGTCATATTCTCAAGTTCTGATACGCTGATAGCATATTTCATATATTGTGTATCGCTATATGCCTTATGGTCAAGTTTAAAAGCGATTGTCTGATAGTTTCCACCTACTTTACGGGCTAATGCTTTGAAGTAATATTTGGGTATTGCTATATTTTTTCCATTATTATCTTTAGCATATTGTATTTGCTTATCAGTTGCCGTAGTAGGCATCGCACCTGTTACTACGTATAGTGTGTCTATCCCACTACTCCAGCCTCTGACAGCGCCTTCTAGTTGAGCCCAAATAGCTCCATTCAATCCATTTTGTAATTGCGGAGTCATATTGGTGTAATAGAAAGTCTGATTATTCATGTCGCAGTCTTTACGCTGTCTATCACCACTCGGAATCTGATGCCCTCTGCTGTAACCGCTGGGAGCTTTTTTGAGATTCGCTTGAAGGTTAGTTGCTATTTTAGGGTCATAACCCCAATCCTCCGTACGGCCTATGTTTCCTTCCAGATACCATCCGCATAATGGATAGGATACCCAGTAAGCAATTTTCAGATTGGTATCGTATAGCATACTATAATTACGGATCTCAATACCGTTGAGTGGAGCTTCGTCATAAGTTATTCCGGTATAATGAGTAACGTATTTTATATTAGATTGATTCAGTTGTGACTCAGTAATTACCGGTGTTTCAAACCATTTCGTATATTTTGCTTCTGGGTCGGTCGTAATCTCTCCCCCCTGATAATTCACATTTACATTATATATATATTTGCTACCTTGCTCAATGTTTCCAGAAATCTCAGTCTCAATTTCTTTGCTCTGTCCGTTCTGTTCCAGTTTGATTTTCAGTTTTCCGCTCAAGTCTTGAGGCAACAGAATGGCTTCTGCTTGTGTGGCTTCCTCATTTATAAATAAGGAAAAGGTTGTAGCTTCACCGGAAGGAGTAATGGTACCGTCAGAAAGATTAGCTGTTCCTTTTACTTGCAGTCCGCTGATAGAAGCTTTGATTCCTTTCAGGGAACTCCCGGAAGTAGATTTCAAATTCAGCACCAATTTAGCCAACAGATGCTTGAATTGCAGATTACCTTGTGGAGACGCCAATTGACGGTTTGTCAGGTTTACTGCAGTCATCAAGTCGATGGCGTTTTGTTTGGTTTGGTTACTTAAATCAATGGGATAGTTTTTATAGTCACTAATAGTTTCACTATAAGGATAATATGCAATGAAGTCGACCGCACTATTGTCTTCCGGATAGTATATGGGACTATTTTTGCTTACGAAATAGCCGTCTCCTTTAGATGTTGCATAAGGAATGTTTGTAGCCAGTACATTTTTATCACTATTGTTGGCTAGCATAAATACACCAATTACGTCATTGGCTTCCCACGACGTATCGTAAGCTCTGGAATTTTGTGCATCATCTATGATAGAAGAGAATGTGATGCCTTTGTTATTCACTTCATTCTGGATGATGTTTGTTTCGTCATTCTGGCAAGATTGCAGAATACTTAGGGAAAGTACAATCCCTAATAGTGATTTCATTTTCATATTAAGAATAGTTTATTTTATGTTTTTAATTCATTCAGAATTATATTTTGCTTATATTTTATTCGGGTTAACAAAATACAAGAAAGTTTGTTTCTTGAATTTTGGCTTTAATTTAAGATATTTTCTTGGAGTAATAAAATATTTATACGATTATTTTTCAAAAAAATATCAAACATGGCTTGGTTGCGTGAAGATTTTACAATCGAGTGAAATTCTTGTGAAAAATTGAAAGAAAAACAAAAAAAGAGGTATCCATGGGAATGGATACCTCTTGTGGTAATAAAATTAGTTTGAGTAAGCTGTTTTTATTCTTTTTCTTTCAAGCTTTCATCAATGTCCTTGATTTTCTTCAGCACCAGTTCCATGTCTTTCTTCAGGCGCTCAATCTTGCGGGTGATGTCGGCCACCAGTGTATTTCCCTTCTTGGAAGAAGAATTCAGGAAGCCAAGGTTGTTTTCGTAGGTCTGGATGTCGTTTTTCAGCCCTTCGTAAGTGCGAACCAGGCGTTCACGGTCGCGGTAGAGATTTCCTTCTTTGTTGCCGTTAGTGCGTACACTGCTCAGGCGTTTTTCAGTAGCCGACAGGTGCAGGCGGTCGAACAGCTTGTCTACCAATGCATGGAATTCTTTATACAGACGGTCTTTTTCCTTGAAAGGAACGAAGCCGATGGCATTCCATTCCTTCATCAGGGCACGTACTTGTTCGGCAGTTGCATCGTCTGCAGTTCCGGCAGCTTCCAGGGCAGTCATACGCTTAATGACATCTTCTTTCTTGGCCAGGTTTTCCACTTCTTCCGAGCGTTGTGAAGAAGTCGCTTTGTTTTTCCGTTCAAAGAAATAATCGCAGGCACCTATAAAACGTTTCCATACGGCATCTGAATGTTTCTTGGCAACCGGACCGATGGTCTTCCATTCTTTCTGGAGCTTGGTCAGGATTTCAGCCGTTTCTTTCCAGTCGGTACTTTCTTTCAGGGCTTCAGCCTTTTCGCAGAACGCTTTTTTCTTTTCCAGGTTGGCTGCCATTGTTTCCTTCACAGATTTGAAGAAAGCAGCTTTCCGGCGGAAGAATTCATCGCAGGCAGCGCGGAAACGTTCGAAAATCTTGACGTTCATCTTTTGCGGAGCATAGCCGATGGTTTTCCATTTGGCCTGGAGGGCAAGGATTTCATTGGTCTTGTCTTCCCAGTCAGCAAAAGTAGTGAAGGTGTCATATTCCATACCTTCCACGATTTCGCAAATCACCGTCTTCTGGTCCAGGTTATTCTGTTCTTTTTCTTTCAGTTCTTCAAAATGCTGCTGGTGGCGTTTGTTGACAACCGTAGAGGCAGCCTTGAAACGGCTCCAGATTTCTTCGCGCAGGTCTTTGGCTACCGGGCCGATGGCACGGAATTCCTGATGAAGCTTCTGCAGCTGGTGGAAAGCAGAAATTACGTCAGGCTCTTCGGCCAGTTTTTCTGCAGCTTCGCACAAGCGGGTCTTCTGTTCCAGGTTTTTCTTGAAGTCATATTCGCGGAATTCGTTGTTCAGCTTCACCATGTCATAGAATTTTTCGGTGTAAAGCTGGTAAGTCTTCCACAGTTCATTTACTTTCGCTACCGGAATCTGACCTATTTCATTCCATTCCTGCTGCAATTTCTTAAATTCGTCGTATATCTTGTTGGTATCTTCCTGCGATTCGGTCAGGAACTTCATTCTTTCCAGAATACCCAGTTTCTTGGTCAGGTTTTCTTCCTTTTCCTGTTCTTGTGCAGCTGCTAAGGCATTTCTCTTCTCCTTGATGGCGTTCATGACAGCTTTGAACTCTTCTTCTGCCGGTTCTGTTTCCGGAGTGAAGTCTTCTGCCTTTCCCCCTTCGTCGATGAAAGCTTTCCGTGCCGCTTCTGATTTGGCTTTTTGTAGTTTATAGAACGTTTGTTTAAGTGAATCGATTTCCTGCTTGTCGGTCAGGTCGTTTTTCTCGTTGATTTCCTTGAGGCGTTGCACCACTTCTTCCAGTGTCTGTTTGGGAGCGGATGTTTCCTTTTCGGTGTCTTCAACAGTAGGAACCGGTGCTTCAATGGGTTGTTCCATCGGAGTTTCGGTTAATGGGCGGTTGGTTTCATTTACTTCCATCGTATATAGATTTTAAAGAGTATAATATCCTAGTTTTTTCTTTACCATTAGTAAAGGTTCTTACAAATTAAAGAAAAAAAATCTGATTTTCATACTTTTTCAGAAAAAAACTATAAGGTAAGAATCATTTTTAGAAATAGAAAGACGAGGAATGTGGCTCAGAAGGGCTTGTAGAGGGGGTGAAAAAAACGCAAGTGCGTTTGAAGTAAAATGTACTTGCGTTTTACCTCAAACGCACTTGCGTTTTTCTTTAACAAAAATTTAGGATAATAATACGGTAATTCCCATGTACATGAGCATACCGATAATGTCGTTGGTAATGGAGATAAACGGTCCGGTGGCAATGGCCGGATCGATTTTCAGTTTTTCCAGTGTCATGGGCACCAGTGTGCCGAAAATGGAGGCAAACATGACTACCGCAAACAGACTGATGGATACTGAATAACTGACCGTAGCCGTAGCTCCGAAACGGATGAAGTTGTAGATATACACCAGCATGGAAATGATGGTGGCGTTGATAAGGGCTACAACGGATTCTTTCAGCACCTGCTTGAAGGTGTTTTCGGCGTTCAGTGAGCTGTTGGCCAGACCTTGCACGACCAATGCGGAGGACTGGGTTCCTACGTTTCCTCCCGTTCCACCAATAAGGGGAATGTAAAGCGCCATTTCCGGATGAGCGGCAAAGGTAGAGTCAAAGTTGCCCAGAATCATGGAGTTACCGATTCCACCCAGCATACCGATGAGCAGCCACGGAAGGCGCGCGGTGGTCTGGCGGAACACGTTGTCGTCTGTTTCTACGTCCTGTGACAAACCGGATGCCAACTGGTAGTCGCGTTCGGCCTGTTCACGAACCTCGTCCATTACGTCGTCTACGGTGATGCGCCCTACCAGGCGGCCGATGCTGTCGACCACAGGAACGGCCACCAAGTCATACTTTTCAATGGTCTGCACCACCTCTTCAATGGGCGTATCCACATGGACGGAAATCGGGTCCTTCTTCATCACGTGTTTCACCTTGGAAACCGACGGACTGGTAATCATCTTTTTCAGTGGGAATACACCGCGCAGACGTTCATCGTCGTCTACCACATATACATAATATATCTCGTCCATTTCTTCTGCCTGCAGTCGCATTTCGCGCAGGCATTCGGGCATACTCCAGTTCTCGTTCACAATCACCATTTCCGTACCCATCAAACCACCGGCGGTGTCTTCGTCGTATTTCAGCAAGTCGACGATGTCGCCTGCCTGTTCGATGTCTTCAATGTGCGAAAGCACCTCTTCCTGCTTGTCCTCGTCCATTTCACGGATGATGTCTACGGCATCGTCCGAATCCATGTAGTCGACAAAGCGCTTGGCGATGGTTTCAGGGGGAAGTATTTCGAGGAATTTCTTTCGTGCATCCTCGTCCATTTCAATCAGTACGTCGGCTGCCGTTTCGTTGTCCAGCAGCAGGTAGATGAAGCGGGCATCTTCTGCGTCCAGCTCGTTGCACAGCTCGGCGATGTCGGCCGGATGCAGGTCCTTGATGACTTCTTTTAACTGGTCGGAATCTTTCTTCTCAATCAGTTCGGTGACTAATTTAATATCTTCGCTATTCATCTTGTAAACTCCTCAAAGAAGAAAGTGTCGGAAAGATCAGAAATATCAAGAAATTAACAAAGAAACAAGAAAAAATGATTACACCAACAACAGCGCAGCAATAAATAAAAGTTATGAATCAGGCCATATGGATTTTGCCACTCAGGTTGAAAAACTTTGTAACAGATGATAGAATACATAAGGAATATACACAAAGAAGGAGACTGAGAATTAGATGAATCCAGTTGAAATAGAAATGAATTTTCCGGCAGAACATGGCGGGAATGTATTCGGGCAGTTTGATGCCTATATGAAGAAAATCGAAAAAACACTGCATGTGAGTCTGATCCTGAGAGGTGACCATTTAAAATGTATTGGAACACAGCAGGCAGTCAATCATGCGATCTCCGTGATCGATGAATTACTCGAATTATCCAAACGAGGAAATGTGATCACAGAGCAGAATGTAAACTATGCGTTATCGTTATCAATGGAAGAGAAATCTCCAAGTCTTTTGGAGCTTGATAAAGATGTTATCTGTCATACGATCCAGGGCAAAGCAGTCAAACCAAAGACTTTAGGACAGCAAAAATACGTCGATGCGATCAAGAATAAGATGATCACATTTGGAGTCGGTCCTGCAGGAACTGGTAAGACATATCTTGCAATGGCAATGGCAATCACAGCATTTAAGAATGATGAAGTCAGCCGTATCATTTTAACAAGACCAGCGATTGAGGCAGGAGAGAAGCTAGGTTTCTTGCCTGGAGATCTACAGAGTAAAGTTGATCCATATTTAAGACCATTATATGATGCATTATATGAGATCCTTGGGGCAGACGCATTTATGAAGAATATGGAGAAAGGCTTGATCGAAGTCGCTCCATTGGCTTACATGAGAGGACGTACACTGGATAATGCCTTTATCATCCTGGATGAGGCGCAGAATACCACACCTGCCCAGATGAAGATGTTTTTAACCCGCATCGGATTTGGTTCTAAAGCAGTCATCACAGGTGATGCAACGCAGAAAGATCTCTCACCCGGAACAACTTCAGGTCTGGATGTTGCACTGAAAGTATTAAAAAAGGTAGATGAGATCGGTATCTGTGAACTGACCAGCCAGGATGTTGTGCGCCACCCGGTCGTACAGAAAATTGTAAAAGCATACGAAGATTATGAAAATCGCAATAAAAAGAAACCGGCAGAGCAGAAGAAAAAGTGGGAGAAACGATAGATGAAGGAACAGTTTGTGGCAAAGAGGATCGTGAATATAGGATTGATTTTTCTTGTTGCAATTGGGTTTTCTGTCATTGCCGGTATGATGGGCAGGATGTATTTAGACCAGCTTCTTGGAATTGGA
>OGZZ01001720.1_pt1 | contig 15441 bp, 10 predicted proteins | sample 1577021 | NCBI WGS metagenome assembly OGZZ01 (sample SAMEA3541526, study PRJEB24748) | human gut metagenome | biome: human gut; feature: human-associated habitat; material: faeces | place: China | collected 2012
CCGCTTTCCACGATTTCATCCAGATAATCGGTTGCTCCCCATGCATGTTCTAATGAGAAGTGTACGTTGTATTTTTTCGCAATCTCGATTGCTGTGAGCATATCATACTGTGTACAGTGGATCTTACATGGAATTTCTCCTTTTAAAGCCAGGCAAAGAGCTTCCATATCCGGATCATACTCCACTTCTTTATTCTGTTCTTTGTCTTCCATGTATTTCTTTGCTTTTGCAAAGGTATCATCCAGAACCTTAGCGATTCCCATTCTCGTCATCGGAAGCCGTTTCATATCACCATATGTATTTTTCGGATTTCCTCCAAGTGCGATCTTCACCGCACATGGTGATTTGATTGTCATATCAAACACATTGTTTCCATAAGTTTTAAGTGCAAACGGAAGTCCGCAGAATACATTTCCGCTTCCAGGTGTCAGAAGCATGGTTGTTATTCCGTGCTCATAAGCTACTTTAAATTCTCTTGCTTTTGGATTTGTTCCAAAACGTGCATCAACAGAAAGAGTAACCGGATTTGTCATCTCATTGGCATCGTCTACACACGGATCCACATTGAAATCAAATAATCCGATGTGAGAATGTGCATCGATAAGTCCCGGAAGAACATAATATCCTTCTGCCTCAATGAGCTTATCTCCATCCTCTAAGCAGTCTTCACTGATATGTTCTGCTACTTCTTTGATCTTTGTTCCTTCGACGAGAATATCACCCTGAAAGATGCCCTTATCCTCTGTCATTGTATACAAAATACCATTTTTGATTAATGTCTGCATTACGATAATACCACCTTTCCATTTATCATACAAAACTGTACATGTGCCGCATAAGATTTTACAGGATGATCACTGTAAATTGTGATGTCCGCATCTTTTCCAACTTCGATACTTCCGATCCGATCTGCAACACCAAGCATCTCGGCTGGCTGGATCGTCATCATTTTTACTACATCCTCGGCATCGATTCCTGCACGATATACTTCGATCGCACTCCAGATGAATACTTCTCTACCTTCAGAAGCACCTTTGCATGTGTTTGTAAATGCGATGCGGTTTCCGTTTTCTACCAGTTCTTTTAATCTGGAAAGGTCGATTTCATGTTTTGAAATCTGTGACAGATTGCTGAAATTACCAAAGATAATTCCAACTTTCTTTTCTTTCAGTTCTTCGATCGCATCGCCGAATTCAAATCCATCTACAATTGTAAGCTGGATATCTTCATCTTTCAGAAGCTCCATAAGACACTGAATCTCACCTGCAGTTTCTGCAGCGATGACAAATGGCATCTGATATTTCTTCAAAAGGTCATCTTTTCTGATTGCTTCTTTGAGCAAATGGAAAATTCCCATTCTTGTTTTCGGCATCTGGTTACTTGCACCATACACATCCTTAACGGTTGAGCATACGCTTCCTTTCATTGCTGCATGCTCTTTTACAATACGGTTCGCCATATGATCCGGAGCTGTCTTACATACTGTGATCTGTCCTCCAATCACATTGCAGTGATCCGGTGAAAATCCAACTGACGTAATTCCTGATTTATAGAATTCCTGTGCATTCACTTCATCTGGATCGATGGCATACTTCACGCTCAGATCCGGATTAATTACATTTGTAGTTTCTGCATTATCTCTGTAACGAGTCGGAATCCCCATAGCTCCGATAGAAGAATGTGGATCGATGAAACCAGGGAAAACCTGTTTTCCTGTTGCATCGATAATTTCTGCATCTGCTTCACAAAGATTCTTTCCAATCTTTCTAATCTTCGTTCCTTCAACTAAAATATCATGTTCTTCAAGCACTTTCCCCGTCCCTGTATGAACGGTTCCGTTTTTAATTAAATACATATTCTTTCTCTCCATACCTTCAGTTCTTTTCTCCTTTTTTCTTTTGATTTTCGTACAGAACATGCGGGACAACCATGTAGTGGAATTCTATCTCTTTACAGATATCTTCGACTGTCCCTTTATGAAACAGATCCAAAATTCTCTGATGATTGATGTGGACCACATCAAATGGTACCAGAGTTTTTGTATCCATCGTATAATATGCCGCCGTATTCCCTCCTTCCAGTATTTTCCAGATTCTATGAAGTTTTTCACTGTGTGCGGTCTTCACAATACATTCATGGAACTGTTCATCGAATTCTATAACTTCATACAGATTTTTCTGATTGGCCGCCTTCTCCATGGAAAGGATAAGCTTCTGCATCTCTTCATCCTGTTCTTTGCTGATCTCTCCCCCGCACATCTGCACTGCCAGTTTCTCAAGCGTAGACTGGATCAGGTATGTTTCCTGCATCTCTTCATAAGTCATCGTCTTTACTACGCAGCCTTTCTGTGCTTCATATACAACCAGCCCTTCTTCTTCAATCTGCCTGAGAGCTTCTCTTAAGGGACCTCTGCTGACTTTCAGCTCTTCTGCTACTTTTGCCTCTATAATTCGTTCTCCCGGTTTGATCTCTCCTGATAAAATCTTGTGTCTTAAAATTTCAACTACTTGCTCTCTTAATGTTTTACGTATTATCATTTCGTCTTCCTCTTCATAATTTTTTAGAGTTCATAGGCTTATTTAATAATATTACTATGATAAGTCTACATCATTTTGTGCAGAATGTCAAATGTAAACATTTTACATTCTTCATTTTCTTCTGTAAAAAGCAAAAATCTTGCAAGAACGTTAAATATTTCTCACAAGATTTTTGTTTTTTTTAATATCTTTCACTTATTTCAGTACCAGTTTTGCTGCTCCGCAGATTCCTGCATCATTTGCAAGCTCTGCGAGTGCAAATTCTGTATCTTTGTCTGCAAAGAATGCCATTTCTTTAAATGGACCTTTGATGTAATCCAGCAGAACCTCTCCGGCTTTTGATACCCCTCCGCCGATTACGATAACCGCCGGATCACAGGCAGCTGCAAGGTTCGCCAGCGCATGTCCCAGATACTTTCCAAATTCAGTTGCGATTTCGATTGCAACTTCGTCTCCGGCTTTCACTGCATCAAACACTTCTTTCGCAGACATCTCTGCCACATTTCTGAGGGTACTTGGTTTCTCATCTTTTGCAAGACGCATATTGGCAAGTCTTGTGATTCCTGTTGCAGAAGCATACTGTTCCAGACAGCCTTTCTTTCCACATCCACAGGTTTCTGTCTCCTGGTAGTTTACACACAGATGACCGATCTCTCCGCCAGCACCGTGTGCCCCTACAAGGCACTTTCCATCCACGATGATTCCACCGCCAACACCGGTTCCAAGGGTAACCATAATAACATTCTTGTGACCTTTTCCGCCACCTTTCCACATCTCACCAAGCGCAGCTACATTTGCATCATTCCCCGGAATCACTTTCATTCCGTCAAGAAGTTCTTCCAGTTCACGTGTGACTTCTTTGTATCCCCATCCGAGATTTGCTGTATTCTGAACAATTCCATCCTCGTTTACCGGTGCCGGAAGTCCCATTCCGAGTCCAATGATCTGTTCTTTCACCAGGTCCTTTTCTGCCATCTTTGCTTTCACTGCCTGCGCAATATCCGGGAGGATTGCTTCTCCCTGGTTCTCCGTACGTGTCTTGATCTCCCATTTGTCAAGAAGCTCTCCGTCTTCCTGAAAAAGTCCCATCTTTACTGTCGTTCCGCCTATATCGATACCAAAACAATATTTCATCTGTCTCCTGCTCCTTACATATTCTTTTTTAGATTTTCCTGTACCCGGCGGTACAGCTCCTGAGCTGCGTTATAGCCCATTTGTTTCTGTCTGTGGTTGACTGCCGCTGATTCTACGATAATGGCAACATTACGTCCCGGACGGATTGGAAGCTGATGACATACGACTTTATTGCCAAGATACTCTGTATATTCCTCTTCAAGACCCAATCTGTCATATTCCTTATCCTTATTCCAGTCCTCAAGCTTGATAACCATATCGATCTCCTGTGTTTCCTTAACACTTTCTACACCAAAAAGTGTCTTAACATCTATGATTCCGATACCTCTTAGCTCTATGAAATACTTTGTTACACCTGGAGCTGAACCCACTAATGTTTCATTACTTACCTTTCTTATCTCAACTGCATCATCTGTTACAAGACGATGTCCTCTCTTAATAAGCTCAAGTGCAGCCTCACTCTTACCTATACCACTCTCACCTGTTATAAGCACGCCCTCACCATAAACATCAACAAGCACACCATGGATTACAATACAAGGAGCCAGCTGTACCTTGAGCCATCTTATAACTTCTGCTGAAAATGAAGAAGTTGACTCCTCTGACTTAAGAATAGGTATCTGATACTTCTTTGCAAGCTCTATAATCTCTGGTTCAGGTTCAAGATTCCTGCAGAATATAAGACATGGAATATTGCTTGATAAAAGCTGCATATAACGTTCAAAACGCTCTGTATCTGAAAGACTCTTGAGATATGAATATTCCACATTGCCTATAATCTGTATACGGTCATTATCAAACTGGTCATAAAACCCTGTAAGCTGGAGTGCTGGTCTGTTAAACTCAGGCACATGAATCCATATTCCCTTGACATCTATATCTGGTGTAAGATTCACAAGATTCATCTTCTCAATTACTTTTGATAAATTAACTCTTTCTTTACCATTCATATACTACTCCTATCCTGCATATTAAAGTCATTACTGACAATGCCGCAATTATTATATATTTGATTAATGTTTTCCTGTTTTATATTTAATATATATTTTTACCATATGTATCCACATGCGTACATATTGAATGCAATATTCACAACATTTTATTCCGCTTTCGATATTTACCGTATCTTAAGTAAAAAGGATTTTTCTAAGGACAGAAATGACTTTTATACTTTCGACACTTACACCATCTTATACATTAGTGTAACACAGCGGCTCTGATATTAAAAGATTTTCTTCAAATATATTGTTGTTGAATTGAATATTAGTTGGTGGCAAACGGACAACAAATATAAGTTACAGACAGTCCAGCATATTGCCTGTTCACATTCTACATACATACTCAATGGAAATACTTATATATATTCTGTGCCACATTCTCTGTTATGCCATCAACCTCCATAAGTTCACTCACACCTGCTGCCCTTATCTTTTCTATATCGAGAAAATGCTTCATAAGTGCTTTTCTCCTTACCGGTCCAATTCCTTCTATATCATCAAGCACCGAATTAACCTGCAGCTTACTTCTTAGTGATCTGTGATACTCTATGGCAAATCTATGTGCTTCATCCTGAACACGTGTTATAAGCTTAAAGCCCTCGCTATGTCTGTCTATAGGTATCTCTACGTTGTTATAATACAAGCCTCTTGTATTATGATTATCATCCTTAACCATGCCGCATACCGGGATGTGAATATCCAGCTCTGACAGCACCTTTAGTGCTATATTTACCTGTCCACGTCCACCATCCATCATAATCAGATCAGGATACACCGAAAAGCCTCTTGACTCCTCTTCACCCGCACGTTCCCTCATGCCTCTCTGGAAACGTCTTGTAAGCACCTCACTCATGCTCTTATAATCGTCAGGTCCTTTGACTGTCTTTATCTTAAACTTACGGTAATCATTCTTCTTTGGTCTTCCATCTTCAAAAACAACCATGGAACCTACAGATTCAACACCACTTGTATTGGATATATCATAAGCTTCTGCTCTTCTTAGGTTCTTAAGTCCAAGCCATCCAGCTATCTCTTTCATGGCACCTGTTGTTCTCTTTTCTTCAAGCTTAATCTTCTCAGCATCCTTGGTAAGAACCATAAGTGCATTCTTATGTGCCAGTTCAACCATACGCTCCTTGTCACCCTTTTTAGGTGTTATGACAGATACCTTTCTTTTCTTTCTGCTTCCAAGCCACTCGGCGATAACATCTGCATCATCTATCTCTTCCTGTGTCATGATAACATTAGGAATATATGGAGTTCCACCATAGTACTGTTTCATAAACTGTGATAATATGGCACTTCTGCTATCATTCGCAGCAACCTTCATATGAAAATGCTCTCTTCCAAGCAGCTTTCCCTGTCTTATAAAAAATACCTGCACGACCGCATCCTCTGCATCCATAGCACATGCTATTACATCCCTGTCAGTAGCATCATCCGCTGTAATCTTCTGCTTCTGTGCTATCTGCTTTACGCTGTTAAGAAGATCTCTATATCTTGCTGCTTCCTCATACTCAAGCTTCTCAGAACAATCCATCATCTTATTCGTAAGCTCATTTATTATCTCTGAATAGTTACCATTAAGGAAACTGATAACCGACTCTATATTTTTCCTGTACTCTGATTCACTAACCATCCCCTGGCATGGTGCATTGCACTGTCCTATATGGTAGTTAAGGCATGGTCTTTCTTTGCCTATATCCTTAGGCAGTCTTCTGTTACAGGTTCTTACCTTATAAAGCTTGCATAAAAGTTCTATAGTTTCTTTTACGGCACCTGCTGATGTATATGGACCAAAGAACTTTCCTGTGCCATGCTTCATTGTTCTTGAAAATAACACTCTTGGATATGCTTCATTTACAGTAACCTTGATAAATGGATAACTCTTATCATCCTTAAGCATCGTGTTATACTTAGGTCTGTGTTCTTTAATAAGATTACACTCTAGCACAAGTGCTTCAAGCTCGGAATCAGTTACTATATATTCAAAATATGCTATATGCGAAACCATCTGTACAACCTTTGCAGAATGATTCTTACTGCTCTGGAAATACTGCCTTACACGGTTTTTTAACACCTTTGCCTTGCCTACATATATGATTGTGTCATGCTTATCATGCATAATATATACTCCCGGCTTATCTGGAAGTTTTTTTAACTCTTCTTCAAGATTGAACATACACATCCTCATTTCTTATTTCTATGCTATTCTTTATTTGACCTGCGCTCATTATAGCATCCCCACCTTATTCACTCAATTTCATTTTTATAATTTTCTGATTTTTTCACAATATTCGCATATCGTGGGATTATATGCAAAAATGACTGCAATGGTATTATAACTTACACCATTGCAGTCTTTGCCGATACACCTTAAGACTATATCCATCCCTGTTATTCCTGCTTGTGAAACCCTTCTCTTGCTTTACTGTTTCACTGTTTCACTACTTCACTGCTTTTTTATAATTATATACCAGTATTATTTCCATGATTAGAAATACTATGATAAACAGCAGCACACTCTTTAACCCATACCCATATGAATCAAACATCCTGTTTATATCCATTGCGGCTATTATTGACATCTTCTTTGCCAATCCTACACCAAGCACATATAAGACATGTGGAATGAGCATACACAGTGATATGATTACTGACACCTTATAACTAAATCTGTACGATACCATATATGCTATAACTGCTATAACTATCAGCCATAATAACCTGCATATGTAATTAATGATAATATATGAACGTATACTTATATCAAACGGAAAATCTGCGAATTTCTGCAGACACAATATACTCTTATCAATCTGGTTATAGCTGTAGCAGCGTGTTATGTTATATATATTAATGCCAGCAGCAAGCCCCCATATAATGACCGCCAGCATAACAATCTTTGACAGCTTGATCCACCACAGTTTCTTTCTTTTTCCTGCTGTTCTTATATGCATATTCATTCCCTGCTGCCGCTCTGAGGCATAATCTCCTGCCGCTATCAGTATAATGATAACAACGGATATCAGATTCATTGTTTCATTGTTAGAATAAAGCCTGCTTCCAAATATATCATCATAATTATATGGATTAACTATAACCGCATCTGCCTCACGGGACTCGTTTATATTTTTAACATAATCATATTCCTTCTGCATTATGTCCACTGTACCAAGAAGCTTTTTGGCATTTTCCTTCTCATAAGAGCCATCTTCTTTACTGTCCTGCACTAGCACAGCCTCATCTCTTAATGCCTCAATATAATCACTGACCTCCTTATCTGCCTCATGCCCATCGAATTCCACATAAAAACTGTTAAGCTTATATGTCTTGTTATTACTGCCATAATCTATGCCCTTCATAACCTTAGCCGATGTAAACAGATATATCCCTGCCAGTATAAAAACAATCCCCTTCTGTACTATCATTGTTTTATAGATTTCCATAACATATAAAGGCATACCAGACACAAGCTTCTGATTAGACTGACTTATCTTTACCGCAGCAGCTTCTATGACACTCTTTTGTCTGATTGTATATTTTAATGAATAAGCAATCACATTTCCAGTCAGTCCTGCAGCAAGTAAAACAGCTGTAAGAATCCACGTTGTTGTACTTATATCTGTTATAAAGCCATCTCTTCCCCAGTTCTCATACATAAGATAAGAGCCTCCAGGAAATATAATATTAAATACATTAATATATTTAAGACTGTTAAATGTACTGTTATACTGTATTCTGCCATACAGCATATATTCGCATAAAAGCACCGCTATAAGCAGCGTAACTGCTATCTTATAATTATTCACAAGGTTTATCATAAGATATATCAAAAGACTTATGGCAGTCATTGCGCAGGCATATACTAATACATATATAACAAAAATCTGATTTACACTAACAGCATAAGGAAACATACTAAACATTTTCGAATTCTGTATACAGCATGTTCCATCAACACCATATATCTTTGCATATATACCATATGTTATTGAATTAAACAGACATGATAATATTATATTAAATACTATAATAATAAAGCATCTTATAACAGGCAGAAATATTCTTCCTCTCCTGCTTGTTCTTACAAGCACATATACTCCGTTGTCGCTCTCTTCTGTAAAATGTATTATGATAACCGTCATCATAATCACGTAGATAAGCGGTATAGCTCTATTATTAAGAAGCTGCTCAATAGCTGCCGTGTTCGTATTATTAAATGCCACATCTGCTTTTTCAAGCTTTTCTTTATCTTTTAACTGCTTATTGGCATTGAGAATATAATAGCTGTCTGTATCACCAAAAAGTGTGCTATCTGCTATTCTGCTATAATTTTTAGACTTGATGTTGTCCGCACTATTGTCATAATAGCTGTTATAAGACTTCACGTACTTTTCCTTATTCTCAACAAGCTCTGCTGCTTTGTTTATATACTCGCTATCTTCTTCCCTATATGTATCATATGCGGCTGTCAGCTTACTGGCTGTCAGACCTACCCTGTCTTCTTTAATCTTGTCATAATCATTGATAATCTGTCTGTAATATCTATATGTCACAGCATCATTGCTGCTGTTAACCTGATAAATACATATGCTTATAACCGCTGCCAGCGCACATATTATACACAGAATGCTTTTCTTTATTATTCTTATCAGTTCCATAGGCTTTCTCCAACTACTCTGGTGTTATCTGCTGCCACTGCATGCTTGTGCTTCCTATCTGTGACTTATCAAGAACCGCAGTTACACATATACTTGCTCCACCCTTCTTTTTCTTTGCCGCCTCTTTATCAATAGCCTCTATCTTATCTTTTTCCTCCTGTGACAGTTCCATACCTGCTACATCCGCTCTGGCAGTTGTTACAAGCATGCACCTTTCATCACCGCCTTTATAGTCAAGAGTTATATTACCTGAAGAATTCTCATTAGTTTTATTCAGTACAACCGTTTCATCAACATTTCCATCTGTATCAAATATATAAATATAATTGTCATAGGCTGCCCGTTTTTCTTCTATGCTTTTTCCCACTAATTTAGAAATATTAACTCCTCTGTATACATACAGATGTTTTCCATCATATCCATAAAAATGTATGTAATTCTCATCCCCAATTTCTTTAAACTGCGAAAACTCTCCATTTTTAATTTCTTTTTTCTCCTGCTTTGCTTCCACTGTCGTTCCCTCAATATCCAATGTAAATATATCTTTTATCTCTCCGTTGTCCAGATTTAACTTTCTTATAATATATTTATCCTCATTGGCACATGGGAAGTACATATTATTGCTTTTATCAAAGCTGACTTCACTGTTCCAGTTTAAGATTGAATCAGCTATGTCAGGATATTGTTCATTCATATTGTAAAGTCTCTGCACATTTTCTGTATTTATATCAAGCACCTCAACATAATACATACTTTCTCCCACGGATATACCACTGTTCCAGTTTATATATACTTTATCTCCTATGCCATACAATACTATCAGTTCAAGATAGTTATATGTACTTTCATATGTCTTTATAATATGAGGCTGGCTGTCATCCGATAACGATACTGAACACAGCATGATTGTGTTATTACCTGCTAACATATAATACAGCTTTCCATGGCTGATACATGCATTGTTTTTATTTCCATTGACAGAATAACCATCTATGGACAATGTTTTTTCTTCTTTCTTATCTCTCATAGTCTTATTATAAGAAACAAGTATATCCTTCTCAGCGGTCTTTTCTATCATATATATTCTCTGATTGTGATACCATATCTTACTACTAAGACACATATCTGATGATATATATGCCTCACAGTCTTTCGTCTTATGGTCACAATCAATATCAGAACACAGTGGAATAGCCTCCTGTTTAACCATATCATAGTAATACATGTAGCTATTCGTATTGTCACTGACTCCTGATGCACCAGCTATATAGTAGTAACCTGTCTCTGCTGCCGCTGCACTGTCTGACATATAATATTGCGGCTCATTGTCATCATATACATATGATGCATACTTATAATCTACGTCTGTATGTCCGCTATCAGATGTTTTACTGCTGCATGCCATCACTGCTGACAAACAGCCTATAATCAGTGTAATCACGCTCACATCTACCAATATCTTTTTTATTGATTTCTTCATAAAAACCACCGTCCTTTTCCACGTTTATTTCTGTACTTGACAGGTTTGTGCCAAATATATGCAGACACACCCGGCATATTGACCTTTGGTCTGAACATCATAAGCTTATGTATATATTACAGATACACGGCTGGAAAAGTGACATGTATTATAAAAAAAATAATGGTGCTACATCATATAGCACCATTATCATATAAGAATTTTATGCCTGCCTTCCAAGATCAAACGCCTTATGATTAAGCTCTCTGAACTTCTCTGGTACGATTGCATCTATAGCTGCACTCCAGTCCTCATAAGGTATATCATCAAAATATTCTGATAATCTTCCCATAAGCACGATATTAACAGCCTTAGATGAACCAGCCTCCTCAGCTATTGATAAGAAATCCTTTGCATCAACCTTAGCACCAGCTTCCTCCAGCTTCTTAACAATATCTGCCGGATATTCTGCAGCACCTGTTATAACAGGCATAGGATCAACCTCCTGCGTGTTGGTGATAATCTGTCCACCAACCTTAAGATATTCTATCCAGCGTTCAGCCTCAAGCTTCTCAAAAGAAAGAATATAATCAGCTTCTCCCTTGTCTATAACTGGTGAATATACTTTCTTACCAAATCTTACATAGGTAACAACACTTCCTCCCCTCTGGCTCATACCATGTACCTCTGACACCTTGACATCATAACCCTGATGCATAAGCACATATCCTAACATCTTGCTGGCAAGCAGTGTTCCCTGTCCACCTACACCAACAATCATAATATTCTTAACTGAATCATTCATATATGTTCCTCATTTCTTACTAAAGCCTGATATTTATTGAATAAATCGGACTTTATATTCTGATAATAATGTAATCCTTAAATAGCCCCAAACTTACACATCTGTGAGCACACCTTACATCCTATACAAAGAGTTGGGTCAATGTGTGCTTTCTTATCCTTAACTGCTATAGCAGGACAACCGATACTCATGCACTGCTTACATCCAACACATTTGTCCTCATCAACACTTATAGGTGGCTTATGAACTGTGCCTTTTATCATAACACAAGGTCTGCGGCTTATGATAATAGATGGCTCCTTAGCTGCAAGCTCATCTGTTACAGCTTCTTCCACAGCCTTAAGATCATATGGATCAACCACTCTTACCCTGTTAAAGCCCAGTGCCTTACATAGTGCTTCAAGGTCAACCTTACCTGCCGGCTCACCACGAAGATTCTTACCGGTTGTAGGATTCTGCTGATGACCTGTCATACCTGTTATAGAATTATCAAGAATAATAACAGTTGAGTTACTCATATTGTAAGAAATATCAGTTATACCGGTCATACCAGAATGTATAAATGTTGAATCACCAATAACACCTACGCTGTTGCTTTCTCCTGCTTCTCCCATAGCCTTGTTAAAGCCATGAAGACCTGAACATGATGCTCCCATGCACACATTTAAATCCATAGCGTTAAGAGGGGCCACCGCACCAAGTGTATAACATCCGATATCTCCGTATACCATACATTTTTTCTTTTTTAATATGTAGAATATACCTCTATGTGGACATCCTGCACACATAACAGGTGGTCGTGCTGGCAGATTCTCATCTATGCTCATATGAGCAGGTACTTCCATGCCAAGACATTCTCTTACAAGATTCTGTGAGAATTCCCCACATATAGGAAATGTATCTTTACCAGATACCTTGATACCTAGCTGCTTACAATGATTCTCTATAATTGGATCAAGTTCTTCAAGAACTACTACTTTGTCAACTTTAGCTGCGAAATCCTTTATAAGCTTTTCAGGAAGAGGATTGATAAGTCCCAGCTTTAATATACATGCATCCTCTCCTAACACTTCCCTTGCATACTGATAAGAAGTAGAATCTGTGATAATACCAACACTTGTATCTTTTCCCATCTCAACCCTGTTGAATTCACAATTCTCTGCATATTCTATAAGGTCTTTCGTTCTCTGCTCCACTCTTACATGTGCATTGCGCGAGTTAAGAGTCATCATAACTTTAGTTGGATCTTTCACATAAGGTACCTGTGCTGGTTCTATGCGTTCCTCTGTATCTACTATACTCTGTGAATGTGATACTCTTGTAACCATCTTGAGAAGTACAGGAGTATTGAATTTTTCGGACATTTCAAATGCCTTTTTGGCAAACACTCTTGATTCTTCTGAATCAGATGGTTCAAGCATAGGAAGCTTGGCTGCTATGGCATAATGTCTTGAATCCTGCTCATTCTGAGATGAATGCATGCCAGGATCATCTGCCACACATACTACAAGACCGGCATTAAATCCCTGATAAGATATAGTAAAGAGGGGATCTGCTGCCACATTAAGTCCAACGTGCTTCATGGCACATGCTGCTCTTACGCCACCAAGTGTAGCTCCGTGCGCCACTTCAAGTGCTACCTTTTCATTAGGTGCCCACTCACAGTATACTTCCTTGTAAGCTGCCGCCTCCTCTGTAATCTCTGTACTTGGCGTACCTGGATAGCTGGATATCACCTTACACCCAGCCTCATATAATCCTCTGGCAACCGCTTTGTTGCCTAACATCAATTCTTTCATATATTACTCCGTTCTTTCTTGTTACACTAATATTCATTTATGCATTCTTTCTGCTATACATATCCATTAAAATACAGCAATCAACCCTGATTCTCCTGTGCCACAAGCTTATCAGCCCCATATATCTTACGAAGCTTAGGTTTCTCTATCTTACCTGTTGCATTACGTGGAATCTCTGCAAATATAATCTCCTTAGGTCTCTTATATCTAGGAAGCTCCATACAGAAGTTCTCTATCTCTTCCTCTGTACATGTAACTCCATCCTTTATCTCTATGATAGCTGCTGTCTTCTCTCCTAATCTTCTGTCAGGAAGACCGATAACCGCCGCATCCTTAATCTTGTGGAATCTTCTTAAGAAATCTTCTATCTGTACAGGATATATATTCTCTCCACCTGATACAATAACGTCTTTCTTACGGTCAACAAGGAAGTAGAATCCATCTTCATCCTGCATAGCCATATCTCCTGTATACAGCCATCCATCCTTAAGTACCTCCTTAGTAGCCTCCTCATTCCTGTAATAACATGTCATAACGCCAGGTCCTTTTACACATAACTCACCTACTTCACCCTGACAGACCTCGCTATCATGCTCATCCACTATCTTACACTGCCAGCCGTATCCTGGAATACCAATAGCACCTACCTTATCTATATTCTCCACACCAAGATGTACGCATCCTGGACCTGTTGATTCTGATAAACCATAGTTGGTATCATACTGATGATTAGGAAAATACTCTTTCCATCTTTTTATAAGTGAAGGTGGAACAGGCTGTGCCCCTATATGCATGAGTCTCCACTGCGACAGATTATAATCTGAAAGCTTGATTCTTCCTGAATCAAGTGCATCCAGAATATCCTGTGCCCAAGGCACTAACAGCCATACAATAGTGCAGTGTTCACTTGATACTGCAGATAATATCTGTTCTGGCTTAGTTCCCTTAAGAAGAACTGCCTTACTACCTGCCACAAGACTTCCCATCCAGTGGAACTTAGCACCTGTATGATAAAGAGGCGGTATACACAAAAATGTATCATCTCTTCCTGTTGAATGATGCTTCTGCTCCATGATAGCTGCCTGTGTAAGACTCTGGTGCTTATGTAATATAGCCTTAGGAAAACCTGTAGTTCCAGAAGAAAAGTATATAGCACCATAATCATCCTCAGTTATCTTAACATCCGGCTCCTTGCTGGAGCAGTCTGCTACCAGTTCATGATAACTTTCTGCGAAACTTGGACAGTTATCACCAACATATATAAGAAGTCTTCCTCTTGATAATCTCTCTGCATTTACCTCTATTCTTCCGATAAAAGCGAAGCCAAACACTATAACATCAACCTGTGCAAGCTCGGCACAGTAATATATCTCATCCGAATCATAACGGAAGTTAAAAGGCACTGCGATAGCACCCGTCTTTAACACGCCAAAATATATAGGAAGCCATTCAAGACAGTTATACATAAGAATAGCTACCTTATCCCCTTTCTTAACTCCCCTGCTAAGAAGCATATTGGCAAACCTGTTAGCCTTTTCGTTGAATACACTCCATGTAATCTCACGCCTATATGGCATGTTATTAATAGGCTGAATCAGATCGAACTCCTTCCATGTCGTTCTTCTAGTATCCTTCTCATCAGGATTAAGCTCAACTAGAGCTACCTCATCCGGGTATAACTCGGCATTTCTTACTAAATAATCTGTTACTGGCATAATATTTTCCTTCCTGCTATATAATTGATACCATGGTAAAAGGTCTAAACCCACATGAGCTTGCTCATAGGTGGACGAAAGACCTTTGGATCCGCCCCGATATGAGCATAAAAGTGGGATGATAATCCCGTATCTTTATAAAACTTCATTAAATAATAGAATACCACATTTTGCACAATAAAAAAAGAGCTGCAGGGCAACTCTTTAGTTAAATATACCATTATACATTAATCACCAACATGCTCATTTATAACCTCACACAGATTACGACACGGTTCATAATATTTTCCTTTATACATTAAAACATCTCCAAAATACACAGGAATTTCT
>OGZZ01001721.1_pt1 | contig 15441 bp, 10 predicted proteins | sample 1577021 | NCBI WGS metagenome assembly OGZZ01 (sample SAMEA3541526, study PRJEB24748) | human gut metagenome | biome: human gut; feature: human-associated habitat; material: faeces | place: China | collected 2012
GCAAAGATGCGTTCCTTGTTCTTTCATCTTCCGGATCCGGCGGGCAAGTTCTTCAATCTCTTTATCCGTAAATTTCATACCACTCAGACCGATACAATGTCTGGATAAATGATACTCATTTACGAAATCATTATCCTGATACAGCTTATCTTCATCTACCCATTTGTATTTATCAATATCTGCGGTAGAACGACATGACTGTGCACAGTAAGCACAATCTTGAGAACAGTTGCCGCTGCGGGCATTGGTAAGAATATGAATACTTACATGATTGCCCTTATATTTTCTGCGCAGTTTTTCAGCTTGTGCAATGAGCTGATCGAGTTCTTCGTCCGGTGTATTCAGGATTGCAATCGCATCTTCTCGTGAAAGCACCGGATCTGTAGTTGTTTCAATTTCAGAAATCATAAGTAAACCTTCCTTGGTAAAAAAATATCAAATACATTCCACACTTTACCATGCAAAAGAAAGAATGTCAACTTAAAATTTTATAAGGTTAACAATTGGAGGTAATACAGGTTTATTTGAAGATGATTACATTGCAGATGAAAAAAAACCATAGTATAATAAAAATCAGATTATGAAATGCAGGAGGAAAAACCAATGCGTACATTGAACGTGGAAGAGATTTCAAAGAATATCAAAGAAATGTGCATTGAAGCGAACCATTTTCTTTCAAAAGATATGGACATTGCGATGAAAAATGCAGTTTCAACAGAGAAGTCACCACTGGGGAAAAAGATATTAAGCCAGCTTCAGGATAATCTGAAGATCGCCGGAAAAGATATGATCCCAATCTGCCAGGATACTGGAATGGCAGTCGTATTTCTTGAGATCGGACAGGATGTACATTTCGTTGGTGGAAACCTTGAAGACGCCATTAATGAAGGTGTACGCCGTGGATACGACAAGGGATATTTAAGAAAATCCGTAGTAAAAGATCCTGTACGCCGTGGAAATACAGGTGACAATACACCGGCTATGATTTACACAGAAATCGTTCCTGGAGATCAGGTAAAGATTACAGTTGGCCCGAAAGGTTTCGGAAGCGAAAACATGAGCCAGATCCGTATGTTCAAACCATCTGCAGGATTACAGGGAATCAAGGATTTCATCCTTGAAGTAGTAGAGACCGCAGGTCCCAACCCATGTCCGCCAATGGTAGTCGGAGTTGGTATCGGAGGAACCTTTGACAAATGTGCACTTCTTGCAAAGAAAGCACTGATGAGACCTCTGGATACTCAGAACCCGGATCCGTTCTATGCTGATCTTGAGAAAGAAATGCTGGAAAAAGTAAACAAGCTTGGAATCGGACCTCAGGGATTTGGCGGAAAGACAACAGCCATCGGCCTGAATATCGAAACAATGCCGACTCATATTGCAGGTATGCCATGTGCAGTTAATATCAACTGCCATGTAACCCGCCATAAATCGGAGGTGATCTGAGATGGAAAGAAAGAAAATTACACTTCCACTTACTAGAGAGCTGGCAAGAACTCTCCATGCAGGTGATCAGGTATTATTAACAGGTACTATTTATACATCACGTGATGCAGGACACAAGAGAATGTGTGAGGCCCTTGCAAAAGGGGAAAAAATTCCATTTGATCCTACAGATGCAACCATCTACTATGTAGGACCAACTCCTGCAAAACCAGGCGCAGTCATCGGCTCCGCAGGCCCTACAACCAGCGGACGTATGGATGCCTATGCACCCACAATGATGTCTGTGGGAGCAAGAGGAATGATCGGAAAAGGTGCCCGCCTTCCGGAAGTAGTAGACGCCATGAAGAAATATGATGGTGTATACTTCGGAGCTATCGGCGGTGCAGGTGCGCTTCTTGCAAAATGCATCAAAAAGGCCGAACTGATCGCCTATGAAGATCTGGGAGCAGAAGCACTTCGTAAATTGTATGTAGAGGATATGCCTCTTGTAGTCATCATTGACTCAGAAGGTAATAATCTGTACGAGATGGGAAAAGCAGAATATCTCAAAGAACACGGAGATAAGTAATTCTGCAGATACATAAAAAAATAACTTCCATATGCTGTAGACATACAGTATATGGAAGTTGCTTTATATAGCCAAAATTATATATATATTGTATCCAATATATAAAAATCATATATACAATAATATGAATTATATCTTTTACATTTGACCTATAAACGTATAACATGATAATCAGGGTCAGGGACCCGCCAAACATAAGAAAGCAGCGATTTACGCAGTAAATCAGCGGATTTCGAATGTTTGAGAAAGACGGTAAAAGAATAAAGGCAGTTATCCGTACAGGAGATAACTGCAAATAAACTTGAACGGGGAAAATCATGAAAGATCATAATCAACACGAAATACAAATGTCGGAAGCCTTTTTAAACAGTGCATTCCTGGCACTGTCAGGAGGTTTTCAGGACGCTTATACATATAATGCAAGAAACGAAGTATTCTGTAATGCACAGACAGGAAACGTCGTTCTTATGAGCCAGCACTTTATGGCAGGGGAAGTGACTGCAGGACTGGGGTACTTCTTTCCTATTATTTTCTTTGCACTGGGCGTATGGGTTGCGGAGAAAATACAGGCAAATTATAAATATGCGCAGAAGCTCCACTGGCGGCAGGGTGTTCTGCTGGCAGAAATCCTGATCTTATTTACAGTAGGTTTCCTGCCAACCGAATACAATATGCTGGCAAATGCCATGGCATCTTTCGCCTGTGCAATGCAGGTACAGTCCTTCCGCAAGGTAAACGGATATTCCTATGCAAGTACTATGTGTATCGGTAATTTGCGCAGTGGTACAGCTGCGTTGTCAGTTTATTTTCGTGAAAAAAAATCAAAACAGCTAAAACAGGCGATGTATTATTTTGGAATCATCCTTATGTTTGCCTTGGGTGCCGGCATTGGTGGAAATCTGTCCATACGCTATGGAATCAGAATGATCTGGGTTTCCTGTGGATTCCTTATGATCAGCTTTCTGTTGATGTTTATAGAAAAATATAAGCATTTCCATGAGGAACATGAAATTAAATAATGCAGCCATTTCCAGAAAGGTCATTGAGAAGAAGATAATATTCTTTTCAATGATCTTTTTTTGTTTTGATATTGCTATTAAATTAACAACCCTGTTAAAGAAATTGCTTTTCATTTATATACATTTATGAATACTATACATCTATAACAAATTGTTATAAATTAATTTCAGAAAATTTCAAAAATGATATTGTGCAAAACAACTATATAATGTATAATATCAACAGCACATATGTTGAAAATAACTAAAGCTGCGTGGGAATCGATATATCGGTACTATATTAAAACCGATGTATCAAAATTACTATTTAAGGAGGGAACCGAATGTTAGACCAGTCTTATTACAGAAAAGCGGATGAGATCATCGAGCACTACGGACGTACAGCAGCATCGCTGATTCCGATCATGCAGGATATTCAGGCGGAATATCGTTACCTGCCGGGAGAATTGCTGACTTATGTAGCGAAAGAAATCGGAGTAAAAGAAGCCAAGGCCTACAGTGTAGCCACATTCTATGAGAATTTTTCTTTTGAGCCGAAAGGGAAATATGTCATTAAAGTGTGTGACGGAACAGCCTGTCATGTGAGAAAATCCATGCCTGTAAAAGAGGCTTTGATGAAGGAACTTGGACTGAGCAACAAGAAACACACTACAGATGATATGCTTTTTACCGTAGAAACAGTATCCTGTCTGGGTGCATGTGGACTTGCCCCCACACTGACTGTCAATGATGAAGTACATCCGAAGATGACTCCTGAGAAAGCTGTAGAACTTTTGAATAAACTGAGAGGAGAGTGCGTATGAGTATTAAGAGTAAAGAAGACCTGTTAAATAAGCAGGCTGAAGTAAATGAGCAGATTAAATCTTATACCTGCCGCGTTCTTGTCTGTTCAGGTACCGGATGTATCGCATCCGGAGCGCAGAAGATTTATGAAGAGATGTCAGTACTCTGTGAGAGAATTGATGGAGTAACAGTTGAAATGCAGAAGGATGTGCCTCATGTAGGCGTGATCAAGACAGGGTGCCAGGGCTTATGTGAACTTGGACCTCTGATGAGAATTGAACCATATGATTATCAGTATGTTCACGTACAGCCGGAAGACTGTAAGGAAATTGTGGAGAGAACTATATTGGAAGGGAAACCTGTAGAGAGACTGTTTTATCGTGATAATAATACAGTCTGTCCACATCCTGATGATATTCCTTTCTTAAATCAACAAACACGTATCGTCCTTGAAAACTGTGGAAAAATCGATGCGGAATCTATCGAAGAGTATATTGCTGTGGGAGGCTATCAGGCACTTGCAAAAGTGATGGGAAGTATGTCCCCGCAGGAAGTTATTGATGAAGTAACTAAATCCGGGCTTCGCGGTCGTGGCGGTGCAGGATTCCCGGCAGGCAAGAAATGGTCTCAGGTTGCACGCCAGGCAGAGAAAACCCGCTATGTTGTATGTAATGGTGATGAGGGTGATCCCGGTGCATTTATGGATGGTTCCGTCATGGAAGGTGATCCATATAAGATGATCGAAGGTATGACTATTGCAGCCTACGCAGTCGGTGCGGAGAATGGATATATTTATGTTCGTGCAGAGTATCCTCTTTCTGTAAAGAGACTTAGGATGGCGATTGAACAGGCAGAAAAATATGGCCTGTTAGGTGATAATATTTTAAATTCCGGTGTAAACTTCCATTTACATATCAACAGAGGTGCCGGAGCTTTCGTATGTGGAGAAGGTTCGGCACTTACCGCATCTATCGAGGGTAACAGAGGTATGCCTCGTGTAAAACCGCCCCGTACAGTAGAGAAAGGTCTGTGGGGTAAGCCTACAGTTCTTAATAATGTAGAAACCTATGCTAATGTACCGAAGATTATTCTTCAGGGAGCAGACTGGTTCCGCACCATCGGTACAGAGGGAAGCCCCGGAACTAAAACCTTCTCACTGACCGGTTCTATCGAGAATACCGGTCTGATAGAGGTTCCTATGGGAACCACACTCCGCCACATTATCTATGATATCGGTGGTGGCTTAAAGAGTGGCGCCGCATTTAAAGGTGTCCAGATCGGCGGTCCGAAGGGAATTATGAGATTAATATCATCAAATCGATCCTGATACAAGGAGACTCGATCTTGTGCTCTACCCATTTCGGGTCAGTCTATTTGTTTTCCATTCGGGATAAACAGTATAAAAAGCTATACGACTTCCAGCACAACGACATTTTCTCCCTATACATCGATAAAAGCAAACGGCTCTGGATACCGACAAACAGCAGCCAGAACTTAGTGATGGTCGACAAAGGAAAGCAAACCAACCGGTTCATGGCCAACGGCATTTCCCGCTCTTTCAAATGGGTTACTGTTATCCATGAACTTGAACCAAATCTGTTTTTGTTCGGTACATTGTCTGACAGCCTTTACCTGTACGACATGAAGAAAGAAACCGTCCGCAACCTTTCCACCGAACTGCAACCGGATCCCAAATTCGAAAAGTTGGGAAATATCACGGCCATTACGCAGGACAACGAAGGCTACGTCTGGATTGCGACCAATAAAAACGGCTTATACCGCCTGAACCGGAACCTAAAATTGGCCAAACACTATCAGAAAAAGGACGGGCTGTCCGACAGCTATATTAACTCACTTACAATCGACCAACACCAAAATATCTGGGTAACGACAGGAAAATCCATATATAAACTGAATCGCACAACCGATACTTTCAGTGAAATGAGAATAGCCGATACTCCGGCAATGGAGTTTACACGATTTTCAGGCAACAGCATTTCTGCCGACGGCAGCATCTATTTCCCCGGAGACAAAGGGGTCCTTTTCTTCAATCCGGACAAGATCATGGTGAATCCCAACATTCCGCCAGTAGATATCACTTCCCTGATTGTAAATAATAAAGACGACGTGACTGGAAACATTGAGGACGGGGAGATTACGCTCACTTCCGATCAGAATAACATCACGTTCAGATACACGGCGTTAAACTTTATCCATTCCGAACGGAACCAGTATGCCTACAAGCTGGAAGGAGCCGATCCGGCATGGCACATGGTCGGAAACCGACGGGAGGCTTATTACAGCAACTTGGCTCCCGGCACCTATACATTCCGGATCAAAGCCTCAAACAACGACAACATATGGAATCCCGAAGAAGCAACACTACGCATCACAATCGATCCGCCTTTCTACAAGACTTGGTGGGCTTACCTCTTATACTTTTGTATAATCACATTCATCATCGTGAGAATCATTCGTCATCAGCACGATAAACACGAACGGGAACGGGAACTTCGCTACAAACAGATGGAGCAGGATAAGGTCAACGAATTGCATGAGGAACGGATGCGCATGTTCACCAATTTCTCACATGAACTGCGTACTCCCCTGACGCTCATCATTAACCCGCTAAACGACCTGATGCAGTACGTATCTTTCTCGCCTGAAATAAAGGAGACACTTCAGTTGATCAAAAAGAATACCGGACGGATGTTGCTCTTAGTCAATAATCTGATGGATATACAAAAATACGAAGCGGGCAAAACAGTCCTACAAAAGACCAGTTTTAATTTTTCCTCCTTTATCCGCGAGATGTATCACTCTTTCGAGAGCGTGGCTGACAACCGGGAGATCCGTTTCGTGTTGGACAACGAGCTACCGGAAACATATAAGGTTTGTTTTGACGAAGCGGAGATCGAAAAGGTATTCTTCAACCTGCTCTCCAATGCCTTCAAATTTACACCTTCGGAAGGACAGGTGACCATCCGTGTCAACACGGTCACACAGGCGGAATGTGAACTGCTCCCCCATTTCCCGGCTCAATACAGCTCCATCCTGATAGAAGCTGGATACCTGTTTATCGAGGTGATAGACACCGGAAAAGGTTTCAGCGAACAGGAAGCAGAAAAGATTTTCGAACCTTTCTATCGTTCACAAGAAGATATACACCGGCAGATTTCCGGTACAGGTATCGGGCTCAGCTTGACACGCTCCATCATTTTGCAGCATAACGGTTGCATCTGGACCGAAAGTTCGGAAACGGAAGGCACCCGCTTTATGTTCCTTCTTCCCGACACCGAAAAACAGGAAGAAGGGGAGAACGAATCTCCCGTCCTATCCAAGTCCGCCGAAATCAGTAAAAAGTTCGATTTGCTGGTCGAAGAGACCCAGAACAAAAATAAGCAGACGGTTTTGCTGGCCGATGACAATCAGGAAGTGCTTCAATATCTGGAACAACAGCTCAGCCTTGATTATATCGTGGTTAAGGCTTTCAATGGCAAAGAGGCATTGGCGATGATTGAGGAGTCATATCCCCATATTGTCATCAGCGACATCATGATGCCAGAAATGAACGGGCTCGAACTTTGTAAACGTATCAAGGAAAACCAGAACTACTGCCATATACCGGTTATCTTGCTTACCGCCAAGTCAATGATATCACAGATCGAGGAAGGCCTAGATGCCGGCGCAGACGACTATATCGTCAAGCCTTTCCAGATATCTTTACTCAAAGCCCGTATCCGGAACCTCCTTTCCCTACGCGAGAAAATGAAGACGATGTATGGGGAAACATTTTCCCTCAAACAGTTTGGAGTGGAAGAGCCAAAAGAGCACGATGATTTCCTCACTCGGTATATTGAGATTGTAAAAGCCAATATATCGAATCCCGAACTTGATGTATCAGTCATTTATGAGGCATTGGGAATGAGCCGGACTAACTTTTACAGGAAAGTAAAGACCGTAACCGGACTTTCTCCCATCGAGTTGATTAAAAATATCCGTCTGGAGGCAGGTGCAAAACTTTTAAAGGAATCGGACATGAATATTTCCGAAATAGCCCAGCACATCGGTTTTAGTAGCCGTTCGTATTTCGCCCGCAGCTTCAAGGCTGTCTATGGAATGTCACCGACAGAATATCAGGAAACAAAATCTCAAGACTAAGAATGCATCTATCAAAATTCATCAAAATAAATGTTTTTTAGCACGTTGGTATATTTTTATCCCCTTTTGGAATAAAAATACACGTGCTTGGCTTGCATCTTTCATTCTTTTGACATAAAAAACAAATAGAATCGACAAGTTAATTATTAATTGTTTAATGTGCTAATAAATTATGAAAGGCATGAACAGACAACTACGAGGGAATTTGCCTCCCAACGAAAAGGCAAACGGGAAGAACCGGTTTCTTTCCTTATTATTACTCTTTATGGCGTTTATATCCGTACAGGTATATGCGCAGGACGTCAAAGTTTCCGGTACGGTTATCGCGGAAGCTGACAAATTTCCGATTATCGGGGCTAACATTGTTGTAAAGGGTACGACGATCGGTACTGTTACCGATATAGATGGTAATTTCTCCCTTGACGTTCCCCAGAACTCGACAATCGCTATCTCTTACATCGGTTGTGAAACGCAAGAAATCAAGATTACAGGAGCAAAAACATTGAACATTGTTCTAAAAGACAATGCGATTGGTTTGGACGACGTTGTCGTTATCGGTTACGGTTCGCAACGCAAATCAGACTTGACAGGCGGTATCGTGGCTGTTGGCGAAGAAAAACTCCAGATGGTCACGACAAACAATTTGATGGATAAATTGGCCGGACAAATCCCTGGTATGAACGTGACAACCAGCAACGCCAAACCTGGTGAAGACCAGTCTTTGCGTGTCCGCGGTGAAAATTCGTTGAGTGCGGACAATTCTCCGCTGATCGTCATGGACGGTATCCCTTACAGCGGATCTTTAGGTGACATTGATCCGGATATCATCGAGAATATGTCTGTATTGAAAGATGCATCTTCAGCTGCCATTTACGGTTCACGCGGTGCAAACGGCGTAATCCTGATTCAGACCAAAAAAGGTAAAAAAGGAGCACCAACAGTCTCATATAAAGGACAAGTCGGCATGCAACAAGCACAACATCGTATCGATATGATGAAAGGAGCCGAATATGTAAAATACACACAAGACTACAACCGCATGAAATACGGTTATTCTGGAGATCAACTCGATCCGCTTGTACTTTTGAATCCGAGTGAACGTGCGAACTATCAGAACGGTTCTGAGTTGGACTGGCAAGACATCATGTTCCGTAATGCTTTAACCACCAGTCATCAGATCAGCATTTCCGGAGGGACGGAAGCTACAACCTATATGGCATCAATCTCTCACTTAAGAGAAGATGGCGTTATGGAAAACACAGGTTTAAAACGTACTAACATCGCATTGAACATTACACAGGTTTTAAATAAATGGTTAACTGTCGGAATGGGAACGCAAGCGATCCAAAAAGAATTCGGCGGAGAGCAACCTTATTTGGAGGCTGGGTTGAAAATGAGTCCTTATGGCATTTATAAAGATGAAAATGATCGTTACGTCGACTATCCAATGGACCAAACTTTGTTCTACAATCCAATGGCCAATATTGATGCGACGAACGACAAAACAAATCGTAATGTATTCATTTCAACTTTTGCAGAAATTCAATTCCCGATTGACGGTCTGTCATTCCGTACAAACTTCGGTTACAACTACCGCAATAATTTTGTAGGATCTTATTACGGAAGAAATACTCTTTCGGGTAAAAAGGTGAATGGTTCCGCTTCTATAGAGAATATCCACTATTATGATTACACATGGGAAAATCTCTTGAAATATAATAAGACATTCGGTTTGCATAAAATTGATGCCACCGCCTTGTTCAGTATGCAGGAAACAACCAAAAAGGAAGCAAAAGAATCAGGCGAAAGTTTTGTAAACGACGATTCCGAATACCACAATATGGCTGGTGCCGAGAAAAATAAAGAAATCACATCCAAACTGACAGAAACGGCAATGCTGTCTTATATGTTACGTTTGAACTATTCATACGCCAACAAGTATTTGTTGACACTGACAGGACGCTCCGATGGTTACTCCGCATTTGGAAAGAACAACAAATATGCATTCTTCCCTTCCGTTGCCGCAGCATGGAATATCTCTTCCGAAGAGTTTATGGAAAGCCAGACAAATTATTTGGACATGCTGAAAATCCGTCTTTCATGGGGTTCAAACGGTAACCAGGCCATCAATCCTTATCAGACGCTTGACCGTTTGACACTGACCAACTACATTTGGGGCGACAACGGAACGGTTGTAAACGGAGCTTACCTGCCTACAAACGGTGTTGGGAACCCAAACCTGAGATGGGAAACCTCACGCACGATCAATGCAGGTATCGACTTCAGTTTCTTCAACGGACGTCTTTCCGGTAACATTGACGTGTATGTGGTCAACACAAGCGACTTGTTGATGAGCCGTACAGTTCCTTACATGAACGGTTACAAATCCATTATGGATAACGTAGGTAAAACCCGTAACAAGGGTGTTGAAATCGCATTGAACTCCGTCAACTTCCAAAACAATGATTTCCGTTGGACCACAAACGTCAATTTCTCGCTGAACCGCGACAAAATTATTGAACTGCGCGGTGATGGCAAAGACGATATCACAAACAAATGGTTCATCGGAGAACCGCTGCGCGTATTCTACGATTACAATGTCGTTGGGACATGGCAGGAAAACGAAACATATGTTGAAAACGGACATACGATCAGCTGGGATGCCGAAAGCGGCAAGTTCCTGAATGAAGAAGGAAAAGAATACCAGAAAGGCGCTGTCCCCGGTTCTGCTAAACTGGAAGACAAAGACGGAAACGGCTCTATCACAGCCGATGATAAGAAAATCATCGGTTCCAAACTGCCCAGCTTCCTGCTGTCAATGGGTAACCGCTTCGATTACAAAAACATCTACTTCTCTTTCTTGCTGAACGGAGTGTTCGGACAGACAAAAGAATTACATGACTACAACTTCGACCGCTGGATGCCGACATACAACTACATAAGCGGTATGGACTACTGGACACCGGAAAATCCGACAAACGAAATGACATCTCCTGCTTATGTTCCTTACGATAAACATTCATTCTACAAAAAAATGAATTACGTCAATATCAAGAACATCACGATCGGATACACGTTCCCGAAGACAACATTAAGTGCAATTGGAATCAGCTCGCTGAGTATCAATGCAAGTGTCAACAACCTCTATACTTTCAGTAACATCGACAACTGGCTGAACTTAGAAGATAGCGATGCTAACAGAAATGTTCTCGTTACCTACCCGACAGCCCGTTCTTACATGTTTGGATTAAATCTTACTTTCTAACATTATAATATAATTGAATTTGGATATGAAAAATATATTAGCAACTGCCGCTGCTGCATTTTTATTGGTGACATCAACCGGTTGTTCAGGTTTTCTGGATGAAGAGCTAAAAAGCTCGCTATCTCCAGACAATACATACACAAGCAGCTATGGTTTTGAAGTCGGAGTAAACGGGTTGTACGGTTGGGCCCGTTCCGAATTTAACACATGGGGAGGAGCAACAACAAGCCAGGGACAAGCTTGTCCGTACGAATCATTTCAGGTAGCAACAGACATTGTCTACACAGGGCATGGAGACGGTTCATTGGTTCCTTTCGAAAACTTGTCTTATACACCATCCACAACATTTGTCACTTCCTATTGGAACTGGGGATACGGTTTGATCGCCTCTGCCAATGAAATCCTCGAATATTCGGAAGGTAATGTAAATTGGGACAAACCGACCGATAAAGCCTACTATCAGGCTATCGCTCGCTTCTTCCGCGCTTATGCTTATCGGTATCTGGTATATTTGTACGGAGATGTTCCATATGTTGATAAAATTGAAAAAGACTTCCGGATAGACTTTACCCGCACACCGAAAGCGGAAGTTTTAGGCAAGATGATCGAAGACTTGCAGTTTGCAATCGCAAATCTTCCGGAAGATCCCGATAAGGTCGAAGTTGGACAGTTAACAAAATGGGCTGCCCAGCATATGCTTTCGGAAGTATACCTCATGGCAGGCAAGTATGCAGAAGCGGAAGCAGCAGCAAAAGCTGTAATCGATTGCGGTTACTTCCATCTGATGACTTCACGCTTCGGTGCGGAGAAAGACAAAGCCGGAGATCCGTTCTCCGATATGTTCAAAGAATATAACCAGAACCGTACTTCCGGTAATATGGAAAGCATCTGGGTTATGCAACTCGAATACAACACGACCGGAGGCGGCGGAGCAAACGAAGACTGGACAAAACGTGCTTGGGTTCCCAAATACTACAACGAAGACGGCTTTGTGTTGGCAGACTCTTTAGGCGGGCGTGGTTTGGCACAGATCGTCCCATTCAAATGGTGGATCGACAGCAACGACTTCTTCGCTTCAAGCGATATTCGTAACTCGGAATATAACATCAAGAGAAACTGGTATTACAACGATACTTCTTCTGATAAATATGGAAAGAAAGCCGAAATCACAGAAGAGACATGGACAAAATTCACCATATACCCGGCTGTCACGAAATTCTTCTACGGAAAAGCAGAGGATTTGAGCTATGGCGGTAACAATAAAGACCGTATGAAGTTCCGTCTTGCCGAAACATATCTGCTATTGGCTGAAGCACGCTTGATGCAAAACAATGCACAAGGAGCCGCAGACGCGATCAATGTAATACGCAAACGAGCCAATGCACCGGAAATTACAGCTAAAGATGCCACAATTGACTTCCTACTGGACGAACGTATCCGTGAATTGGTTGGTGAAGAGTTACGCCGATTTACGTTGGTTCGTACAGGCAAGCTGGTTGAACGCGTAAAGAAATACAACCCGCACAGCAACACTATGGATGAACATCACACCTTGTGGCCGATCCCGCAGACCATCATCGACTCTAACACAGGAGCCGAATTTCCACAGAATCCGGGATACTAAGCATTGAATAACTATAAAGTAAAAACACACTTATAGGATGAAAGGGGAAGTTCCAGCCAAAGGGACATCCCCTTTCTTTTTAATAATCATAAAATTTGGTACATTTTTTACTCATTTTGAGATGATATTATTATATCCTGAGCCTTATCTTTCCTATTTTTGGTGCAGAATTAAAAGAAACAGAACGAATATCATGAAAATTACAATCAAGTACATCTGTACAGGCCTCTCACTTTGCGCTTGTACCTGTTTAGTGAACAATCTGCCGGCACAGGCCGAAACGACAAATACAGCCGCTGTCAGTGCGACGGAAACGGGCTTGGACCGGCAAAGCATCATGGAAGTTGCCCGGCGGGTGGCGGACTGGCAGATCAAAGATTATCCCGAAAACAAATATGCCAAGAGCGAACCGCGCGGATGGATCGCCGGAGCACTTTATATGGGGATGTTCGACTGGGCGGAACTGAGTGGAGACAATACTTATTATGACTGGCTCCGAAAAATCTTCAACCGCCAGAGCTGGCAGGTCGCCAATCGGATGTATCATGCCGACGACGTTTGTATCGCACAGACCTATATCGATTTCTATAATAAGGAGAAGAATGAGAATATGCTGAAACCGACCATCGCCCGCGCCGACTGGGTGTTGAACAATCCTTCCAACGGAAGCATGGATCTCGATTACAGCAAAGGCAGCACGATCGAACGCTGGACGTGGTGCGACGCCCTTTTCATGGCGCCCGGAGTCTACACACGACTCTACACGCTGACCGGCAACCGTAAATACATGCACTTCGCCGACAGTGAATTCCGTGCTACCTACAATCACCTGTATGATAAAGACGAAGACCTTTTCTATCGCGACAGCCGCTACATCGGACAAAAAGAAGCCAACGGCAAGAAGGTTTTCTGGGGACGCGGCAACGGTTGGGTAATCGGCGGGCTGGCGGAAATCCTGAAGACGCTGCCGGCGGAAGATACCGAATTCCGTCCTTTCTATCTCGAACTTTATAAAGAGATGTCCGAGCGCCTTGCCGGACTGCAAGGAAAAGACGGTTACTGGCACGCCAGCCTGCTGGACCCGGCCAGCTATCCTTCACCCGAAACGAGCGCGACCGGATTTATCGTTTACGGCTTGGCATACGGAATCAACCAGGGGTATCTGCCGGCAGACAAATACCTACCAGTCGTAAAAAAAGGATGGGAAGCACTGACCCGTGCAGTTGAAGCGAACGGGAAATTAGGGTGGGTTCAGCCGGTAGGTGCCGATCCGAAAAAGGTGACACGCGACATGACCGAGCTCTATGGTACAGGTGCATTCCTGATGGCTGCATCGGAAATTTACAAATTAGCAGACAAATAAGTCACAACAAGGCTCTTTTTTTCATAAAAGTACCTGCAAAAGCTCTTGAACACCCGGGTAAACCCGCTTTTAACATCCGGATGTCGGGAGGGCAAACACCCGGATGTACAGATAACAAACATCCGGGTGTTCAGCATCAAATCTCACTATCTTGTTGAAAACAAGCGATATGCTTTGTATCTTTTTCTGCCGTATTGGAAAAAGATGGAGTGATAGTAGAGTGATAGATAAAAGTGACATATATCACACAACAAACAGTTGTATATGAATAGTTTATATACGAAGTGTGATAGAGTGATAGAGATTTTGAAAAAATAATAATGATATGAAGTATAAAGTTTGTTTACTCTTCACGTTCCTCTCTCTTTCCGTATACGGTATTTCCGCAACGAACGGACAAGATTCAATACGCCAAATTCAGCTAAGCGATCTGGAAGTGCAAATCCGATGGGTAAATCCTACTGCCATACGTGCCTATCTGGACGACACAAAAACAGCATTGGGAGGAAAAGCTCCCGCGCTTTACGAAAAACTATCCCGTCTGGAAACACTTCTACCCGGCGTGCAGCAGGCCTTCTCCGATAAGGTTTCCGGCAACACGGTCGACGAAGTAATTGGCCAAGCTCAAGAAATACTTGCCTTGAAGCGTGAGATCATCCTGGCCAACCCGCTGCTGGACATGGACAAGATCATAGTGGCCCGTTACCGTTTGGGAAACAAGGCCCGTAAGGCGATGGGGCCGTCGATGGGAACTTCGACAGCCAACTACAACTCGCTATTTTCCAACTCGCGTAAAGGCTACGATGCCGAGATCGACTTGCTCACGGGCTTGCGCGGACAAATCGAAAGCAGCCGGATATACAAACCCGAAGCCGATGTTCCCGTTTCAGACATACAGCTCCACTGGGATGCCGACCGCCTCCTCTTCTCCTCGCTCGACAAGAACCGGAAGTGGCAGATATACGAAATGAACATCGACGGAAGCAACCTTCACCAAAAGATCACCGTTGATGAGCCGGATCTGGAATTCTGCGACGCCAATTACCTGCCGGACGGGAAAGTGGTGGCGACGACCAACATCGGTTACAACGGCGTTCCTTGTGTGCATGGCGACGATGTGGTAGCTAACCTTGTCTCCTTTGACCCCGAGACGCGTGTTGACTCGGATGCGGAAAGCGATGCCAATCGTAGTGTGATGCTTTCTTTGCCTTA
>OGZZ01001725.1_pt1 | contig 15417 bp, 17 predicted proteins | sample 1577021 | NCBI WGS metagenome assembly OGZZ01 (sample SAMEA3541526, study PRJEB24748) | human gut metagenome | biome: human gut; feature: human-associated habitat; material: faeces | place: China | collected 2012
CAAAAGCTATATTCTTAGTATTCGGATATAAGTGTTTTATCAGATTGATATTGGCTTCCACATCATATTCATAAACAAAACCGGCTTTGACTGAAGAATCAGTAAAGTCATTAAAGAAATCCACTGCACCAGGCATCCATGTTTTCAGATTTACAGAATCATCCGGAAGAATAATGGCATTGCGGCTTGCCAACGAAGTCAGTACCGGGAACTTTCCACGTATAGAATCTGCTTGCGACAGATAGGCAGCCCATGCCTCCTGACCAATTAAAACAAGTAATACAGGCGCGCGCTTTCCCTCATACTTATCCAGTATCTCCGCCATTTTCGATTTCCACTGTGGCGACTCGGAGAAGCTTTTGCAGTTCATGTTTTCCAAAGCTATCGGAGCTTTTCCACCCAGACGCTCAAACTCTTCCATGAAATCGTATATATTTCCGGAAGTCTGACGAGCATCCGGATTATACGAACTGATAATCAGTACTGGGTGTTCTCCAGTCACCGCAAAGGCTGATGAAAGCCCCCAAATGGATATCAGTAAGAAAAGAAAAAAACTATATATTATTTTCCTAAATAAGCCCATTCAGTGAATATAGAATTGTTTCGGCAAATATACAATAAAGTTATAAGGATAGAAAAAAAGTTGTAGAATTTTAAACTATAAAAAAGAAACGGGCGGTAAGAGATAGTTTATCAAACTACCGCCTTACCGCCCGTTATTATTAAAAAAAACAGGATATTTTTATTTAGATATTCATCGCATTGTTTCCTAAAGCCGGAGACTCATTTTTATTTTCCCTTTTGAATATGCAAATGAAAATACCTTCTCATAAACAACACATAAATACCACTCAACAATACAATTATCCCCAACAAATACCAATAACCATATCTCACGAAACAGAAATAACCTAATATGACCAAAGCCTGTGCCCCCATATAAATTAATGATACCCCAACATGAGGTATTTTCAACTCATTTGCCATTAACTGATACATATGTTTCCGATGTGGCAAGCCTATGTTTTCATGGAGCATCAGACGATGAATAATAGTCAAAACACTATCAACTCCGTAAACTACCAAAAGAATCATCCAACTGAAATCCTCCGTTTTCAGAATCAACTTCCCTATCAGGAAAAGCAGTATGAAAGCGATACTCACAGAACCTACATCACCGGCAAAGCATTTTGCCCTCTTACGGAAATTAAAGAAATTAAAAACCAGCACCGCACACAGCATGGTATAAATCAAACCCGGTTCAACGAACGAAACAACCCAATGATTGATAAACGCCAAAGATCCAAGTACAACCAGCGAATATCCCCCCGTGATGCCATTAATTCCATCCATAAAATTATAGGCATTGATAATCCCCGTACATGCGATCAAAGCCACAACTACAGTCCACCAGGGAAGAGTAAACAACTCCCACTGATAGAACATCAAGCCCATCGCCGTAAAATGAAAAACAAGACGAAGTCCTTGTGATATGGAGCGGATATCATCTACAAAGCTGATCACCGTCACCAGAGTGAGAGCCAACATAAACCAAGGGTACTCAAACTGATTTGTCAGAAAATAAGCCAATGCACCCAAGTAGAAGATAATTCCTCCACCCCGCAGTGTAATCCGGGTATGCGAACTCCGTTCATTCGGTTTGTCGATAATATTATATTTATCGGCAATATGAAAATAAAAAAGTTCTGCCAGAAATAGCAGAACTAAGATTATCAGATAGTACATAAACTATTCGTTCTTTTTAATGAAATAAAACAAGAATTGAAGTCCTAAAAAGGCGAAAAAAATCCCTATTAGAATTCCTATAATCCAAAGAAAAATTTCCATTTAGAGCACCTCCTTATTCTATCCGAAAATTTTTCAGAACATTCATAGGCTTCCATCCAAGCTCCCGCATTGCCTTTTCATTACTAAAAGTCAAAGAGTGCGTGATCTTACGAAGTTTTAAACTGTTTATTGGAGCCTTTTCCCCGAAACAATCACCAAAAACGGCCATACTCTTAGCAAACCAATAAGGAATAGACAAAGGTAACTTCTTATTCAATTGTTTGCATATCACCATCTCCAGTTCACGAAAACTCGGCTGGTAACTGTCACAAACATTATATATCCCTCCCTTTTCAATCAATAGAGGAACAAGATTAGCTATATCCTGAACCATCAAAACGCTCTTTTGAGCTTTTCCTCCGGCAATACTCAAATACTTACCACTCTTAATCCCATGGATCATTGCTCCCAGATTTCCCGGAGGATTAGGACCGGCAATTAAAGAAGGACGAAGTATACTTAATTTCACATTATGCATGGCACACCATTCTTCCAGATATTTCTCCGCCTTGATCTTACTCAGAGCATAAGGAGTTGTTCCATTCAAAGGATATTCTTCCGTGATATTCTCACCCGAATCACAACCATAAACAGCAACAGTACTAATAAAAATGAATGACTTCGGAATGCCACTTTGTTCCAAAGCAGTACACAAATTCTTAGTCCCTTGAAGGTTCACATCAAAAAAAAGTCGTTTCTCTGCCTCCGTCTTAGGCAGAGAGTGTGCTTTTCCTGCAACATGCAATATAACATCATATTTTCCGGCCAACTTAGGAATCTCTGCTGCTAAATTCACTATATAATCATCCTGAGAAGTTAGTCCTATAGTTTCTACTGAATACTTTTTCTTCAATAATGGAAGTACATTATACCCCAAGAAGCCAGAAGCACCTGTAAAAAGAAGATTCATTCTATCTATCATTACTTTCTAATATATTGTTGCTTCACTGTTATATTTATTATACTTCTTTCTTTATCAAAGAACCAACCCCATTTATTTAAATAATAAATAGCAGCCTTTACATGTATCCACAATAAACGTAAACTTTTATGAGATCCTTTCTCAAAATGGTGAGTTATAGTTACTTGAGGATAATACATCGTTTTGTATTTCCGATAAATACGCCTATTCAGATCTGTATCTTCTCCATACATAAAAATACCTTCATCAAACACTCCAATTCCTTCTATCACAGATTTCCGAAGAAACATAAAACAGCCTGATAAATAAGGAATATTCATTTCTCTATCATAATCTGCAAACTTCATTTCAAAATTATAGTCAATTCTGTTTTTGATGCTTTTAATAGGAAGAAACATACGAACTATCCAATCTTTTGGCGTAGGAAGAAGCTTACATAAATATTGCAATTCCCCATTAGGATAAATAACCTTAGGCATTACATTTCCCACATCCAGCTTACCCTCCATGTAATCATATAACTTCTCCAAAGTCCCTTCCTCAAATGATATATCTGGGTTTAGTATTAAATGATATTTTCCCATCTTTTCAGGATCTCTCAATATAACATTATGTCCGGCTCCAAAGCCATTATTCGAGTTCATAAAAATATACTCTACCCGAGGATCATAAGAAATATCTTTTAAATAATCTGTGGGAGAATTATCAATAATATATAACCGTACTTCCAACTTTGTATTCAAAAAGCTATTGATAGCTTTCAATAAAACAGAATCAGGATTCTTATATGTAACAATAGTAGCAGTTATTTCATACATCTCATTCCAAGTTTTAACAGGTGTTTTGCAATAGAAAAAAGAAAAAAGAGAGGCAGACAAGGGAAAAGCCACCAACGAAGCTTACAAGCATGAAAGTATAATTTCATTTCTCCTTTCCTCATAGCCCATTGATTACCACTTAGCCCCCCCTTAGATAGCTGTGGTCTCCCTAAGGATGTCAATGGTAAATCAATATAATATATATTCATTTTATTTGCTATTCTAAGACAAAGGTCATGATCCTCAGTATATCTCATAGTTTCATTAAATCTCTCTCCGATACATTTACAAACAGCCAAACAAGAAGTATTAAAATAGTTACGAATTAAAAAATGTCTAAACTTCAAAATTTTACATTTTGGCATGATTTTTTTTTCTTCAGGCAAGCTATTCTCAGTGTATTTATGAGCAATACAAGAAACATCCTTATAACCATGCTTCAATTCGTTCAAAACTTCTAATTTGGACGGATGCCACACATCATCAGCATCCAAAAAAGCAATAAAATCTCCGGTTGCCTTGTCCCACCCTAAATTTCGAGCAACAGAAACTCCACTATTCTTTGGTAAAGAATATATTTTCACGATATTATTCCCTTGATAATTTTCAATTAAGACATCTAACGTGTTATCTTTACTGCAATCATTTACAATGATAATTTCCCATGGCAAAGTAGTTTGCTTCAAACAAGAATCAACTGCTCTTGTCACTGTATTACTCCCATTATACACGGGAATAACTACAGAAAATTTTAAAATATCCGACATTGATAAATTAACGTTCTATACGTTTTAATGAAAAGTTAGTTCCTAAGTAATAGTGAAGAAATAGTTGAAATAAAAAAACAAGATTAATATTGAAATCCACAAAAACAGATAAAATGAGATTATGTGTAAGAACAACGGTCATAAACATCCATTTAGCATTGCTCTCCTTTCTAAATTTCAGATAAACATAAAAAACAAAACACCCATAAAGAAAATAAAATACTAACGCTCCTAAATAGCCAAAAGCACTGAGATACTGAGGGTGCATAGTCATCACATTCAAATTATCATTAACCAAATCTGTAGCGACTCCTATATTGTTAGGTAACAGTTTTTCTCTTATAAAAGATGGAAATAAATTTCCAAAAGCAATCAACGGTAAGAAGTTTAAATCAGGATATAAATATAAATTATGATTCAAATTATTCAAAGGACTAGTTACATAGACATATACCCATATAAAGCCACTGGGTAGAAAAGATGGATAGTCATCTGAAATACCAGCTATGTTTTCCATAGCATCTTTTCCAGAGCGTAAATCTCCCAATAAACCAAATAACACTATGACAATGATACCAATAGCTACAGATCGAAATATTTTTGTAATTTGAATCTTATTGCAATACAAATAAATAAGCCCCATTTGTAATATCATGCTCATCAGAACTTGTCTTGTTAACAACAAAATAGGCCAGCATAAACATAAAAAATAAAATATCAAATATTTCTTCTTTTTATGTACCATATATTTATAAAAAATAATATTCGATATTGTTATAATTATTGCATTGAGTAATCCATGCAGACTAGGAATTCCCCATTCTGTATAAAAGGATTCAACTCCAGCAAAAGATAATATAGGCAATGAACGAAAAACAAGAATTTCAACAAAAGAAAACAATATCCAACATTTTAAAAGTTTTTTCAGTTTAACATCTAACTTTCCGGATAATATTAAGGAGTACTCTTTTCTGTTTTTTAGATAAAAGGATAAAAAAAACGGTAAAGAAAAAACAGTGATAGATAATAATATGAAAATACCTGTTTCTTGTTTCAAATTTTCCAAAACCAAAGCATAATGGCGACTATAAAGCCACAGAACCATTACCCAAACAGAAGAAAAGAAAAACGCCGGATTTTTCATTAAAAATTCGATTCCATTTTCGATTTCATACGTGACATTTTATTAAATAGTTCAATAGGGAGAGCACTGATTAGCAATTTCTTAACAAAATATTTAATTACCTGATAAATATTACAAAGAGGCGATAATAACAAATCCATAAAAGTGCCTTTCCGGTAAGAAATGAGTAATTTTTCCAGACTAGTTTTAATAACATCATGACTAACTCCACCCAATAAAACCTTTGCTATTACTATATTAGCATGAATATACTGTCCCCTCTTTATGAAATCAAATATAATATCATGATCTGCCGTCAGTTTATAACGCACATCAAAATAAGGATGCAATTTTCTACGTATGAATACCGTCTGATGACAAACTGAATTCAAATTTATATTAATGCCTGAGACCCTTTGTTTAAAGATAAAATTCCGCTTACCCGAGAATAAATTTACATCTCCATATATAAGTTCAGTTTCTTCATCTTTCATGTAAATAGCTATTTCAGAAAGAACATGATTATTATAGAAGCAATCTCCACTATTCATAAAAATGACCCAATCCCCCTTAGCAACCGACAGTGCCTTATTCATAGCATCAAATATTCCCTTATCAGATTCACTGACCCAATATGAAATAGCATTTTCATATTTTCTGATTACTTCAACAGTTCCATCTGTACTTCCCCCGTCAATAACAATATATTCAAAATCAGCTGTGTCCTGCTCAACAACACTTAATATTGTTTTCTCAATAAGATTAACCGCATTATAAGATATGGTTACGATAGAAATCAAAGGTAAAAAATATTCCATACAATATTAAAATTTACCAATAACAAGCACCTTCCACTTTTTTTGCTACTACAGGCGTTTCATCTTCAGAAGGTCTAATCCAATATTCATTCATCAAAGATTTATATTCATCCCGCATATCCCATCTCTTTCCACGAATTCCAAACAATAATTGCAGTCCTCCTCCTAGATGAATTGCTTTCTTACCTGTTCTTTTCACATGAGCAGCCAATGGAAAACCGTAAGCTCCACAACCTATTAAGCAAATATCATAATCTACTTTATCTATTTCTTTTTTCATATATTCCAAAGCTTCAAACCAATCATTATAATTAGAATTTCCACCTAAAGATTGCACTGCTTTCAATACTTTCAAATTGAAAACAGGAAGAATGGAGTCATTACGAAATAATTTTTCACGTTTGTAGTGATATTGTTGCCATATACTATCTGCAAATGGGTGAACAACAAGCACATTCTTTCCAGTAAGAATCCTTGTCCATGGTTTATCTGCCCACCACGGCTCCAACAGACTTAAACCAACCTTATAAGTATTACGAAGTTCCTTTTGAAAATAAAGTTCTTCTGCTCTCCAAGAGCCTAATATATCTACCAGAGCACAATCTTCAATCATCATTTTGGCAAACTTAGTTAGAGAAGCTTCAGAAATAGGAAAGAATCCACTATATATCATCATGTTATTTTTCACATAAGATTCCCACCACCAAGCAGGTGTCCTATGTTTTATAAAAGATAGATAAGAATTTCGATATTGGCTAACCCCTAAATAATTCGCCATAGCATTTAACTCTGTACCTCCTAAACGAGCTATCATACAAGGGTTATCATTCGATAATAAGTTAAAAATTCGCTCGGAAACAATATCTGGATTAGTCTCATAACTCAAGCAATGCTCACCAAAATTATTTCTACACTTTGTATAGAGCTTACGGATAGTTTTCAGTAATAGAATTGAGTACTTATTCATTATTTTTTCATTTTTTTCAAATAAAGTCTTAACAACACATAGTAATATCCTTTCAACGAAACATATAGACGTTCAAATTCCACCTCCTTTCTTAACCCTAATTTATTTACACATATTTCTTGCGGATGCATTAGTGGAAGAATAGATTTGCCAGAATAGTTTTTTTCTCTATAATCAACCGTTACAGTATGCGTGGCATTTTCTCCTAAGCCAAGATTTTGTATCATATTTATATTAGGTACAATAGAATAAATTCTATTCATATATAGAATTATGGAAAGTTGATAATCCCATGTATCTATAAGATTATATTTCATCATTTTATAAACTAAACTCCAATACCTTCTAACTTTCTTTTCATCATAATATTCATTTACTATTTTCTCAAATTTAGAAAAAGGTATATTTCTTATATCAAACTGATATAACTTCCACGTTCTTCTCCAAGTAGCCCATCCCCACACATGATTAATAGGCGAAAAAAAATAAGAATCGTCACTTACTCTATCTCCATAAAGATTATTACGCCCAGAAATAAACCCAACCTGCTCAGTATCCCTGTATTTCTCTAATAGCTCCTCACAATAAGAAAAGAAATCGGAATGAGGCAATACATCATCTTCTAATATAATACCTTCTTCCTCCTGATCAAAAAACCAGGTAATAGCTTCACTAACGGCTTTTCCACAACCCAAATTTTCATTACGGAACAATGTTTTGACTTCACAATTCCAATCTATTTGTTTAATTACAGAACGAGTTTTTTCACATTTTTCATTTTCATCTGTTCTATTCTTACGAGGACCATCCGCAGCTACATACAGACGAGGAGGACGGGCTTGCCGAATTGTTTCAAATACACGAACAGTAGTATCTGGACGATTAAAGACTAAAAAAAGTACAGCAGTTTTCATGACAATTCACGATATTTTAATTCTTTTCTACTAAGTACAATCCCCTTATTCCACAAAAACAAACATAAACGACTTTTGAGACTCATATTAAATGGATATATTGGGAATTTATCATTCCAAGATGTTCTTTTCAAATATTCAAAAAAGAAAGATTTCAAAGGATGATCGCATGTTTTGAGCCAAGGTTTATTAGGAGATGAAAAATGAAGAATAGTAGGATCGCACAATGCTCCTTCTATTTCAAACAAGTACTCTTCTCGTAAAGCTAATTCCTTTGTATAAAATGCATCTAACATATTATATTTAAAAGGTAAAATTTTAGTCGTTTGAATCAAAACACTATTTAAAGCATCTTGATCCCAAAACATTAAACGCTCAGGATATTGCTCTATAAACTTTAACAACTTATTAGAAATATGAAATTCACGCCAATATGCCAAATTAACCAATAGAACGCCTGCATTAAAATACCCTTGTCGAATATCGTATTTCAAGCGATTATAAGTTCGAATATCATCTGTGCCTCCATCGTACACAGCTCCTAATGAATGGGTTGAAATATCTGTATCCCATAAACGTTTGATATTCTTGCAAACAACTAAATCACAATCTAGATACAAAACTTTATTTAAACTCTTAGGCAAAATATCCGGCATCAGAATTCTAAAATAAGTGGCTAAGCTAACATGATCTCCTTCACGTAGAGGACATTTATTCAAAAGATACTCATCTACATTATAAAATATTATTTTTTGTCTATACTTATCCACTATTTTTTTTAACATTTCTCGATTGAAGATCGATAAGTTAGTTGTCAATATATGAAATAGAATTACTTCATTTACATTATTCACACAAACAGAAGTTATAGTTACTCCACATTGAGCGACATAACTATTATCTATACAATGCACTATATCCATAATTACTAAATTCCAGATTTAATTATACATACAAGTTTTCCCCTCTCCACCATATATTTAAATAATCTTCGTACTATCTTCTTATTATTTATAAGACATTCAACACTCTCAAAAACTTGATTCAATGCTGATAGTAAAACTTGTTCAATATACCTTTTAACATTATATACTGCCATAGCCAATGTACTCATACTTCACAATCTATTTCTTTTTACAATAGATAAAACAAGTTTAAATTCTCTTATACGGAAAAAACAACTAAATATAAAATATGAAATAGGCCCAATAAGAATACCTATAAAAAGCTGAATCCATGGATTAGTAAATAAATGCATAAAAATATAAGTACATCCTCCCATGCCTAAAGATAACATTAAGAGAGGAAGTACCGACTTTATCTGTTGAAAATACCCTGTCAATACAACTTTCTTTGCAAAGTATATTATAATAATGACATCTAAAAGATTATACAATAAAACGCCTAAGCAAAGTATTTTTATTCCAAATGGAATTGTTGTCACTAAAATTCCTATAGCCAATATTTTTTTTATGATCTCAGCTTTCAAAAAATAATCAGCACGCCCTTTTACGTTTAATATTTGATTATTAATAACCATCATGGGATACCACATATAGGCAATACAAAGAATAGAAAGCAAATCTGACATGGGCAACCATTTCTCTGTCAATAATACAAGAACCAAGGGTTTTGCCAATACTGACAGGCCAACCATTAATGGAAAAATGATGTAACAAGATATACGAAGATACTGAATAAAAGATCTATTTAATTGTTCATCATCACCTTGCATTTCACATTGCACCGGGTAAATAACCCTAGTAATAATGCCCACAATATTTATTGAAGGAAACTGTGCTAAAGAATAAGCACGATTATAATATCCAACATCTGTAGCCGAATATTTCCGACCAATAACCAAGCTATATAAATTAATATAAACAGTATGCAATAAACCAGATAAAAGAAGTTTTGATCCAAATGAAAACAAAGTTTTAAAAGAATTCCACGAGAATACAAATGATGGCATCCATTTAGTGCAAATCCACAGCAACAACGTATCTAATAAATTATTTAATAATGCTTGTATCACCAATGCCCATACGCCAAATCCTTTATATGCCAATACAACTCCTACTACTCCACTAAACAGGACTGCAAGCAACGAGGCTTTAGCTTGTGTTTTAAAGTCAAGTTTCACAGTAAGCTTCGCACGCTGAACGATAGAAAATCCTGATATTATTAAATTTAGTCCAATCCATTTTGTAATAACCTCCAACTGCGATTCTTCATAGAAATCTGCAATAAGTGGAGCAGTTAAAAACAGAATGCCATAAACAATAACAGCTATAGCAAGATTGAAATAAAACGCTGTAGAATAATCTATATCCGTCCTATCTTTTTTCTGAATCAATGCACTCGAAAAACCACTATCTATAAAAGTCTGTGCTATAGCGAGGAATATCCCCAACATAGCTATCAATCCATATTCAGAAGGAGAAACCAAACGGGCAATAATAATACCAAGAATAAACTGAACACCTTGAACAGAGAATCGTTCTACAGCGCTCCACACCATACCTTTAACGGCTTGATGTTTTAAAGACTCACTCATCTATTTTCTGCTCAAAATATGCAATCGTTTTCTTCAGTCCTTCTTCAAGCTTTATTTGAGGTTCCCACCCTGCCAGCTTTTCTTTTGCCAGACTTATATCCGGTTTGCGCTGTTTAGGATCATCACTTGGCAACGGACAAAAAACAATTTTAGATTTTGAATTAGTTAAGTCTATTACTTTTTGAGCTAATTCAAGCATCGTAAATTCACTTGGATTACCTGTATTGACCGGACCGATAAAACTATCATTCGTAGCCATCATCCGGGTCATTGCTTCAATCAAATCATCCACATATTGAAAACTACGGGTCTGGCTACCATTACCGTAAATTGTAATATCCTGATTCCTTAAAGCCTGAACAATAAAGTTAGACACCACACGCCCGTCATTCGGGTTCATTCGAGGACCATAGGTATTAAAAATACGAATAATCTTTATACGTACCCCATTCTGACGATGATAATCCATGAATAAGGTTTCCGAAGCACGTTTACCTTCATCATAGCAAGAGCGGATGCCGATAGGATTCACATTTCCCCAATAAGCCTCAACCTGTGGATGAATGGAAGGATCGCCATAAACTTCACTTGTAGAAGCTTGAAGAATCTTAGCCCTCGTACGTTTAGCCAATCCTAACATATTCATGGCACCATAAATAGAAGTCTTCATGGTCTTAATCGGGTTATATTGATAGTGGGGAGGAGAAGCCGGACAAGCCAAATTATAAATTTCATCCACTTCCGCATAATAAGGAGTAGTCACGTCATGGCGGACTAACTCAAAATTATGATTATCCAGAAGATGACGAATATTGTCTTTACTCCCTGTAAAATAATTATCTAAACAGATAACATCATTACCCTCATTGAGCAAACGCTCACAAAGATGGGAACCTATGAATCCGGCACCACCCGTTACTAAAATTCGTTTCATCAAAGTTTTTTATTTTTGTCCGATACGAGAATATGTAAAACCTAACTCTTTCAACTCTTCACCATCATAAATGTTACGACCATCCACTACAACAAAATTCTTCATCGCTTTACGGATGATTGCCCAACTTGGCATGCGGAACTGTTTCCACTCCGTCATCAAGGCAATGGCATCAGCATCTATCACAGCCTCATACATGTCTTTGCAATAAATTACCTGCTTGCCGATACGGCGTTCCGTTTCTTCCATTGCAACCGGATCAAAAACTTTCACGATAGCACCAGCCTGCAACAGTTTTTCAATAACAACTAACGCCGGGGCCTCACGCATATCATCAGTTTCAGGCTTAAACGACAATCCCCACATAGCAACAGTTTTGTCCTGCAGGTTTCCTCCAAAAGCATTCAGCAATTTATCAAAGACAATGCTTTTTTGCTTTTCATTCACTGCCTCAACCGCTTCAATCACCTGCATATGGTAACCATTCTGAATACCGGTATGAACCAATGCTTTTACGTCTTTCGGAAAGCAAGATCCCCCATAGCCGCATCCGGCATAGAGGAAACGACTTCCAATACGGGAATCCGCCCCCATGCCCTTGCGAACATTGTCAACATTAGCGCCAACACGTTCACAAAGGTTAGCTATATCATTCATGAAACTGATACGTGTGGCAAGCATAGCATTGGCAGCATATTTTGTCATTTCAGCAGAAGCAACATCCATCATCAGGATAGGATAACCGTTCAAGGTAAACGGACGGTAAAGTCTCTCCATTATTTTTTTTGCCTTTGCACTTTCAACACCGACTACTACCCGATCGGGCGCCATAAAATCTTTAATGGCAGCTCCTTCTTTCAAAAATTCGGGATTGGATGCCACGTCAAATTCGATGTTCACACCCCGCCTGTCAAGCTCCTCCTGAATAACCCCACGAACTTTCTTTGCCGTACCTACAGGAACAGTACTCTTTGTAACCAAAACAATATGTTTTGTTATATTGCGCCCTACTGTACGGGCCACTTCCAAAACATACTTCAAATCGGCACTGCCATCTTCATCCGGCGGAGTACCTACCGCACTGAAAATAATTTCCACTTCATCCAGGCAAGTAGTTAAATCGGTGGTAAAATGGAGCCGTCCGGCTTTGACATTGCGCTCCACCAATTCATCCAACCCCGGTTCATAGATAGGCATAACACCATCCTGAAGTTTCTGGATTTTTTTTTCATCTACATCCACGCAAGTAACATTGATACCCATTTCGGAAAAGCAAGTTCCTGATACAAGCCCAACATAGCCTGTACCTACTATTGCAATATTCATAAGCTATAATAAATAATGATTATTCGGTTATTTTAAAAAGTTTGCGAAGGCTGTATTGTAATGCTTCATTCACCAAATAAACAGCTTCACATTTCATATTGGTTGCACCTTCATCTGAAACAACAGCCGTATACATAGGATAAGAATTACCTTTACTCTGATTGTTCTGCCAATGAAAAGCACGAATATTTAACGGATTATCCCACAGTTCCTCCGGTACATTCTGCAACTTTAGACGCGAAACAGGATAAATATGATCCAATTCCCATCCAAAGAGGCTATTGCGATTATTAAAATCAGCATAGGCAATCCAAGCTCCACAGGCATCTTTACGAATGCGAGCAGGATTATACTCTTCCACAATCTGAGCAGACTGCCAAGCTATGTCTTTTAACTCATTTAAAAACATATTAATTGTCAATGTCCGCCTTAGAGCATATCTTGTTTATCATAATAATCAAATAACCAGGCGGCATCTTTTAAGGCTGAATGGCAAGAATCCTTCTCTGACAAAATGACTTCCTCCATTGGTATTTTCCAATCAATACCTAAATCAGGATCGTTCCAAGCAATAGCTCCTTCACACTGAGGAGCATAAAAATTATCGCATTTATATTGAAAAACCACTTCTTCACTTAAAACAGAAAAGCCATGAGCAAAGCCACGGGGAATAAAAAACTGACGATGATTATCCTCTGTCAATTCAACCGAAACATGTTTTCCAAATGTGGGAGAGCCTTTGCGGATATCGACAGCTACATCAAGAACAGAGCCTTTCACAACCCGGACCAACTTACTTTGTGCAAAAGGTGGTTTCTGAAAATGCAGACCACGAATCACTCCATAACTCGACTTAGATTCATTATCCTGGACAAACATCGTTTTACAAACTTTCTCTATAAACACATTTTGATTAAAAGATTCAAAGAAATAACCGCGTTCATCACGAAACAAACGAGGTTCAATAATCACAAGGCCCTTTATATCAGTTTCTATTATATTCATTATTGGTCTGCAGCTAATTCATCAATTACTTTCAAAAGGTACTGCCCATATTGGTTTTTCGACATAGGCTGAGCCAATTTCTTCATTTTATCAGAATTAATCCACCCTTGACGAAGTGCAATGCCTTCCAGACATGCTATTTTCAACCCTTGGCGCTTTTCAATAACCTCGATAAATGTACTTGCTTCGGACAATGTTCTGCCTTCGCAGACTTGCTGTATGTGAAGTCCGCAGAGACCGCACAATATTGGAAGAGAATCGCAAAGTGATCGCACCTCTCTGCGATGCGTACAGGCAGATCCAGGATCAGGATACTTCCGGCCCGGTGATGAACAATTCTCAGACAGTATATGCCGGACTGACTTACGGCAGGGACCAGTTAACCGAAAACATGGCTGACCAGGGCACGAATCGGGGAATGTTGGTATAGATTTTTTTCCCGATCCGCCGGCTGCAGAGCGGCCAGCTCTGTGAGATGCTGATACCTTTTTTGTAACGCATTGATTTCATAAATATAACTGTCAATGAGATCACTTTCCAAAGCATTATCGAAACCCGCATAGGCGATTTCCAACGCCTGGCGGGTTTTTCTTATGGATTCTTTCAGATCTATGGGAGAGAAATCCTCTTCAATGATTTCCGGGGAGGCATCTGCCTGACTAAAAAAGATTTTCATAACATTAACCGTCCTTTCTGCTAACAGTATAGGAACAAAAAAGGAAAAATATACCTGACATGGAGGAAAACGGAAGACATTTTTGCACGGAAAGAGGAATAGATTAGGATAAAGAATTGTCGGGAATGCGAGAACAACAGTGGAACATCCGGAAAATTTATTATGGCTGATAGCAGTGGCGGCATTATTGCTGCTCATAAGCTTTTTGGGGAAAAAGGCAGAGTGGCTCCTCAATTTTGCATTGCGGGGCATTATGGGAACCATTGCCATTTATTTTATTAATATGGGTGTGACTTTCCTTGGATTTACTACAGTGGTTGGAATCAATGCAGTAAGTATTTTGACAACGGGAATCCTTGGAATTCCGGGCATTGTGATGCTGTACGGGCTAAGTATTTATGAAATATTATAAAAAGGTGTTTTGACATACGGAAAGCGTGTAAAATAGCGTATTTCAGGATGACTGAAAATATGAAAAACAATTCTGTTTGTTAAAATGTACTAAAGTTTATCTTTTTACGAAAAAGGTATTGCCAGACGGAAAGTGAGCATTTATAATTCATCTTACAACCAATCGCGATGGTTGTTCAGAGCATCTTATAAGATCTTTTAGAATTTCTATTTTGGGATAGATTCATCCCGCATTACCAGAAGACTGATTTTGAATAGTTGGGAGGAAGGTGACGATGTTTTCACTATCCGTGGTAAAAACCACAGAGAACGTGGAGTAGATTATGGAGTT
>OGZZ01001726.1_pt1 | contig 15405 bp, 7 predicted proteins | sample 1577021 | NCBI WGS metagenome assembly OGZZ01 (sample SAMEA3541526, study PRJEB24748) | human gut metagenome | biome: human gut; feature: human-associated habitat; material: faeces | place: China | collected 2012
TTGCTGGTCAATATCAGTATCTATGTGCCGGAAGCTCTCAACAAGGAGGAAAAGAACACGCTCGAAAAGATGGAAGCTTCAGACAATTTCAAACCTAACACGTCAGTAAAAGAGAAGATTTTCAAGAAATTCAAGAGTTTCTTCGATTAATCTTTTTACTATCATATTATCATATATAAGGTATAAGTGGGCTGCAATCTTTTTTTGTGGCTCACTTTTTTATATGGTATTCTCTAAATAGACTCCCTCTCGCACAATCTTTTCATATAGTTTACCTAAATAAGGCGCGATATAGGGCTATCCTAAAAAAAATGGCATATATTTGTATAACAAACAAATAGATCGGCATAAAATAATTATCAACACTTTAAAATTCAAATTATAAAAAACGAATTTATCAAAGAAACATTATTTAGTCGCTCCATAAAAAAAACAATAACTGTTTAACTAAACTATATATTTAAAGAATGGCAGAACCTTTTAAAAACATGTTTAACGAGCAATTTTTCGATCTGTTTACGAAAGATTTGAAACTTGTTATCGACGATTTTGATGCTTGCGAGTTTGTATCTCAAGTGATGGACGATGAATGGGAAGGCAGGGAACTTAAACAACGCTGCATGCACATCACAACGGTGCTAAGAAAGTTTTTACCGGCAGATTACAAAGAGGCGATCGCTAAGATACTTGAATTGTTGGATCATATAAAAAAGACACGGCCTGATTTCTCGGTGATAGACGACACGAAGTTTGGTTTGACTTTGGAGTATGGGGGAATTCTGGATAATTATGTCGAACAATATGGGCTGGACGATTACGAAACTTCTGTCAAGGCGATAGAGAAAATCACGCAGTTCACAAGTTGCGAGTTTGTGACTCATTCTTTTATTATCAAATATCCGGATCAGATGATGAAACAGATGTTGGTTTGGTCGAAACACGAACATTGGGGAGTCAGGCGGCTTGCGTCAGAAGGTTGTCGTCCGCGTCTTCCCTGGGCGATGGCGTTGCCGAACCTGAAAGAGAATCCTGCGCCTATCATTCCTATTCTGGAAAATCTAAAAAATGATCCGGCAAGATTTGTACGGTTGAGCGTTGCCAATAATTTGAATGATATTGCGAAAGATAATCCGGAAATTGTCATTGATTTGGCAAAGAAATGGAAGGGGGAATCGAAAGAGGTAGACTGGATTATTAAACACGGTTGCCGGACGCTCTTAAAACAAGGGATTCCAGAGGTGATGGAGTTGTTTGGCTTTGATTCTATCAGAAATAATATTAGTGTGGAAGATTTTCAGATTTCAAGTCTTAAGGTTAAAGTCGGGGATTCGTTGGAGTTTGGTTTTAACTTGTTGAATCATAGCAATAAGACAATCAAAATACGGCTTGAATATGGTATTTATTACCAAAAAGCAAATGGAACGCTGACGAAGAAAGTTCATAAAATCAGCGAAAAAGAATATACCGGGAATTCTACCACACGAATAACGCGAAAGCACTCTTTCCGCGTGGTTACGACGAGAAAATTCCATCTCGGGCTTCATCAAATCGCTATAATAATCAATGGGAGTGAATTTGAAAAATATGATTTCGATTTGATTGAGTAATTCGATTTAATTGAGTTATTTGATTGGATTGGGTAATAACCACTACATATAATATGGATTTCTGCATTAGCTATTATCTCTACAAGCGCTGCAACAAATAATATAAATCCTCGATTCTCCGGATGAAAATCGAGGATTTTTTATTTTGATTACTACTATCTTCTTCCTAATACCCCGGATTCTGTTTCAACCTCTCATTCATCACCCGTATTTTCTCCGGTATAGGGAATACAGTTGTATATCCACTTGCCTCATCCGGTAGTTGCGGACGGCTGCTGTAAGCTCTTGTAAACTTCCCGAAGCGGACTAAGTCCTGTCGTCTCCATCCTTCCCAAGCCAGTTCCAGCTGACGTTCGGCAAGGATATTCTCTAAAGTGGCAGTGCGGGGAGAAGCGTTGACACGGCTACGAACTTCATTGAGTTCTTCATCTCCGTTTGCTCCGTTCCGGACTTTCGCTTCACTCTTCATCAACAAAGCGTCTGCATAGCGGAACAATACAATGTCATTCTCCATCAACTTACCGTCTTTTGTGGCAGTCGGGTCGACTTCATACTTTTTCATGCGGGCTCCTGCGGTTTGTTCGTATGGGGTATCTGTTATATCCAGAGATACTTTCCAGGGCAGATATTCCAGTACCGTTCCATTATCCAGTTTGATTATGTTTCCTTTCAGGTCGTGGACAATTCCTGCAAAATAGCAAATATCAAAACGGGGATCTTGTTCCGCGGTTTCATAACCGAAAGTTTCGAGGGCTTCAATGGTGGCGCTAGGACCGTTCTCACCGCTTAACCCGTAAGCCTTGGCGTGATTATAGTGGCGGGAACGGAAGAGATATTGCATCTGGTTGGTGTACAGAGTTTTGTTCATCGGGATAGTGAAGACATTCTCTACGGACGGTTCGTTGAATATAGAGAAATTCGTTTCGTATTCCGGTTCCAGTTTGTAGCCCATAGTCTTGAGTTGGTCACAATAGTAGATGACTGTTTCCCAGGCATTGAGTTCGCTGTCGTTCACAGTGAACTTTATATTTTTTCCATCTGGGCGTTGTCCGTCTGTCCAATCATTGTCTGTATAAACTTCGGAGTTCAAAGCCAGTTTGGTCAGTAGGAAAGTTACCACGGGGCGAGTGATACGGCCATAGTAAGGGCCGGACTGGTTGCTATGTGCATCGCTCAACAAAGGAGCCGCCTCTTGCAATTCCTTGACAACAAAGTCAAAGACCGTTTTTCGTTCACTTTGCACTACATCTTTCATTGCTACGAAAGAGGATTGAACTAGCGGAATGCGTCCGAACAAATCCATCAGGTAATAATAATACATAGCCCGCATGGCACGTACTTCGGCACGGTATGCCGGCAGTTCCGTAGCGGAATGAGTTTCGGCGAATTTGTCTATCCGTTCCAGTGATTTGTTACTTAACATGACGACTTTATAGAGATATTCCCATGTAGCCTGAATGGCATCATTCTCTATTCCCCAATCGTGCAGGTAAAGTCCTTGCCAAAAACCACCGTCATACCAGTCACCTCCACGGGTGGGGATAATGGCTTCGTCGGAGGTAAAGGTGTTCAGGTCGTAGACTCCCCTACCCGTTCCCTGCAATCCCTGACTATCACTATAACCGCCTACGTATGTATAAAGCGAAGCTACTGCATTGAGATATACTTCCGAGATTGTATTGTAAACGTCATCTTCGGGTAACTTATCTTTCGGATTTTCCTCCAAAAACTTACTACATGAGAATAAACCCAGGCACGTTATAAGAAGGAATACCAGCACTCCCGAAGGACGTAAGATCTTCTTTGAAAACAGTTCCGCTATCCTTGAAAGCAGTTCTTCTTTCTGCAAAAAAAGACTTTTATTTTTCATATATTGTTTCATCATCTCCTCCTCCATTAAAAGTTAATACTCAATCCCAGTGTGTACGTCCGCGCCAACGGATATCCCCGTTTATCATCCACGCCTAAAGTGGAGTTCACCGTTGAACTGTTAATCATGGGTGAAAGTCCCGAATAACCGGAAATGGTTGCCAGGTTGTTGACTGTAAATGCCAGACGCAGGGAGCGGACATATTTCTTCAGTTTCTGCACTTTCTCAATCGGCACGTTCCAACCCAGCGTCACATAGTCGAAGTTGACATAATCTCCCTTTTCCAACCAATAGTCGGTGGCGGTTTGATCCTTGATGTTCTGTTTCGGGGCTTTCTTCATTACGTTATAGTCGGGAAATATATTCATGTTCATATAGGTCAGGGAGGTTCCGTTGTAAATTTTATGTCCGAAAGCTCCGTTAACCTGCAAAGACAGGTCGAAACGCTTGTAGCGGAAACTGATGTTGGAGCCAAGAATCGTTTTAGGTACGGCTTGTCCTGCCACGTAGCGGTCTTCACCATCTTCAAGGCTGACATCTCCGCCATTCAGATCGGCGATGCCATAGGTGTATCCGCCGTTTCCGTCGGATTCCAGTCCCGTACTGTGGGGAAGATAGAACACGCCCAACGGTTGACCCACCATCTGATATACGATGTGGTTGTATCCTCCATGAAAGCCGGCTCCGTCGAGGCCAGCAAGACTTTTATATTCGGGAGCAGAAAGCATTTCGCCGTTGTACATACCGCTTAATGAGAGCAGTTTGTTGCGCTGGAAAGTGATATTGGCATTGATATTCAGTTCCATATCCTTGGTCTTCAAGGGGGTGATGCCGATGGCGATTTCCGTACCCCAGTTGCGCATGGAACCGATGTTGGCAAGCAAGGTGTTATAGGTGAAAGGCGGTACGCTTACGTTGTAAAGGTAAAGCATATCTGTGGTTCGGGAGTTGTAATAGTTGGCGGAAAGCAGCAGGCGGTTGCCGAAAAGAGCTACGTCGATACCGGTATTAAAGGTATGTTTCACTTCCCATTTCAGGTCGGGATTCGTGTTCCGCAAGTCTCCTAAAGATACGACGGCGGAGTTTCCGACGGGGACTACACCGTTCGGCTTTACAAGGTTCAATGTAGTGTATGAGTCAATCCCACTCTGATTACCTGCCAGACCATAGCCAATACGGAATTTCAGATTATCCACCATCGGCAACTGCTTCATAAATTCTTCTTCACTAATCACCCATGCGGCAGATGCGGAGGGGAAGAATCCCCATTTATGGTTCGCTCCGAATTTGGAGGAAGCATCTGTACGGGCGTTCAGCGTCAGTACGTAGCGGTCGGCGTATGTATAGTTGAAACGTCCCATGAAAGATGCCAGACGGGGTTGGTCGTAGTAAGAATTAGTGCCTTCCCACAAACGGAGTGCGCCTGCCTGAAGATTATTATACCCGAATTTGTCGGTGCTGAAATTGCTTACTGTTGTATAATATCCCGTGTAGGTTTCTTTTTGAAGTTCGGCAAGTGCCAACACGTCAAAGAAATGTTTTTTCCAGTTTTTCTTATAGGTCAGCATCATGTTGCCCAGCAAGGATTCTCGCTTTTTGGTTCCTTTGTAAGCCTGGCCGTTCGCCCAGACGGAGGTGGGGAGGTATTGCGAATTTTCCACGATATTATAGGTATAGGCACCGAAGAGGTTAAGTTTCAGCCCTTCCAGTAGATTGAAAGTCAGACGGGCATGCGTGCTGATGTGCGAAGTGGCATCATCGTCCTGCACTTCCATCCATGCCAATGGATTGGTGATTTGACTGGCGGTCGTTATTCCATCCCAAGAATTGGTGACGGGGTCTTTATGGTTGGGATAGGTGGGGTTGAATGTGGCTGCCGAATAGAACGTTTTCTGATAATCCACCAGATTATGATTCTTCTGAATGGAACCGAACATTCCCAGCTCGCAGTTCAGGAAGCCGTCGAACATTTTCTGATTCATGTTCATATTCGAAGTGAAGTTTTTCATGTCTTCATTCAGAATCACTCCCTGACGATCCATGAAACCAAGAGAAACGCGATAGCTGGACTCACTGGAACCACCATAAAAGGCGATGTGATGGTTTTGTTGTAGTCCTGTCTGTTCAATCTCTTTCTGAAAATCGGTGTTATTTCCTTTATCCAGAATGGAAATCCCGCGTTCCGAGGCGACACGGCGGTACTCATCGCCGGACAGCATTTTCAGATTCTTGTAGACGGTGGAAATTCCGAAGCTACCGTTGTAGGCTACCTGTGTTCTGCCGCTCATTCCTTTTTTAGTGGTGACCTCGATCACACCGGAAGCTCCTCGTGAACCGTATTGTGCGGTTTCGGAAGCGTCTTTCAGAATGGTGAAGCTCTCAATATCCGTAGGGTAAATGGAGGTGAGCATACTCAAGTCACCAAATACTCCGTCGACGATTATCAAAGGGTCATTGCCACTGGTCAGTGAGGTAGTTCCCCGCAGGCGTACTGCATCCAAGGCTGCCGGACCATTTGACCCGCGTTGGATAGTCAAGCCCGGCACACGTCCGCGGATTGCTTCCAAAGGGTTCGTTATCTGGTCTTTATTCATCTGTGTCTCCGTAATCTTCTCTACGGAACCGGAGAGGGTTTTCAAACTTCCGGTGGCATATCCAACAGTTATCAATGAGTCTATGGGCGTGACGGGAATCTTCTGCGCCAAGGTGCTCTCGCACGGGATTACCAGAAGAAGAAGGGTGTAGAAAATGAGTCTAGCGTGTTGTACCATATTCTTAGTTTTTAAGGTAATAATACAAATATAACAAAAAAAGAGAGAATCTGGTTGAATAGATTCCCTCTTTTATTCATAAATGATATTGACAATGTCTATTTCACGATTATCTCATCCGTAAATATCCACCCTCCGAATTCGCTTCCGGCCTGTGCCTGGTAACGTACGTATCTTCCTTTGGCTTCTCCCTGCCATGAAATATCCGTAAACCGGATAGGGGTTTCTTTGCTCACTTCAAAGTGTTGTTTTTGCAACTCCGTGAAGTTAATTCCATCATCGGAAATGGAAATAATCACTGTCTCCGGCAGGAATACTTCCGCGCCGACCACTTGCATAAAAGCGGCGGTGATGGAATGGATAGGGGTTTCTTTTTCCATATCAATCGTCACATCGAGACGGTTGTCCGAGATAAATCCTTGCCATGAACCATCACCGTAAGTCCAGTCACCACGTATGCCGTCTGTCAGGGCTGTGTTGCCTTGTGCGGGATAATGGGGGCTATAGGAGGAGTTATAGGTCACTTTTTTACCGAGCGCCAAATGGCTGACTGGTTGAAGAGATTCGGGACGGCTGCCGATTTCTTTGCTCAAATCGAAAGGATGGTATCCTTTTTTCTGTAAATCGGCCACTGCTGACAGTGCGCGGGTATGGAAATCGGGCCACGACTTACGTTCCGGAGCCGACCAGGCTACTTCCGCCAATGCCAGCATACGGGGATAAATCATATATTCCACGTGTTCGGGAGTGGGGATATATTCCACCCATAGGTTACCCTGCACACCATAGACTAACTTTGCCTGCTCCGCAGTTAAGGAAGCGGGGACAGGATCGTAGGCATATACTTTCTTCAATGGCAGGTAGCCACCGATAGCTTCCGGCTGGGAGTACGGGGCGTCCTGATAGCTGTCCAGATAACAGTATGCACCCGGTGTCATGATGGCATGATGGCCGGAAGTGACGGCAGCGATACCACCCTCTTCTCCACGCCACGACATAACGGTTGCATTGGGCGCAATGCCTCCTTGCAGAATCTCGTCCCATCCCAAGAGACGGCGTCCGTGATTGTTGAGGAACTTTTCGATACGGTGTATCAGATAGCTTTGCAGCTCGTCTACATTGGCCAGATGCTCGTCTTTCATTCTCTTCTGACATTTCGGACAGGTCTTCCAAGCCGATTTACCGGCCTCATCACCTCCTACATGAATGTATTCGGAAGGGAAAAGTTCCATGACTTCCGTCAGTACATTCTCCAGAAAGGTGAAAGTTTCTTCATTGCCGACACAGAAATCGGAGTTCTTGTAAGGTTCTCCCGAACAGGATAGCTGTGGGTAGGCAGCCAGCACTTCTTCCGAATGGGAAGGCATTTCAATCTCCGGAATCACGGTGATATAGTGCTGACGGGCATATTCCAGTATTTCACGAATATCATTCTGGGTGTAATAGCCGCCGGAAGCTCCGGGTTCATCGTAACGGAGGTATTTACGTCCACCGTTCCACCATTTCTTCCAAGTGGGGTCTGTACGCCAGGCTGCAAAATCGGTCAGTAAAGGGTATTTCTTGATTTCAAGCCGCCAGCCTGCCGCATCGGTCAGATGCAGGTGCAAACGGTTGATTTTGTAATATGCCAATGCATCTATCTGCTTCTTTATAAACTCTTTGGTAGAGAAATGTCGGGATACGTCCAGCATCAGTCCGCGGTAAGCAAAACGCGGGGTGTCTTCTATCTCGACAGAGACTACGGAATAGCTGCCTGTGCCCGCCGGTTGCATCAGCTGTAACAGGGTTTGCATTCCATAGAATAATCCGGCTCCCGAAGTTGCCCGGATCTCGATTTGTTGAGGGGTGACGGAGAGTGTATAGCTTTCCGGTGATGGCAATTGGGGGGTCTTGGGGGTTATCAATAAGAAAAGCATCTGTTTCCTGTCTTTCATTCTCGCTTCTTTCAATTGAACAGGCAATGCTTTCAGGTAATTCTCCCAGAGTTCCGCTTCTCCACCTTGCAGGTTTGTATAAAGTTTAGTCTTTTCTGACAGTAAAAAAGAGCCCGTCCCCTGCTCCATTTTTAATGGGACAGGTATGACGGACTGTGCCAGAATGGGATGTGCATGAAAGCACATCCCCAGTATACATAAGAAAAGACAAACTTTAGTGTATTCTTTTCTTATATTCATTAATCAATTTTGATTTCGTCTACAAATAAAAATGCGTTTTTACCTTTTCCTCCATGCCATGCCGGAAGTGATTTCTCCGGTGAAGCAATGACTCTCACGTATTGGGTGGTCACAGGAGCAAAGGTTAGTTTATGCTCAACGATTCCGTCTTTGTCTGTCTCTTTCATCTCCGGATATTCTTCGGAAGCAATCTTTTTGAAGGTCTTGCCATCATCTGAAATTTCTACGGACAGGTTTCTGGCATCAAATACCCAGTCTCCTTTTGCTACATTGGTAGAGATTGCCACGCTTGAGATTTCAGTAGGTTGCTGGAGGTCGATAGTCATATCCATGTCGTTTCCGTTGAAAGCGATCCAACGACCTGACTTGTAGCTGCTATTTCCTTTCAGACCATCTATCAAAGTGGAAGCTCCTTTGAACAGGTATTGTTCATTGATAGGCTGATTGGCTACAATCGGCTTCATGCTGGATTTGCTGAAATCAATCTTCTCTGTCACTGTCTTGCTTTCGCCGTTGGGACGAATGGCTTTGGCGGACAGGGTTACATTTTCCTTGATTTTCAATACTCCTTCGTAAACGGGGGAAGCGGCAGTAGGTTCTGTGCCGTCTAATGTATAGTAAACAGGGGCACCGTCGATGGTAGACAGGGTAACGTCCATTGTTCCTTCTGCCGGATTCGGGTCAAACTCGGCTTGTACGTCAAATACGTGTTTAGCGTAATTGTATCCTTCTGCATCGTACCACTTAATCAGTTGTGGAAGACGGGACAGGAAGTTGGCATAGTTTTTCTTTTCGGGGCTGGACCACTGAATTTCACACAAAGCAGCCCAACGAGGCAATACCATATATTGTGCATGCGGGAAGGTAGCGATGTATTCTGTCCAGAGGTTGGCTTGCACTCCCTTGATGTATTTCTGTTCTTCCGGAGTAAGAGAAGCCGGCATCGGCTCGTAGCTATACACTCTTTCCATCGGCAGATAACCACCGATACCGAACGGTTCGTTTTCGACGTCTTTAGCCTGGTAGTAGTCGAAATACAAGTAGGTGTTCGGTGTCATGATGACATCGTGTTTCTGCTTCGCAGCTTCGATACCACCTTTCTCACCACGCCATGACATCACGGTAGCATTCGGAGCAAGTCCGCCTTCGAGGATTTCATCCCAACCGATGATTTGACGTCCGTGGTCGTTCAGGAATTTCTCAATATGGTTGATGACAAAGCTCTGCAAACGTTCTTCTTTGCTGTGGCTCTGATCTGACTTCAATCCCAATGCTTTGATACGTGCCTGGCACTTCGGACATTTTTCCCATCTTACTTTCGGGCATTCGTCGCCCCCTACATGAATATATTGTGATGGGAAGATTTCAATCAATTCACCATAAACATCTTCCAAGAATTTCAATACTTGGTCGTTTCCGGCGCAAAGCACATCCTCGGATACACCCCATTGTCTCCATACTTCGTATGGACCACCGGTACAACCCAGTTCAGGGTAAGCGGCAAGGGCAGCTTGCATGTGTCCCGGAAGGTCGATTTCGGGAACAACGGTGATGTAGCGTTCGGCTGCATAATCTACAATTTCTTTGGCTTGTTCCTGGGTGTAGAATCCACCGTAAGGTTTGCCGTCGTATTCGCCGGAGTTACGTCCGATGACTGTTTCTGTTCTGTTAGCACCGATTTCAGTCAGTTTCGGGTATTTTTTGATTTCCAGACGCCAACCTTGATCGTCGGTGATATGCCAGTGGAGGCGGTTCATGTTATGTAAAGCCTGCATGTCGATGTAGGTCTTTATTTCATCCACGGTAAAGAAATGACGGCTGGTATCGAAATGCGCGCCACGATAGCCAAAGCGGGGAGCGTCATTGATTTCTACAGCGGGCATGGAAATGTCTGCGCCGACAGCCACAGGCAATGATTTGCGCAGGGACTGGATGCCATAGAATACGCCGGCTTCCGTAGGACCAGTAATCGTGATTCCGTCACCGGTAACTTTCATCTGGTAGGATTCCGGATTTTCGTTCTCCGTGCCTAATGCCAGTACGATTGCGTTTTTACCTTCTGTTCCGGCTTCAATGGCGAAATCTTTTCCGGTAGCCGTTTTCAGATAGTCTGCCAGGAATTTTGCGTTGCGTTGCATCTTCTCGTTTCCTTCCGGATAGAGAATTTTCACACTGCTCTTGAGGATGAAGGGACTTCCTTGAGCGGTTACAATTTCTTGTGGCATGGGGATGATCTGGTAGTTGGCTTCCTGTTGCACCGATTGGCAAGAGGCAAAAAGTCCTGCTAGTGCCAGACATCCGGTTAATTTAAAGAGTTGCTTCATAAACTAAAAAATTAAGTGTTAAGTTATTAATAGATTAATTATAAGTTTCACGAATATGTTTGATTGTCAAAGGCAGCTCCTCTCCTTTCTTTATTTGGGGAGAAGTGATGACGACCGTTTTACGTTCTCCGGGAAGAAGGTCGAAAAAGTTGTCGCTGAAACGGGCTCCCTGCAAAGGAATTTCAATAAAGACATCTTTTGCAAGAGCGGGAGAAAACAATGTCAGTTCACACATGCCGTCTTTCTGTTTCATCTTGCAGGAAACGGTTGTTTCAGGCAGAAGCAGGTCTTTTGTTTTTCTAAAGAAGTATACGGTTTCGGCAAGGGTGTTTCCTGCCTTGTCTTTTAGCGTCAGTTGCATGAAACAGCGTTGCTGTTCTTCCGGTGATAGCCAGGTGTCGGGTTTTATACGGTACACGCATTGGGAAGTGTTAGCCGGAACTGTCAATGTGTTGAGTTGTATAGGCTTGCCTTGTTTCTTTCCGTCAAAGTCTGTTACTTTCATTTCCAACATCAGGTGGTCTTTGGTGTCCGGACAGTCGGAAATCAGGTAGATATTGAGGCTGTCGTTCTGCCGGATAGGATTGATGAGGATTGGAGCAAAGACTCGTTTGGCTTGGTAATGCAGGGCTTTCCAGTTACCGTAATAGTCGATGCTCGACCAGGATACTACCGGCCAGCTGTCATTCAGTTGCCAATACAGGGTACCCATACAGTAAGGACGGTTCCGGCGGTGTGCTTCCAGTCCGTGACGCATTCCTTGTCCTTGCAGTACTAGTCCGACATAGACAAAGTCTTCAAATTTTTCGGGGATGATATAGTCGCGCTCCATGTAGGTACGAATCAGGGCGTTGCCGATGCTGCTTTTCTGATGAGCATTCATCACTTCCGATTCTATCTGATAATCTTCCGGAGCGGCGAAAGTGGAGATGGTCTTCATTTCCGGGAAGGACTGAAAACCGAATTCGCTCATGAAACGGGGCAGGTCTGTATCGAGTGACTCGAATGTTTTTTGACCATACCAGACTCCCCAGTTATGGCTGTCTCCTATCCCCCAGGATTCAGGACGCCCCCAGTTGGCAAAATACGGGGAGCTGTGTATGTAGAAACGGTCGGCATCCAGTTCCTTAACCTTGGCTGGAAGGAGCTGATGGAACAGTTTGTCGTAGCCTCGAAACATTTCCTGATAGATTTCGGGCGGGAAGTTCTTGTCGAATCCCCAATATTTTAAGGCTTCCAGTATTTCGTTATTGCCGCACCACATCGCCAGGGAAGCATGATTGCGAAGGCGACGGATGTTATAGCAGGCTTCCGCCTCTACCCTTTTCAGAAAGGTGGGGTCGGACGGATAGGGAGTGCAGGCAAACATGAAGTCTTGCCACACCAGTATTCCGTTTTCATCTGCCAGGTCATAGAAACGGTCATCTTCGTACGTTCCACCTCCCCATACACGAATGACATTCATGTTCGCTTCGCGGATGTCGCGGAATAAGGTTTGGTAGCGTTCGGTAGTGACGTTAGTCAAGAGTGCATCCTGGGGGATGTAATTGGCTCCTTTGGCAAACATAGGTACACCATTTACTTCAAAATAGAAGGATTCTCCGTCTTTATCTTTTTCATTAACGAGGCGAACAGTACGCAGTCCTATCCGGTGCGATTGCTCGGCTACGACTTTATCTTCTACTATGATTTGAGCGGAGAAATCATACAGGGCGGGCTTTCCCCATCCATTCGGCATCCAACGTACGGGGGATGCCACTTCGGAAGGTATGGAAACATGATTGATTCCGGGCTGTAAGGTGATTGCCTGGCTGATGCTTTTTTCTGCACTTCTTTCGAATGAGGTATTGATTCTCACCTCTGCCTGAAGTGGCCGGGAGAGTATGTTGTTTATTTCTAATTCATTAGACAGATTTGCGAGCTGGTCGGTCAGTGCGAGTTGCTTTACGTGATAGTCACTGATAGAAGCTGCGTCATAAAAACGGATGGTCACCGGACGCCAGATGCCGCTGGTCACCATGCGGATTCCCCAGTCCCAGCCATAACTGTAAGGGGCTTTACGGGAGAATATGCTTAAATGTTTGTCGTGATGGTCGTTGTCTGCCGGATAGTTGAATCCGTTCGAGTTATATTGAGGCAGTGTCTGCCGGATGGGGGAATGAAAATAGATGTGAAGAAGGTTTTCTCCGATACGGAGTTGGGACTTGACAGGTATGGTATAACCGACAAACATGTTATCGGCTTTCAGCAACAATGCTCCATTGAGGTATACATCGGCGTATGTGTCAAGACCTTCAAAAACCAATTGGGCGTCATCCCGTTTCAGTTGTTCGGGGGTAACTGTAAAAGCAGTCCGGTATTCCCAGTCTTCATTTTCCACCCACTGAATCTTTTGTTCATTGATGCCATAAAAAGGATCGGGAAGTTGTTTATGGTTGATAAGATCCTGATAAACGGTGCCCGGAACCTGTGCCGGTCGCCACAGCTCCGTCCCTGCCTGGGAAAACTCCCAGCCTGTATTTAGAACGACAACTTCGGAATTGTCATTGCTCTGTGCATATGCCATACTGCAACAGCATAGTAGTTCACATGCTATTTGAGCCTTTTTTCCGATCAAATTAATCATCATAGTGGGGCATTAGATATTAACGGATTCAAAGATATTATTTTTTCAGCAAATTTCACTGATAATTTAACAAAATATGTTGTTTTTGCACGCCACGATAAATATACGGTTTTATTCTTTTATCATATCGGATAGTTTAACCGCTATTATATCTATCATTTCATTCCTAACAAATCTGTTAATTTCACCGCCTGAAAAGTCATGTGTGCCACACTGCTCTCATATAGAATACCGATTGTCTCTTTATCAATCATCGTCAGGCAACTATATCCCCATCCTTCTGCTTCGTCGAGCATGATTTGATGTTCGGGCAACCAGGTAAGTCCTTTATCCAGACTTGTTTTTATTGTTATATGATTGCGCCCTTTAGTCGTATCCGGATTTGAAAACAACAGGAGGTCTTTATTCAAAACGTTGTCCTTGGCATCGACATGAATCAGACTGGCCATACATACCGGTTCCTGAAGTGCCTTACGTGAAGACGGGTGTTCTGTCCAGGTTTTTCCCAAATCTTTCGTTATGGCAATAGCCCGGCTTCCTCCTCTATTGTCACGCATATTCAGCATCAATACTCCCGGTTCTATTTCCGCAACTTGTGCTTCCGTTGTATTTGTTCGTGCCATATTGTGCATTTTCCACGTTTTCCCCCGGTCTTTACTATACATGATTCCTGCATTCGGAACACGGGTAGAGTCTATAAACTGCGTTGGAAATACTAATGTGCCGTCGCTCATCGTTATTCCACGTCCGGGTCCTTGAAGGAGAAAATACCAGGACGGATCTTTTACCTGCTCTGTTATATTGATCGGTTTCGACCATGTTTTACCATCGTCTGTACTCTTTGCCAATACCAGCTGTGCGGTATGGTTTATATCCATTCCCGAATGGGAGCTCCACCAGGCACGTTGATTACCCATACCATGTGTCCATGCGGCAACCACCCAGACGGTATTCGTTTGAGTATCTACCAAAATAGAGGGATCTCCTACCCCATTCTGTGCTTTAGGCAAACCGCCATACTCACCAAATGAAAGCGGAAGACGCATTTTCTCCCAGCTCTTCCCTCCGTCAGTGCTACGACTCAAACCCACATCTACATATTCCTGTAAATCGACACTACTATTATATCGGACATCGTACACTCCCAATAATGTTCCTTTATTGGTTGTCACTAATCCGGGAATACGGAAGGAAGCAGAACCGTCATTACCAGCATGACGAACTCCGACTGCCATCCGGTGAGTAATATCTTTCGGGGAAATAAATTTACAATAGAGTTCTTTCCCATCCACTTTTACAGCATGTAAATCAGAGACTATTTTAGTATGCAAAGAGGCATCTGTTTTCATCTGCAAACTGATCCAAAAAAAGTTGACACCTGGAAATAAATTGTAATTACCTCTTAATACAACTTTTTCCGATGGTCCGACCTCTGCACATTTTATGGAATAGGAAGGATTAGCCGCCAATGTCGCACCCGGTCGATGGCTGGATATGTACTCTACAGGGGCAAAGCGATTTTTGTTTTGATCTTGTAAGGCCTCTGTTCCTCCATAATAGAGTTTGATTGCCTGGACATCCGCTAAGTTGGTACTTTTACTGAAATCTAAAACAACTTCATCGAGCATCTTGCTTTCCTTTGCATCCAACCGGATATAGAACAGAACATTGTCCTGCCGCTCTATCAAAACCGGGATTTGTGTTTCATGGATAAACACTGTGTCTGAAGCTTTTACGTCAAAAGAATAGCCTAATAAGACAAGGAAAAGTAAATAAAAAATTCTTCTCATAATGGGGGTATTAGTTAGTTTAACGCGATAAAGATAAAACTTTTCTACCATAATACAGCTATGCAAACAGTTAACTTTCATTTTACCAAGTTCTGGTAGGACTAGTCAATACTTTGACCACCATTCTGGCTCTTGTCATCATTGATAAGGTAGGCCGCAAGAAACTTGTTTATTACGGAGTTTCGGGAATGGTTGTTTCTCTGATTCTCATCGGCCTGTACTTCCTCTTCGGAGATTCCCTGG
>OGZZ01001740.1_pt1 | contig 15347 bp, 13 predicted proteins | sample 1577021 | NCBI WGS metagenome assembly OGZZ01 (sample SAMEA3541526, study PRJEB24748) | human gut metagenome | biome: human gut; feature: human-associated habitat; material: faeces | place: China | collected 2012
AATACATAATTTTTATATCATTTATCTCTTGACATCACACCGCTGGACTTATCTTATATCCTTAAATTGCTCTCTTAATGTTCCTTCTACCCATCCTGTTACGAAACGCCCGTGTTTCTTAACATCTTCTACAGCTTTCTCCATAACATATGAATAATATACCTTATCCAACATAGCGATATCATTATAATTATCACCAAATGCCATACATTCTTCAGGTTTTAAGCTGAAATATTTCTGTATCTGTTCAATTCCTCTCCCCTTATTGACATTAGTATCCATAAGGTCTAAGTAAAGTTCTCCTGATACAAGTACTGAAGCCTTATCACTCCATTTGTTAATAAAATGTTCTTTAGAGTTCTTGATTCCTGTCATATCACACACAGCTATCTTTAATATATCCTCATCAATGTCAGTAAACTTATCGACTAATGTAGTATGATAATTGACCACTTTTGTCATTCTGTAATAATATTCTTCAGACTTAGGCTTAATATATGCCGTATGTTCTCCTGATACAAGCACCTCACAATTAGGCTGCTCAATTACATCCTCAATTATCTCTAACGCAAGCTTCCTATCCATCGCAGTCTTTCCAATAGTTTCACCCTTGTATTCCACAAGAGCACCATTCTCTGCAATATATGCAAGCTTATCACTGACAGCGCCAAAAAGTCTCTTAAGACTCGTTATCTGCCTGCCACTAGCTGGTGCGAATATAACGCCTTTGTCAACAAGTTTATTGATATACTGTATAGCCGATTCATCAATGCTCTGTGCTCCGTTAAGAAGCAGTGTCCCATCAAGGTCACTTGCTACGAATTTAACCATATGTTTTCTCCTTAAAATACTTTAAGCTCATGTACAAGTCTTGCAACAGGCAGTCCGACAACGTTATTATAGTCGCCTTCAATCCCCTTAATGTATGCTGCGAATTTTCCCTGAATGCCATATGCACCAGCCTTATCCATAGGCTCTCCTGTGCTAATGTAATCCCTGATTTCCTCATCAGTCATATCATATACCCACACATCAGTCTTTTCATAAAAACTTACATTCTTATGTGCACTGCATATAGTTACACCTGTATACACCTGATGTATCTGACCTTCTAAAGACTTAAGTATTCTGAATGCATCCTCTTCATTCTTAGGCTTGGTAAGAATCTCTCCCTTATGGTAAACAATAGTATCTGCACCTATAACAATTACAGAATCCTCTTTATCTGCATATTGCTCTAATACAGACTGTGCCTTAGCAGAAGATAATTCTCTTACATAATCTTCCGGCTCCATCTCTTTAATATTCTCATCTGCATCACTTGTAACAACAGTAAAATCAAGTCCTACCTGACTCATTAATTCTCTTCGTCTTGGTGAACCCGATGCAAGTATCAAATGTTTCATAAAACTTCCATCTCCTTGTTCTTCACTGTATTTTGTGTTTAGAGCCTACTTTGACTCATACATATTGCATTATAGCATAAAAAAACAGAGTGCTTCAATACCACTCCAATAAAAAAGGCACAACAATATATGCTGTGCCTTAATAATAATTAATAGTAAATATTATTTTTTATTATTCTTCTTGCTTATAACAATAACTGTTCCGAATATAACAACTGCTGCTACAAGAACTATAACATATACCCAGACATGATTGTTGTCACCTGTCTTTACAACTTCTTCATTAGCAGCAACTTCACCATTCTTTCTTACTCTTGAACCATCAATTGCCACTCCGTCTTTTCCTGTTACCTGTTCTTCATCTCCAGCAACTTCGCCACTCTTCTTAGTAACATCTGTGCCTGATATATCATCAGCTTTCTTAGTCGCATCCCCTGTCTTTATCGACTCTTCAGCTTTTGTTGTATCATCAGCTTTAATTACTGCATCAGCCTTTGTTGTATCACTTACTGTAGTTTCTTCAACTGCCTTTGTTGTCTCATTTACCTTAGTTTCTTCAGCTGCCTTTGTCGTCTCATTTATCTTAGTTTCTTCAGCTGCCTTTGTTGTCTCATTTACCTTTGTTTCTTCAACTGCCTTTGTTGTCTCATTTACCTTAGTTTCTTCAACAAATTTTGTTGTCTCATTTTCCTTAGTTTCTTCAGCTGCCTTTGTTGTCTCATTTACCTTAGTCTCTTCAGCTGCCTTTGTTGTCTCATTTTCCTTAGTCTCTTCAGCAATCTTTGTGGACTCATCAACCTTTGTCTCAGCAGCAGTTTCCTTTGCTGTTGTACCTTCCTGCTGGCAATCAGATATGAAATGCATCTGACCATTAATATTAACGAATGTATTTGCAATTGCCCTTCCATTGCATGTTGATGTAAGTGTAACATCTGCTCTTGGAGCAACTACTATACCACATATCTCCCCCATGTTGAGCTTACCTGAAACATTAACAGCATTAAATATTACTGTATCAGATATATCAACATCTGTTAATCCGCCTGAATTCTTTCCATTAATGCTGAATCTCTTAACCTCTGCATCTCCATCTGCACCTAAAAGATTCATAATAACAAACTGACCATCAGCCTTATTAGTTATACTTAACTGACCTTCTCCATAATAAGTTGATACTTTATTGCCCTGCCAGTCTTTATAATTACTTGCATACATATTAACAACTACAATCTGCTTATCCTTAAATGATGAAAGATCAATCTTTTTCTCATCATTAGCTTTGATAACGATGTCAGCTTCTTCATCAGAAATATCTGCATATTCTTTAAAATTGTCATACACCTTATCAAGTGCTGCAGTTACGTCCATATAATCTTCAGCATAATAAACATTGATTGTATCTTTACAGTTGTTGACGTTAATGACAGCCCCTGTTCTTTTTCCGTCAGCACCTTTAATATAACACTTGTTCTCCGTCGGAACATAATCGTAATCTGTTCCTAGAACAAGATTATTAAATGCATTCCTGTCAATAAACACCTCAGCCGAACCTGTGTTATCAAAACTTCTGATATAAGTTGTTCCCACACTCATATCCAGCCAGGCACTCAGCCACTGGTCTGTTATGACAAGATTATTGGTTGCAAAACATGTCTGATTATGATTAGCGTTCTTAAATTCATCTGCAACCACACCATATGGCTTAGCTGCTCCTAACAGTTCATCAAGTACATCCTGTGTCTTAGAATATGCCCCAGCCTTTAATGAAGTTCCCGCAATCACAGAACCAGCAACCATTGCTGCAACAAGAACACCACTAATAATTTTCTTCGACTTTGCACTCAAACTACTTAATCGTTTTCTTAAAAACATTACCATCCCTCCGAAATGTTTGAATCAATAGTTTTACCCCTTTAACTATATTTTCTCCCCACAAGCGTATAATAGCATTAGTACTATAGTACCGCTTCCCCCTTTGAGGGGGATTTTTTAATTCTACATAAATAAAACAACCCATGTTCCTTAATCGTTATCATTCTAGTATACGTTAAGGACATGGGTACTATTACAGATTATTCAATTAAATAATATATTAAGCTTCAAGACTTCTGTTCATGGCTGACTCTAACGCATCAATAGAAGCTCTGATGATATCATGGTCAATACCAATACCAAAGTAATTCTTTCCATCCTCTCCTGTAATACCAACATATGCAATAGCACTAGAATCAGAGCCCTTCTTTAATGAATGTTCTTCATAACAGAAGATATCGCAAGGCTTTCCAAAGTGGCTGGCAAGAGCATTACTTACAGCATCAAGACGACCATTACCGCCATCTTCAACATTGTACTTCTCACCATTCTCATTAATAGTTACGACTGTCTGTATTCCATTAATCTGCTTGAAATGTACTTCAGAAATCTTGAATACTGGTGTGTATTTCTTATATCTCTTCTCAAATATCTCAAGAACTTCATCTGCTGAAAGCTCCTTATGATTAACATCCGATACGTCTTTAACAGCATACCCCAGATCTTCTCTCATAGCCTTAGGAACAACCATTCCATAGTTATGTTCAAGAACATAAGCAACACCACCCTTACCAGACTGGCTATTAATTCTTATAACATCTGAATCATATGTACGTCCTACATCTTCTGGATTAATTGGAAGATATGGAACTGTCCATTTATTAGGATCATTTTCAATTCTGTAATGCATTCCCTTAGATATAGCATCCTGATGTGAACCTGAGAAAGCTGCAAAAACAAGCTTACCACACCATGGATGACGGTCATCAATCTTCATCTGTGTAAGTCTTTCAAATACTTCTGCAAGATGTGGCATATCAGAAAGATTGAGTTCAGGATTAACACCCTGCATATACATATTCATCGCAAGTGTAATAATATCTACATTACCTGTTCTCTCACCATTACCAAAAAGTGTTCCCTCAATTCTATCTGCTCCTGCAAGAAGTCCTAACTCTGCATCAGCAACACCTGTCGAACGGTCATTATGTGGATGAAGAGAAATAATAACATTTTCTCTGTTGTGCATGTATTTAGACATATATTCAATCTGGCTTGCAAATACATGTGGAAGCGACATTTCTACTGTAGCAGGAAGATTGATGATACATTTCTTATCAGGAGTTGGCTGCCAGATATCAACAACAGCGTTGCATACCTCAAGTGCATACTCTGGTTCTGTTCCTGTAAAGCTCTCTGGACTGTATTCAAAAAGGAAGTTTCCTCCATCAGCTTCAGCAAGTTCCTTTAATAACTTAGCACCTTCAATAGCAATCTGCTTAACTTCTTCCTTAGACTTCTTGAATACCTGTTCTCTCTGTGCTAATGAAGTAGAATTATATACATGAACGATTGCTCTTGGAGCACCCTTTACAGCTTCAAATGTCTTCTTAATAATATGTGGTCTTGCCTGGGTAAGAACCTGGATTGTAACATCATCAGGAATCATGTTCTTCTCAATAAGTGTACGACAGAATTCATATTCTGTCTCAGAAGCTGCAGGGAAACCAATCTCAATTTCCTTAAATCCGACTTCAACTAACATCTGGAAGAATTCAAGTTTTTCATCTAGACTCATAGGTTCAACAAGAGCCTGGTTACCATCTCTTAAATCAACCGAACACCAGATTGGTGCCTTATCAACATACTCTTTGTTAACCCAGTCATTGCACTTAACTGGTGGCATAAAATAGCCTCTTTCATACTGTCTGTAATCAAACATTTCTAAAACCTCCTGAAAATATAAATATGTATTGTTAATAAGTAAAGGCTTTCTTAAAGATAAGCATAAAAAAATCTTTCGTCCATGGGCAATTCTACCCAAAGAGACGAAAGATAAATCTCACGCGTTACCACTCTTCTTCATAGCTATGCTATGCACTCACTGAATACGTACAACAAATGTATTGCATTATATTCTGTCCACTATAACGGTTGGCTTCCGGCTACTCCTACTTCTCATAATGATTTCAGGTAGCAGCTCCAAGGCGAGTTCAATAAGTTCCTTCGACTGCCTCGCACCACCCGGCAGTTCTCTGACTCTGGTTCCTATCTAATAGTCCTCTTCACAGCATTTACTTATTATGTATGCTTATTATACTTGTCATTTTTTATAAAGTCAAGCATAAATTCAAGTTCTTCTTTGGAAATATTCTTATCAGAATATCTGGCTTTTTCATAACTTCTTGTAATTCTTTCAGCAGTCACAGCATTTGAAGTAATATTATTTCTTGTGATATCCTCAGGCTGCATATAAGCCAAACTTTTTGCAGCCATCTTTTCTTTTCTTTTTCTCTTATCCGGCATCGCTGCCTTTTTAAATGCTTTTCTATATTGCATATTAACCGCAAGATTGGTTTTCTCCACAGCATGCTTAGACCTTCTGATTTTTCTTTCATGCCTGCCTGTTCCTATGAATTCAACTTCATCTCCATTATCATCCCCTGATTCCTTGAACTTTCTCGCATATCTTACAATAACATATATAACAGCAATCAATAACCCTGTAATAATAACCACTGTGAAAGCAACGAAAACTGCCTGCATAACAGGATTATCCGCATATTCTTTTATCTCTGTTTCGTCATACAAAGCATCATCCTTATTGATTGGTTGAGTTGGCTGCTGAGGCAGAGCTTCGTCATTTTCTTTCATAAGCATGAGCAGCAATTTAAGAAGCGGTCTGAATACTACACCTAAGATACTTCCCATCAGTGCAAATATATTACCACCATCTCCTCTGTAGAACAGAAGCATTCCCATTATCATTAATACAGCTACAACAGCCACAGTTGCCATATTAATGCCTGTTATTCTTCTTGCTGGGAATTCGGATTTACCTGTATTACTTATAAATAAATCATTAACTCCTTTAAGCTGATTCCCTATAAGGAAAAGAATTATAAAAAGGGCAAACATCAAAGATTCAAAACTTACAAGTTTTGTACTGCCATTCTGTCCTCCAAATGTACTTCCAACAATCATAACAATGCAATACACCACTGACATTCTCTCTGTTGTCTGCATTACCGCTTTCTTTTCATCATCATTAACATCTTCTGTTTTAGTGCTGAACCGCGACTCCTTCATATATTCAGTTTTTCTTACATTAGCAATCCTTACACTTACAGATCGTACACATACAACAAACACACTTACAAAATATGCCGTACTTTCAGCATCTGTTCTTCCAAGCATAATTGCTGCTGCAATAAGTACTATATGAATCATTGCAAAAAGAAACAACGACTTTATATATTTTCTTGCAAAAAATGTAATAACTACAGGAATAGTAACCAGCGTGGCATATAAAATATATTCATCAGATTTTTTAACAACCCCTAGAATTATCATTGCAGCAAATGCCATAAAAACAACACACTGACTAAGTAATTCCACAACTGACCGTGCCGCATATAATGTTTTATTTCCTGAACGCGCAACAGACTCACTCATATTGCTTCTCCTCACTTAACTTCCCATCCAACCGGCTCAAAATCACATAATTCCAGTCCATAATCATCTCCTGGAAAATGTGGTACAATCCATACCATATCCGCCTGAAGCCTGCTGATTTTATTAATAACACTCTGCAATTTCTTTCTTCTGCTTGCAGAGATTAAAACATATACATATCCACTTTCTATTCTCATATTATCCGGCTCAAGAATTTTTTCAAGCATAGCAGAGTATTCTTCCATAGCAATTCCTGTATCAATTTTTGCAAGTGCAGTATTAATATTATTGAGATGTCCTGTTCCAGAACCATTATTTATTACAACCGGACTCTTTGTATCAACATCACATCCATTGCTGAGCATTGAAACATTTATTCCACATGCAATTAGCATCTGTGATATTCCTGCTGCAATACTTATAGCCTGTTCGTCAACCGCATCATACCTTAACACTCCGTCTTCTTCGAGATTTAGCAGAATGCATACATTCCGGCTGACAGACTCATCATATTCATTAACCATAAGATTGCCGGTTCTTGCCGTTGCTTTCCAGTTGACATTCTTAAGGCTGTCATTACCCGTATAGTCTCTTATTCCTCTGAATACAAATGGATCTTCAAGCATATATTTTTTTCGTTCTACTTCTCCTGAAATCCTGCTGTTCACTGGTTTTAACACTGTCGGGTCTGCCGGTTTTGGATATACTGTTATTTCACAGTTATTACCAGTCTTTAGAACATTAATTTCATTCATAAACAAGCCGGAAAATACAATCTCAAGGCCTGAAATGCGGTAAACACCCCTTCTTGTGCACCTGACAGGAACCTTTCTTGTAATTCTCTGATTAGAAAGAAGAGAAAATACATCATTACGGTAAGTCTTATCCGATACGCTTGAATTAGTATCTGAACCTGTAAAAAGCAATTCTCTTGCAGCCTGAAATTTAAGATTAATACAAGGAAGTGGCAGTCTCTTGGCATTAGTAACAACTTCTGTAATATTAACAATATCATCCTTAACCACATGCTTTTTATCAAATTCAAGACTCACTGTAAGATTTTTATTCCAGTTATATCTGTACACAAGCTTTACAGCAAGGTACACAATCAGTACACCTAAAAGCATTAACAAAACATTCATTATCTATTCCAATCTTCAGTAGGAACTGCTGTTTTCGAGACAACATTGCCTATGATTTGTTCTTTATTATCTCTGTTCATAAAACCAGCCTGTAAAACAAGTCTGTGTGCCCATACATATGGTGCCAAAATCTTAATATCCTCTGGCACAACATAATCTCTTCCTGATACATACGCATATGCTCTTGCAGCATTCAGCATGCCAAGTGTTCCTCTTGGACTGACACCTGTTAATACATTTTCTTCATTTCTTGTCATTCTTGCAAGTTCAACAATATACTCAATAAGCACCGGATGAATGTATACATTCTTAGCATCTTCCTTCATTGCAATAATATCCTCACAGGTTGCCACTTTTTCAAGAGTTATTTCTGGATTAGATGTAAGGAATCTGTTAAGAATGAGTACCTCATCATCTTTTTCCGGGTATCCCATATTAATCTTCATAAGGAATCTGTCAAGCTGTGCCTCTGGAAGCTGATATGTTCCTGCTGTTTCAATTGGATTCTGCGTTGCAATTACTATAAAAGGTTCTGCCAGTTTAGAATATTCTCCATCAACAGTAACCTGATGTTCTTCCATACACTCAAGAAGTGCCGACTGAGTTCTCGGTGTTGCTCTGTTAATCTCATCAGCAAGAATAACATTAGCAAATACAGGACCTCTTCTGAATACGAACTCCCCCTCTTTCTGGTTGTACACATGTACGCCTGTTATATCAGACGGCAAAAGGTCTGGTGTAAACTGAATTCTTGAAAATTCACCATCTATACTTTTGGCAAATGATTTCGCCATCATAGTCTTTCCTGTTCCCGGAACATCTTCAAGAAGAACATGCCCACCGGCAATAATACTTGTCAGAACAAGTTCCGAAACATTTCTCTTTCCCACAATCACCTTACTTACATTATCTAATATATCTGAAGCCTTACTCATAATTCCTCCTCGTAACACGAAATTTAAACTTAGATAATTATAACAAAAACACTGCCAAAACAGCAAGTGTCTGACAGTGCTAATAGGTGAAATAATTATGAACTTTTGATTAATTATCTGTAGGCATCTCCTGATTAACATCAATACCTCTTGGCGCAACAGGTGTTGAGAACACAATCTGTGTGCTTGTTCTTCCGAATTTCTGAAGCTGGCCGATAAATGTATCAAGTTCCATAGTGCTCGGGAACATAACCTTTAATAGCATTGAATAATTACCTGTTACACAGTTACATTCAACAACATTAGGGCATGACTTGATAAATGGATAGAAATCCGGTTTCTGCACAGGAGCAACTTCAAGATTAATAAATGCTGTTATATGATATCCCAGCTTTAACTGATTAATCTTAACTTCATATCCTTCAATAATCTCTTCCTTCTCAAGTCTCTCAATTCTTGCTGAAACAGCCGGTGATGAAAGGAAAACATTCTCGGCGAGTGCCTTTAATGGCATTCTTGCATTCTGCTGTAATAATGTAATTATCTTCTTATCGATTTTATCCATGGCGTGAACCTCCAGATTATAATATTCGTTGTAAATGCTATTAATTTAACCAAAAAGGGGACAATCCTAGCGTTGTTGCTAAAATCGTCCCCTTTGACTTAAATTATTAACTTATGCATAATATACACCTTACATAATAAAATGGCAAGTGTTTTTTCTTTATTTTCATTGCTTTTATACATAATATTTGTTAGAGTAGAGAAAATACTAAAGCCATTACTGGCAGAACGGAGACATTATGGAGAATAATAATCAGGAATATAACACAGTAACTCTTATGCTTGACGATAACACAGAATGTGAATGTGCAATAATACGCATATTCCCTGCTGGAGATAACGACTATATCGCACTTCTTCCACTTGAGGGTGAAGCTGCAGACAACGATGAGGTATATCTTTACAGATACAAGGTTGAAGGCGACAACGAACCTGTACTTGAGAATATTGAATCTGATGAAGAATATGAGCTTGTATCTGAAGCATTTGACGAAGAATTAGATGCTATGGAGTATGAAGATCTGTACGAAGAAGAGGATAACGAGCAGTAAGAAGCTCTTCTATAAAACGTGAACGGGTTGTATCTTTGTTGTACCTCTGCTTGGGGTACAGAAGATACAACTTTTCTTTTGCCCTCGTCATCGCAACATAAAAGAGTCTCCTCTCCTCTTCAATCTGCTCATCTAAAATCGACTTATTATACGGTATTATCCCCTCACAGACATCCATTACCAGTACAATCTTATATTCAAGACCTTTAGAGCTGTGCATTGTAAGCATATGCACACCGTCTGCTGTATTATTCTGTCTGTCTTTATCGCACTGCCTGATGTATTCTGCAATACCATCAAGCCATTGTGACAGACTCATATACTGTGAAGCCCTGTGTGCCAGTTCATCAAGCACATTATATAATTCTTCCTTATCAGCCTTGTGTTCATATATATAATTCCTTATATACTCATCATAACCAACACCCTTTCTTATATAATTAACAGCTGCAAATGGAGGCATACTTCTTATCATACTAATATCAGACACCAGCTTTTCTACCTGTTTACTCATCTGTTCATTCCCCTCATAGCCTCTCTTCAATGCATTAATATCTGCCGGCTGTGTAATATATGAACGGCTTATATATCGGAGCGGCTTATTAATAATCCGCAGAAAATCTATTCTTTCCCTGCTGCCAAGTGCTATCCTTATATATGTAAGAATATCCTTACTTATCCAGTGCTCATATATATCCTGTACTACCGAGTAATCGCAGCATGGAATTCCATCACTTTCAAGCCTTGACATATACATATTCCCAATTACATTAGTTCTTGATAACACAGCAATGTCATCAGCAGCTATTCCAGTATCAATCAGTCTTCTTATCTCTGATACAAGAAATGCTTTCTCATCATTCAGACTGTTAAATTCATATACAGACACAGTATCTCCTTGTGAATTGTACGTCGTTATATCTTTATAATAACGATGCTCATTCTCCTCTGCTACAGCCCTTGAAGCAAACACAATATTGCCCGTTGACCTGTAATTAATACACATGTCAATTCTCACTGCATCACTATAATACTTATTGAAATCTAACATTATCTGTGGAGCAGAACCCCTGAATCCATATATACTCTGGTCATCATCCCCCACCACAAAAAGATTTCTGTATTCATCAGCAAGAATCCTCACAACATCAAACTGTGCCTTATTAATATCCTGAAATTCATCTATCAGAATGTACTTATATTTATTCTGCCACGCCCTCCTGTAATCTTCTCTCTGCATCAGAAGCTCGCGGCACTGTACAATCATGTCATCAAAATCAATCAGATGCTTTCTTACAAGCATATCATCATAAGCCATGTATATTATTCTGAAGCTCTGTGGCGGAATGCATCTGCTCTCATATTCATCTATATTAACAGCCTCACCCTTAACACGGCTTATCTCAGATAAAACACCATCTACAGCTTCCTTCTCATCATCATACTCCAATTCAAGCCTGTGTATCTGGTCTTTCACGAATTCATGCTGTACCTGTGGCGTAATAATGCAGCGTGCAGAATAATTATATGCTGCCTTAAGTATGGTAAAAAATACTGCATGAAATGTGCCAAATGTTACTGCTGAACTTCTACCTTCTGACAGCCCCTTAAACTTAAACTTCATCTGCTCTGCTGCAGCCTTAGTAAATGTAATAACAAGAATATCAGACGGCTTGACCCCGCATCTGTCGATAAGATACCTTACCCTGTGTGTAAGAACCGTAGTCTTTCCAGAACCTGGTCCTGCAATTACCATACACGGTCCTTTATTATGTTGTATAGCCTGAATCTGTGCTTTATTAAACTGCAAAAGCGGCACCCCTTATAATAATCTTACACAAACAAATGTATATTAAAATTATATAAGTATGCCGCTATCGTGTCAACCTAATAATATATATTTTATATTTTATTAATAACTTGTTATGTTATCATCAGAATCATCAGTATTAGATATATCTTTTATAACAACATAATATTCAACCTGTGGATTAACCTGTACAAGAACCCTGTCACCCTTCTTATGTCCAAGAAGTGCCTTGCCTAGGGGCGACTCTATACTGATCATACCGCTTAACGAATCAGCCCTGATTGTAGTAACAATCTTAATAGTCTCCGTGCTTTCATCATCCTCATACAATACCTCAACCGTATTATTAACGCCAACCTCATCATCTGCTGATGAATCATCAATAACAGTCGCATTCTTAATAGTTCTCTGCAGGTATCTTATTCTGCTCTCATTCTTGTTCTTAAACCTTTTTGCTGCATGATACTCGAAATTCTCACTTAAGTCCCCCTGAGCCCTTGTCTCCTTGACATCATCAAGTGCAGCCTTTCTTACCTCATGTATCCTGTACTCAATCTCTTCTTCCATCTTTTTGATATCATTCTTAGTAAGTTCGTGTCCCATATCTATCCTTCTTTCTTACCTTTAATCAATTAAATAATACGAGTATATTTTGCCCTTTTAAGATACATTTTGCAAGTTTATTCTGTCTCGACTTTATTACTTGTCGGCTCATCAAGAAGCACGAATGGCGCGTCATGTAAAATGCTTTAGCAAGCCCGATTCTCTGCTTCTCTCCGCCTGATAACATATCTCCCAGTTCACCGACATTAGTGTCGTATCCATCAGGAAGCTTTGATATGAAATCGTGTACTGAAGCCTTTTTGCACGCCTCAATTATCTTATCATCTGTTGCGTCAAGCTTTGCAATTGTTGATTTACCGCTTCCGCTTATTCCTGAAATTCCAATAATGCTTCCTTTTAGAACCGGAATTGATACATCAGAAATTATAGTTTCCTCACCATATGAGAATGTAACATTTTCAGTAGCTGCACAATTAAATTCAACTTCCTCACAACCTGTGATATCCTTAGTTACCGGCGTTCATCAAGAATATCCAACACTCTGTTTCCTGCTGCAAATGCGTTCTGCAATGTACTTACAAGATTATCAAGTGCAACAACCGGTCCGAAATAACTCATCATTGCAACTACAGACACTAATTATTTATCAATAGCCTTTATCGCTGCTTCTGCTTCTTTCACATCTTCTATCGATATCCCTAACATGTCTGCCGCTTCCTCATATGTTCTTCCTGATAGGATATTCACTATTAATCTATAATTTCTTTCAATTGCTTTGCCAGCTCTGCTCTCCGCTTCATCAGCTTTTCGTTTTTCTTCATCAGCTTTTCGTTTTTCTTCTTCAGCTTTTCGTTTTTCTTCTTCAGCAAGTTTCTTTGCTTCATCTGCCAGTTTCTTCGCTTCTATTGCTTCCTGTATTGAATTCTTCGCATATTCTTTAGCATAATCTTCTACTATCTTGCACATTTCACTCTGACCTCCTTCTGTCTCCTTGAAATAGCTTATCGCATTGCTAATTTGTGGAAACTTATCATTATAAAACGCTTCTTTATTAAGCATTAACTGCAATAGTTCTGATTTGTCCGAGCCATCATTAACACAAGTGTTTGCAAATATTATATCTTCTCCATCTTTCACTGGAACGTAACTTTCATCATTCTTCATACACCTTGTTACATGCGTCACTGTCTGATTATTCTTTAAGACATCATACTCAGATATATATACAATTGTAACATCTGGAATATTCTTAAAATCAGCACCTTTAGGTGTATATTTTGCTGTCAACGCTGCCGCATGAAATCTTGTCCTTCTGATATCATCATTGGAATTTCCCTTCTGCACCTCAACATTGCAATATCTTCCATCTTGTGTCATGCATAACGCGTCTAATGTTATTTCTCTTTGAAAGCTCTGAACCACACTCTGTACAGAAACCTTCACAACCTGTAAATGTGGCATATCAAGAAGTGTTCTTAATATTTCTTCACATACACCCGGCTTTTCTCCCATCAATCTAAACAGTGCGTCATCTATAATTCTAAGATTGGCTGCTGTTTCTTTTATTTCTTTTGAATATTCTTTTAAATTCCCCATACTCTTCCCCTTTTTACTTACGGCAGGTAATACCACATATAAGGATAGAGTGATTTCATTTGTCTTATATATTTATTATATACTACTCTTAAACCTATTTGCAATAGCATTCCCACCTTATTATCGCATTGCGTAATATTATTTATATAGTATATATCATATATCATTTCTAAGGTCAATATAGCAGTTATTTTTATCGTATAAATATATATAAATATATTTTATTCTTTCTCTTGCACTTCCTCATAAATACGCTATAATATATAAGTCACATTTAAATATCGGCGTGTGGCTCAGTTTGGTAGAGCGCGTGGTTCGGGACTACGAGGCCGCAGGTTCAAATCCTGTCACGCCGACTTATAAAAAGCTCATGCAGATTGAAGTAATCACATTTACCACAATCTGCATGAGTTTTTTATATTATTTATCCAATTATTCTATACAAGATTATTTTTAACATATGCCAGTGCTTTATTAACAGAAGGTAGGGATATAACTACAAGAGTTACCACTGCTTCAAGTCCGATATACGAGCCATTGTAAACAACTGAATAAAGTACCGCACTATTAAAAAATTCTGGTGTATACACAGCAAAGAATATCCAGCCAGACAAGAAAGAACATATAAATCTGCCTATAACTCCTATAATATATCCCTTCACTAGACCGTGTTTTGATTTAGAAAATACTCCTGACAACCCAAGTGCTCCAAAGCCTAATATATAATCAAGAAGCACCTGAGGAACATTCAGGATATATGGATCAAGTAATAACTGCAAAACTCCATATGCAATAGCTGCTGTCAGACCAGTCTTTATTCCATACCAGTATCCTATAAGCACTATGAATAACATACTGAACAGTGTTACAGAACCGCCCATTGGCAGTTTAATAACTTTAATCATGGAAGTCGCAACCGCAAGAGCCATAGCCATTGCTGCAAATGCAATATGTTTTACATTCAGTTTACTATTATTATCTCTTGCAAAACATCCTATAGTCATTAATAAGACACAGACAATTATTAATACCACATATCCTGAGCCTGTAAGACCATATGAAACGCTACCATCATCAAGTATTTTATTAACTAAAAAATTCATAATCTTCCTTTCATTATCTCTCATTCTTTTATATCCCGTAAAGAATATCCACATTTTCACTAAAAGTCAAGCATTAAAAAAGAGAGCAACAGGTTTTTATCACCTGTTACTCTCCAATATTTTGTCAATTACTTTTTATTAGAACTTACCGTTCTTAGCAGCTTCTTCAATAGAAACAGCTACAGCTAC
>OGZZ01001742.1_pt1 | contig 15332 bp, 8 predicted proteins | sample 1577021 | NCBI WGS metagenome assembly OGZZ01 (sample SAMEA3541526, study PRJEB24748) | human gut metagenome | biome: human gut; feature: human-associated habitat; material: faeces | place: China | collected 2012
CCATTTAAGTCATATGTCATCATATTAGCAAAATCTACGATTTTTAAAACTTTTTCGTATTCAATTGCTGCCATCATTTTAGGCGATGCTGACATGGCAACTGACAATTCATAGTGTTTATTATCTTTTGCTCCATAGCTGTCCAGTGCATCTCTTATGGCTTGAAGAAGTAATGTATAGTTCTGTGTATCTGCTGCTGAACCTTTACATCCTTTGTCAATTGCTACACCATTTCCTTCAGGATCCGGGTCTCTGTCTGCTGTTGGGTATTCCCAGTCAATATCAACGAAATCATACCCATAGTAGTGTACAAATTTTGCAACATTGTTAGCAAAGTTCTTTCTGGTTGTTTCAGAAGCAGCAATTTTTGGAAAATCTCCTGATCTTGTCCATCCACCAACAGAAACACCTATCTTCATATTAGGATATTTCTGTCTTAAAAGTACCATTGCTCCTAATACACCTGCATATTTATTGTCTGTTCCAACTGAAAATCCAACATTTGGATTCTCATAATCAGCCCATGTATCAGTAGTAATCAAATCACCATTTGCATCTGCATCCATAAACGCAAAATTTAAGTGTGTGATTAAGCTACCATCAATCTTGTCAGGTGTAAAATTCTTTTGTCCTGAATAAATTGACCAGTCACCATAATACATAACATTACGATATGGTGGCTGCTCTGCATCTGCAGCTTTGACTTCCTTTGTTGAAAGTTCTGTAGCTGCACAATATCCACCCATCAAATTAGCAACCATTGCAAGTGCCATTGTGAAACTAAGAATCTTTCCTGAAAGTCCTTTCCTTAAAGTTCTTTTCCTTCCTTTCATTTTTCCCTCCATTTTCTCTAGTCTTTTAGACCTTTTTATAAAAACTGAACCTTTTATTATAGAAAGTAGAATTATGGATGCTTATTCCACTTCTATATTTTCAATAAAATTTTCTAAAACTTTTTATTAGTTGAAGTATTTACTTTTGAAACACTTCAATTATTTTTTTAGAAATATTTATTGTTTTTTTAATAAAAACGTTTTAAATTCTTTGTAAAAAATATAAGCTTATTTCAGCTTTTAGGTTCATTTTTTATTAATTTTTTGTTCTGCCCTTTCATTTCTGCCTATTATAACACGTTTTTTGGTAAAAGTAACCAACTTTATTGTAATAAAAATATTTTCATTTGTGTTTTTTATATAAAACAATATTTTTATTATGTTTTTATATTTTTTCAACTTTATGGTAGGAGGATTACGCATCAAAATTAGGGTCACCACCGTAAGTCATAAACCAAATTCACCTCTGTGTCCTCCGCGTCCTCTGTGGTGAAAACCTAAACAAGAACTAATAACTTTCATCTTTCTATCAATTCCAGTCATTCCGTTTTGGGGGCTATATTACCCTTTTACCCTCTTTGTAGCCTCCTGTAACGCTTGTTTTGGACGAATTTTAAGTTGAAATGAACGAAAACAAAGTCCTGTTAGACAGTATCAGAGAAGGAAGAAATGAATTGAAAGTTCCGTTTCGGACGGTTTATCTACATTTGCCTACAGAAAAACCAATCATTTGATATCATGAAAAAAGTATTATTGATTTCATTCGTAATCTTGTCTGTGGCTGCACAGATGACACATGCGCAAAAACAAGCAGTTATTAAGCTGACGGAGAAGACATTGATGCATGAAATGCGTGCCACTCCTTATCCTCTTGATAAAGCGGTGGTAAATGACCGTGCGGTTTCTTTCCAATGGCCGCTCCGTTCGGACATGAACTCGCAGGACAGTCCGTTGGATGGGTTCGAACACAAAGTAAAGAAGGTAGATAAAACGAAGATTACCTATCGGTTACGTTATTCGCAGGATGCCGGATTGAAGTCCGGAGTTGTTCAGGTGGAAACTCGTTGGCCGTTCTATAATCCGGAACAACCGCTTGCGCCGGGTGTATGGTACTGGCAGTTCGGTTATGTAGAAAACGGACAAGTGACTTGGGGAAGCACACAGCAAGTCACCGTAGAAGATCGTCCGGGCAAATTCTGTCCGCCTTCATTGAAAACAGTGTTGGCAAAACTACCTGCCGACCATCCGCGTGTGTGGATCATGAAGAACGAATGGAAGGACTTTATAAATCACAGCAAACAAAAGGCAGAAAGGCAATGGTATCTTGAACGTGCAGATCAGGTACTTCAGACTCCAATGAAATCAGTGAAAGATATTAATGTCTCGCAGGTGAAGAATCTGAAGAACGAGATGCAGATAAATTCATACCTCACTCGTGAAAGCCGTCGCATCATCGATGCGGAAGAAGAAAATACCGAAGCATTGATACGGGCCTGGTTGCTGACGCAGGATACTAAATATGCTGACGAAGCCATCAAACGGGTATTTATCATGGCCGACTGGGATAAAGATAAGAATGTGAAAGGAGATTTTAATGCTTCTAGCTTATTGTCTCTCTGCTCTATGGCTTATGATTCTTTCTACGACCGGTTGAATACATCACAAAAGAAAGCATTACTGGAAGCCATCAAAAATAAAGGTGGTGAAATGTATGAGAACTTTAATAACCGGATGGAAAATCACATCGCTGACAATCATGTGTGGCAGATGACACTTCGCATCCTTACAATGGCGGCATTCAGTGTATATGGCGATCTACCCGAAGCCAACACATGGGTGGATTACTGTTATAACGTATGGTTGGCACGTTTCCCCGGATTGAACAAAGACGGTGGCTGGCACAATGGCGATTCTTACTTTACGGTCAACACCCGTACATTAGTCGAAGTGCCTTACTATTATAGCAAACTGACCGGTTACGACTTCTTTTCCGATCCTTGGTATCAGGGAAATATCATGTATACCATCTTCCAGCAACCTCCTTTTTCCAAATCCGGAGGAAACGGAAGTTCACATCAGAATGTGGCACGTCCCAACAGCATCCGTATAGGCTATTTGGATGCGCTGGCACGCCTTACCGGAAACACGTATGCCGCTGATTTCGTACGCCGCACATTGAAAGTGGAACCGGATTATATGAAGAAAGCCTTATTGAGTAAGCCCGGTGATCTTGCCTGGTTCCGCCTGCAATGTGATAAACCTCTGCCGGAAGGTGAAGGATTGACAGCACTCCCTGCAGGATACGTCTTCCCCGCAACAGGACTTGCCTCTTTCCAGACGAACTGGGACAGAGTAGGTGGAAATGCGATGTGGAGTTTCCGGTCAAGCCCTTATGGTTCTACCTCTCATGCACTTGCCAATCAGAATGCTTTCAATACGTTCTATGGTGGAAAACCATTATTTTACAGTAGCGGACACCATATTGAGTTTACCGACGTACATAGTATGTTGTGCCATCGTGCCACACGTGCTCACAATACGATTTTGGTGAACGGTATGGGACAACGTATCGGTACGGAAGGATATGGATGGATTCCCCGTTATTATGCCAGCGAGAAGATCGGGTATGTGCTGGGTGATGCTTCCAATGCTTACGGAAAAGTGATTTCACCGCTTTGGCTGACACGCGGCGAACAGTCGGAGGTGCATTATACGCCCGAAAATGGCTGGGATGAGAACCATGTGAAAACGTTCCGCCGTCACATTGTCAATTTGGGAAAGACTGGACTCATCTTTATCTATGACGAACTCGTGGCAGACGAACCTGTAAACTGGAGTTATTTGCTGCATACCACAGAAAATCCCATGACAGTGGATCAATCGAATCATCGCTTCGTGCATATTCAAGCCACGAACCGCGGAGGAGCATCAGACGCTTATCTTTTCTCCACCGGAACATTGCAGACAGATACGACGAGCCGTTTTTTCTATCCGGCAGTCAACTGGCTACGTGCTGATGACAAAGGGGTGTTCAAGAAGTATCCTAATCACTGGCATTTCACCGCTACATCGGAAAAGGCACAAGTATATCGTTTTGCCACTGTCATCAATACACATGCACTGAAATATCCTGCCAAAGATCCCGAAATCTTGTCCGACGGACGTATCAAAGTGGGCGGATGGCTGATCAGTGTTAACCTGAAATCCGACGGTGCTCCTTCATTCTTTATCCGCAGCACTCAAGAGAAGGTGAATATCACTTATAAAGGTGAAGCTACTGTCATCAATGAGGATGGGTACGAAACGGTAATGAGGGATACAGTGCCCGAACTGGAAATCTGATCAATGAACATGAAAGATACGAATATATGAGACACTCTACTTTTAATCTGAGAACTATATGTCTGTTGGCTGCATTATCGGGCATAACCGTCTTGTCGGCACAGACTCCCGGTAAACCCCGTGTACAGACTTCGGCAGCTCCGGAGGAAACTACGGTTTACAAGTCCGGCGGAAAAAAGCAGGAAACAGCAGTTGCGACTTCTTCAAAAAAGGAGGAGGATAAACGCCAATCCGGCAAAGAGAATGCAGGAAAGAAAGCGGCTGCCTTTGATGGTCAACGCTATCTGGCATTGAAAACGAATGTAATATATGATGCTTGTGCTTTGCTGAACCTTGCCATGGAAATGCAGGTGCATAAAAAGATCACGGTAGAGTTGCCGTTGACTTGCAGTTTGTGGGACTTGGGGGATAAGCACGGCGTGCGTACGGTAGCATTGCAACCTGAAGCCCGCTGGTGGATAGGAAATGAAACAGGACGGGGACACTTTGTCGGACTGCACGCCCACGTGGCATGGTTTAACGTGAAGTGGAACGATGACCGTTATCAAGATACTGATCGTCCGCTGTTGGGAGCCGGAATAAGCTACGGTTACAAACTCCCTCTTTCCAGACACTGGGGAGCGGAATTTAATCTGGGAGTGGGATATGCCAACATGAAGTATAACACCTATTATAATGTAGACAACGGCGCACAGCTGGATACGCGTGTCCGTCATTACTGGGGGATAACCCGTGTGGGAGCATCGTTAGTCTACCGCTTCTAACCTTAGATAGGAACATACATATAAATAAGATAACAATATGAGAAGAAATTTATATATACTGGCACAGTGCACTTTCTTGTTGTTCATCACCCTGCTGGTGAATGGATGCAGCCTGCACGAAGAACCGGAAATGACTCCCGAAGGAGAACTGGGAGTGGCCCCGACAGCTGTAACACTCAACCTTAATCTGGCAATGAATCTAAGCTTGGCAGAAAGAGCACCGGTGACCATCACCCGTGCGTCGGAAACCAACTATCTGCGTCGTTTCATCGTAGAAGCCTATCTGGATAGACAGGTGGCGGCACGGCAAACGGTATATGAAGAGGATTTTAACCGTGCCAGTCTGTCTGTTAGTATGAAGCTGCACGCCCGTAATTACCGCATCCTGGTGTGGGCCGATTATGTGAATGCGGAGACACCGGAACAGGGACTTGTTTACGATGCCAAGAATCTGGCTTTTATCCTTCCTGCCGGAAAGTATATAGGGAATAGCCGCTATAAAGATGTTTTTGCTGCTTCTGCTGTGGCAGACCTGACTTCTTTCCGCAATCATTGGGGAGCTGAAACAAGCCTTGACGTTGAACTGTATCGTCCTGTAGCACGCTATGAATTGGTGGCTAAAGATGTAGCGACGTTTCTCAATAAACTGTCCACAGGCGGACTGAAAGGTGAAAGTTTTACCGCTCGTATGAAGTACAGTGATTATTTGCCTACCGGCTACAATTTGTGGGATGATGTACCCAAGAACTCGCTCATGTACATGGAATATAAAGTGGCCTTTGAACGCCCTGCCGATGGTACGAAAGAACTGATACTGGGATTCGACTATGTGTTGACCGATGCCGGAGAAACCGTTTCCATCCCTGTAGAGCTCGAAATCTTGAATGAGAAGAATGAAGTGCTGGCACGTACTGCTTTCCGTATTCCTTGCGAACGGGGCAAAAACACAACGGTACGTGGTAACTTCCTGACTTCCGATGCCAATGGAGGAATAGGGATCGACCCCGATTATGACGGTGATCTGGAAGTAGACCTTGGAGAATTATAAAATAGATAAATCAATTAAGAATTGCTTAACCATAAAACAATTAAGATCATGAAAAAGAACTTATTTTATTCGCTAATGGCTTTGTTCGTAGTGCTTTTCGTATCCTGTGGACAAGAAGAAATCGTTTCGGACAACGGAACAGAAATCAATGCTCCTGTTACTATCTCTGTACAGGCTCCTGTAAATAACGTCTTTAGCCGTGCGGTTACCATTCCTGACGGTTATACGATGCAATGTATCATGCAATTACTGAATGCTGATGGCAATAAGATAGGCGATCAGGTAACTAAACCGGTTACAAACGGTAAGGTATCTTTCACTATTTCTGTAGATGAACAAAAAGAAGTGTCGAAAGCATTGTTTTGGGCTGAATACGTACCGGAGAGCGGTGCTGCTAATAAAGTATATAACACTGCTGATTTGAGAGCAGTAGGATATAATACTGCATCATTCGATCTGACAAATGATGCGTTGATGGCAGCCAGCGACGCTTTCTGCGGAAAATTGGAAACGATTGGTAATGCTAGTGTGACATTGAAACGCCCGTTTGCTAATGTGAGCGTAAAACCGAAGAATCCGGAAGTAGCTGCGGCAGCTAATAAACTGGAAATAACATACAACGCTTTGAGTGGATATGATATTTTAGAGGGTAAATGTTCTGCTACGACTCCTGTGACTTATACAAATGCAAGTTTTGCTTCTGCGGATGGCAATTGGTTCGCTAATTTCTTTTTTGCTCCTTCAAATGTAGGTAAATTTACAGAAGAAATAACCATGGCATTGAGTGGCGGATATAGTAAAGAGATTAAAATACCGGCAAATACATTACCTTTGGATGCTAATATGCAGATTATGGCTAAATTTGAAATCGGAGATGGCAACTTTGACATTGAAGTAGGAGTGGATCCGGATTATGAAGCATTGGAAATGAAAGTTGGTAGCTATATCAATGCTGAAGGTAAAGTGGTACGTGATGCAGCAGATGCTGTCGGTATTGTTTTCAAAATGGAGGCTATCGGTAGTGATGTGCCGGCTAATTATCCTGTAGCACTTCAGGGCAAGACAATTGCCGGATATGCGGTAGCGATTGAGAATGTAGCGACTGGTCGTCAGGTTCTTAATAATGCCGCAATGAGCTCTTTAGTTACAACAGATGCAACTGTAACTAATGGAACACAGGCTACAGATGCTTTACTTACAGGTATTGGAGAAGTTGCATTTATGACAACTTATAATAGCTGGGTGAATGAACATCCGCTTGATGGTGAAAGTTTGAGTTCATGGTATATTCCTACAGTGGATCAATTAGGTGAATTCATGGGAATGTTATTTAAAATAGGAGAGGTAGAGCCCACTGGTGGACAAGCTTTCAGAGAAATGCCGGAATTTGCATTTGAAAATGGTGTAATGTTTGACCGGGATCCTATTGAGTCCGTATATTATGCCTCTTGTACGGTTAATGGAAGTAAAGATATTTCCGGTGTAATCATTAATGTGGATAAAACAACTAAGCAGGTGCTGGATGCAAAAGCAAGTAGTCTGAAAGTTACTGGTAGTTCGCAGAAAGCTCTTTGCCGCCCAATGATTACAATCTTTAAATAGTCACTGAATAATCGACCTTACTCAATAGAAGTTCAAGGAAAGTGGGATCCCCCGTCCCGCTTTACCTTCTTCTTACATTGAAACTTTTGAAAATAGCCCTCTAATCTTATACCTAGAAAAGAAAATAATATGCACACCACATTTCGCCTATCGGTTTTTCTTTTGTTCATTGTACAGTTGTTCTGTAGCTGTACATCTGACTCGCTGCCCGAACCGGACAGTACGCAGCCAGAGACGCCTGCCGGAATTCCCGATGCCTATCAGGATAAGATACGGACGCAACCTTATCCCAAAGCAGATAATGAATTGTATCTGAATCCTGCTCCTCTTATTGTTCCTCAAGCCATGAAGACGGGCGAAAGACTGCAATTTTCCCTTTCACGTACTGAAGATTTCAGCAGTTCCGAAACGCTACTTTCCGAACCGCAGGAATGGTGTATGTATAATCTTCATCGTCGTTTGGAGGTCGGCACATGGTATTGGCGCTTTCGTTCCACCAATCTTAATGGAACTACGCCCGGTGAATGGAGTGCTATCTATCGTTTCGAATTAAAGAATGATACACCGGAATTTGTAACACCTCCTTTTCAGACATTCTTAGCAAATGCTCCCCGTCTGCATCCTCGTATTTACTGTTTTTTAGACGACCGTATCGGAGAGGCTCGTAACCGTGTCACTTCACACCCTGAATATGCAGAACTACAAAGTCGTGCTTCACAGGCATTGAAAGCCGAATACACCGGAATGACTGATTTATATAGCCGTGCAGAAGAGCTCCGGCAACATGCCACTTATCTTTATCAGGCCTATCATTTAACCCAAAAAGAAATTTATGCCGAAAAGTTACGTCAGCTTCTCGAAGCGTTGATTGTCGCTCCCCCTGCTGATGGACAACTTTTTGCATCCAACTTTACTGCCAGCAACATCGCATGGTGTCTTGTTGCAGCCTACGATCTGCTTTATAATAACTTGTCTGCTTCCGATCGTACTGCTGCCGAAGAACTGATGATGCGTGTGGCACGTTACTATTACAAGGTAAATTGCGGTTTTCAGGAAAACCATCTCTTTGATAATCATTTTTGGCAGCAGAATATGCGCATCCTCTTTCAAGTGGCTTTGTCGCTTTACGACAAACCGGCCTATTCTTCCGAAGTGCTGCCCATGATGGAGTATTATTATGAATTGTGGACAGCCCGTGCTCCTGCCTCCGGCTTCAATCGCGACGGTATATGGCACAATGGTACTGGCTATTTCAGTGCCAATATCTTGACTTTGGCGTATATGCCGTCTCTTCTTTCATTTATCAGTCGGTACGATTATCTATCGCATCCGTGGTATCAGAATGTCGGACGCTCGCTGGTTTATACTTGTCCGCCAGGATCGAAAAGCAATGGCTTTGGTGACAATAGTGAAAAGGGTAGCGAACCCAACCGTTTGGTTGCTGCCTTTGCTGATTATCTGGCGTGTGAAACGGGTGATTCCTATGCCGAATGGTATGCCGGAGAATGTTGGGAGCTGTTGCGCCGGGATTATGAATTGCGTCTTTACCGGATGTGCACCGAGCAGGATTACAATACAACTTTTCCTGCCAGGGCTGATAAAATGGTATGGTATAAAGACGCTGGTGAAGTAGCCATGCACAGTGCTCCGGAAGATACGGGAAAGGATCTTGCGCTCTCGTTCCGTTCCAGTACATTCGGGTCCGGCAGTCACACTACTGCCAGTCAGAATGCTTTTAACCTGTTGTATAAAGGTGTCGATGTGTATCGCAGTACGGGTTATTATCAGAATTTCAGCGATGCTCATAATCTGATGTCCTATCGCCATACGAGGGCGCATAATTCACTGTTGGTAAACGGTATCGGACAACCTTATTCTACCGAAGGTTATGGCAGTGTGATGCGTGCTATGGGCGGACAGCATATCAGTTACTGTTTGGGGGATGCTTCACATGCTTACAGAGGTATCAGCAATGACCCGATGTGGGTTGGCTACTTCAAGCAGGCAGGTATTGAGCAGACGCCTGAAAATGGATTCGGTGCCACTCCGTTGACTAAATACCGCCGACATGTGTTGATGCTTCATCCTCATACGGTGATTGTGTATGATGAACTGGAAGCATCGGAGGCTGTCCGCTGGGAGTGGCTGTTGCATAGTCCTACGGAATTTAAGATGGATGTAACAAAGAAAACGTTGTCTACAAATAATAAAACCAAAGGATGGGTGGCAGTGACGCAACTGTTTGGAGGACATGTTTTTACGCTGTCCCAAACGGACCGTTTCGTAGTGCCGCCCGCCATCACCGGAGCGGAGTATCCTAACCAGTGGCACTTGACTGCACGGGTTGACGGTTGTTCTGCCACCCGTTTCCTGGCTATTATCCAGGTAGGAGATGAGGCTGTCCCTATTATCAACCGTGACGGTGATACCTTTAACGTAGGCGACTGGACGATCAAAGCGGTTTTGGATGCTTCCAAAGCACCCGAACTTGCAGTGAGTCATCGCACCGAACAGGCGGTATTTAGTTATGGAACAGACAATCCTGCGTTGAATGGCAATTTTTACTCTCGACAATATACGGGTTCCTCGTTGCTTTACGATGAGATAGACGGGGCTTATCGGGTGGTTGAAATGACCGACCGGAGTCCTATATCTACCCGGGTAGTAAATCAATGATAAACAATGAAACATAGTGAATATAAATAACAAACAGAATATGATGAAAAGTAGAATTATTTGCATTTTGTTGCTTCTTGTCGGTGCATCCGGCATTTATGCCCAGAGTTTGACCGTTACCGGTAAGGTGGTGGACAACGAAGGCTTGGAAGTGATTGGAGGAAATGTAACCGTGAAAGGAAAACAAAACACGGGTACCATTACCGATATCAATGGTAAATACACCATTACCGTTAGTGATCCGCAGAAAGATGTCTTGGTTTTCTCTTTTATCGGATTGGAAAATATGGAAGTACCCGTGAAAGGAAGAAAACAGATTGATGTGACCATGAAGGCTGCGTCGGTATTGTTGGATGAGGTGGTAGCTATCGGTTATGCAACAGTAAAGCGTAAAGACCTGACCGGTTCCGTGGCTTCTGTGAGAAGCGACGATTTGCTCAAAGTTCCTTCGTCTGATGTAACCCAGGCTTTAGCGGGACGTATGGCGGGTGTGCAGATTATACAAACAGACGGTCAGCCCGGTGCTACGATGTCAGTGCGTGTTCGTGGCGGTATATCAATTACGCAAAGCAACGAACCGCTTTATATTATCGACGGATTTCCGACGGAAGATGGCATGGCCAGCCTTGATCCTGCCGATATTGAAAGTATCGACGTGTTGAAAGATGCTTCGGCAACAGCCATCTACGGCGCCCGGGGAGCGAATGGCGTAGTGGTAATCACCACCAAAAGCGGTGCGAAAAGTGAAGGGAAAGCGACTCTTACTTTCGATTCTTATGTAGGTGTGCGTACGCTTGCCAAGCGGTTGGATGTATTAAGTGTAGAGGAATTTGTGTTGGCGGATTATGAAAGAACATTAGGAGATACTACTGATCCCGAGGAAAGTATGCGGTCATGGCAAAACCGTTATGGTGGTTTTGTCGATCTTCATGAAAACTATGGTAATCGTAAAGGTATCGACTGGCTGGACCGTACGATGGGACGCACTACCGTTACGCAAAATTACCGGGTAGGTGTCAACGGTGGCAATGATAAGTTGAACTACAATATGTCTTATGGTTACTTCAAGGATGAAGGTGCGATGGTATATAGCGGCAGCGACAAACATAATATTGCGCTTAGCGTGAAAAGCGAAGTGAATAAGCGGCTCTCCGTTACAGGACGTATCAACTTCGATTATCTGAAAGTGTATGGAGCAGGTGTTGCCGGAAACGGTACGAATGAAGGCGGAAGTAATGTAGATGCAAAGTTTAATAAAATGGTTCAGATTTTGCAATACCGTCCTACCATTGGTATACGTGGCAATGACTCGGATTTGTTGGCAGGAGAAGACCCTGTATTAAGCGATGCAGACGGAAACGTGATGCAGAATCCGTTGATTGCCGCCGCTGAAGAAAAAGATAATAAGGAAACACGTACTTTGCAAGTCAATGGCGGACTGACTTTCAAAATCATCAAAGGATTGACTTTCCGCAACAATACGGGTATGCGTTATCAGCTTTACCGCCGGGAGCTTTTCTATGGCGACCAATCTATTATGGGAAGACGCAGCGGTATTTACGGCTCTATCAGGAATACGGAGACCGGAAGTTTTCAGACCTCTAACGTCTTGACTTACGATAAACGTTTTCAGAAGAAGCATAAAGTAGTAGTGCAATTGGGACAGGAATTTGTAAAACGCTGGACTCGTGTACTCGAATCCGGTGTCAGTGGGTTGCCTACCGATGAGTTCATTTTGGGAGATATGAGTCTGGGTACTCCATCCGTTGCTTCGTCCGATGAAAACTATGATGATAATCTGCTCTCTTTCTTCGCTCGTCTCAACTATGACTTTACCGATAAGTATTTGTTTTCCGCAACTTTCCGTGCGGATGGCTCTTCTAAATTCGGTAAGAATAATAAATGGGGATATTTTCCTGCTGTATCGGCAGCCTGGCGTGTGAGTGAAGAGGATTTTATAAAGAAACTGAATGTTTTCTCCGACTTGAAATTCCGTATCGGATACGGTTTGGCGGGTAACAACAGAATCGGTAGCTATAACAGCCTTGCTTTAATGTCTTCCATCATCACAGCTATGGGAGATCAGCTTACTCCCGGTTATGCTTCCAAGCAGATACCGAATCCCGATCTGAAGTGGGAAGCGAACAAGACTTTTAATATGGGGGTCGATTTAGGTTTTCTGAATCAACGCATCACTGTTTCGCCCGAATTCTATATAAATAGGAGTAGTAATTTGCTGCTTAACGCCCAGCTGCCTTATTCTTCCGGTTATCAGAGTATGTTGATTAATGCCGGAGAAACGAAGAATGTAGGTGTGGAACTGACTGTGAATACTGTGAATTTCTCTACAAAGAAGTTTAGTTGGAACACTACACTGACGCTGTCGCACAATAAAAATTCCGTGAAAGCATTGACCGGTGAGGCGGTACAACTCTATGAAGCCAGGTTCGGCTTTAACCAAAACACTCATCGTATTGCTGTCGGAGAACCATTAGGACAGTTCTATGGTTACATCACCGAGGGGCTGTATCAGGTAGATGATTTCAATTATGATGCTTCTACGCAGACTTATACATTAAAAGATGGAGTACCTTATCATGGTGATAAAGGGCAGATTCGTCCGGGTATGTGGAAGTTTAAGAACTTGACCGGAGATGATAATGTGATTGATGAAAATGATAAAACGGTCATTGGTAACGCTCAACCGAAATTCTACGGAGGATTGAACAACTCTTTTACTTACAAAGGATTTGATTTAAGTATATTCCTGACTTTCAGCTATGGCAATGAAGTACTGAATGCGACCAAACTGGTTACCAGTAAGGTGGGTAGCCTGAACTACAACGCATTGGACGTGATGAATAGCTCTAATCGCTGGATGACTATCAATTCGGATGGACAGAAAGTGACAGATCCCGGAGAACTGGCTGCTTTGAATGCAGGTAAAACCGTAGCCGCTTATCATGATGCTCAACAAGGAGACAATTATATTCATTCATGGGCAGTGGAGGATGCTTCCTATTTGAAACTAAGTAATGTGACTTTGGGATATACATTCCCTAAAAATCTGATTGCAAGGATAGGATTGAAGAACTTGCGTTTGTATGCCACCGGTAATAATCTCTTGACTTGGACCAAGTATTCAGGTTTCGATCCGGAAGTCTCTACGATGAAAAGCGGTTTGACACCGGGTGTTGACTTTGGGGCATATCCGCTTAGCCGTTCTTTTATTTTTGGTCTCAACGTAGCATTTTAATTCTTTAAATACATAGTAATCATGAAAAAGATACATCTATTATATGCCGTATTCGCCCTATTGGCAACAGGATTTTCCTCTTGTGAGGATTTGCTGACGGAAGAACCTAACTCAAAATATGACCGGGACCGCTATTTCGATTCGGAAGATAAAGCGGAAATGGCAGTGATGGGAATATATAGTTCATTGTCGGACTTTAATCATTATGGTTGGTACGAAATGGCCTCTCCCGCATCGGACGATACCTATTATACGGCTCGTACGCAGTCTGACAATCAGGTTCACGATATTGCACATTATCAGCTAAACTCCACGAATACGTGGATTGAAAGTATCTGGAAACTGAAATATGAGGGAATCGACCGGGCTAACCTCACCATTGACGGAATCTGTGGCATGACAGGATACGCAGAAAATACCCGTCTGAAAGCATTGGAAGCGGAAGCTCGCTTTCTGCGTGCTTTCCTCGCATTTGATTTGGTGAGATATTGGGGAGATGTGCCTTTCAAAACATCTTATTCATCATCCTACGAATCTGCTTTTGGTGAACGTGTGGACAGGGAAGTGATTTATGACGAGATTATATCCGACCTTACTTTCGCTAAAAACAATCTGGATTGGGCAACTGCTTCTTCCAGTCCCGAACGGGTGACGCAAGGGGCTGCCCGTGCATTGCTGATGCGTGTATATTTGCAACGTGCAGGATATAGCCTTCAATCGAATGGACAGTTGAAACGTCCGGAGGACAGTAAGCGGATGGAATATTTCGATGCAGTGATAAAAGAGTGGGAGGCTTTTGAAAAGAAAGGATACCATGATTTTTATGATGGTGGTTATGAGGCACTCTTTAAAAGCTACTCGCAGGGGGTACTGAATAATAAGGAGAGTCTTTGGGAGATTGCTTTCTATCATTCACAAGGACGTCGTAACGGTGGAGCATGGGGGATTTATAACGGTCCGCAGGTGGCGGAACCTACCGGAGTTTCTGCATCTGAATCAAGTCAGTATATGGGACGTGCCAATGGTTTCTTTATAGTCGTTCCCGAATGGCGTAACTTCTTCGAAGCGAGCGATAAACGCCGTGATGTTGCTATTTGCACCTATCGTTATACCTGGAATGGTACTAAAAAAGAGCATGTAAAAGAAGAAAGAAGTGCAGGTAGCTGGTATGTAGGAAAATGGCGCCGGGAATGGATGCCGAAAGAGTCATGGAACAAGAATATCAATTATGCGGATGTGAACTATTGCCCTTTGCGTTATGCTGATGTGGTATTGATGGCTGCCGAAGCGTATAATGAAACAGGAACAGATAGACAAAAAGCATGGGATTTGTTGAATAGCGTACGTACACGTGCTGAAGCAACTTCTATTACAGAAGCGAATTATGATGAAATGATGAGCGCACGGAAAAAGACACATAACCTGAGTTTCATTGACGACTCTGCACCAGAAGGAAAGTTCCGTACGGCTCTCTACTGGGAACGTGGCTTTGAACTGGCTTTTGAAGGACAACGCAAATATGATCTGATACGTTGGGGAGTGTTGGGAAAGGCTCTGAAACTGTTTGGTGAGATCAGTTCCGTCAATCAGAAAGAGAACAAACCATATCCGGCTTACCGGAATTTTACGGAGGGTAAACATGAACTTTTCCCTATCCCTCTGAAAGAGATACAAAGTAATCCGAAACTCAATGGAATGAATAATAACGGGTATTGAGAAGACTCTCAATAGAATAGGCGACTGGAAAAATATACAAAAATAGTTTGCCAATTCAAAGAAAAGCCGTACTTTTGCAAGCCGATTATTATCAC
>OGZZ01001762.1_pt1 | contig 15198 bp, 7 predicted proteins | sample 1577021 | NCBI WGS metagenome assembly OGZZ01 (sample SAMEA3541526, study PRJEB24748) | human gut metagenome | biome: human gut; feature: human-associated habitat; material: faeces | place: China | collected 2012
GCCTTCCTTCATCTTGGCAAGGTCATACATTTCACTAGACATATTGGTCTGCGCAAAAGCGCTGCCTACTCCCATCAAAAGGGAGAATAAACCTACAAAAAACTTTTTCATCATGGTATTCTTCATTTTTCAAATTATGTTTTTCATCAATCTATCGGTTGTCACTTTCTTGTGGCATCCGACTTCCTTATCTTCTCCTCCAGTATCCGCGCCAGCCTGCGTGCCACTTTGGGATGCTGTTCATACACATTTGTGGTCTGGTATGGGTCTTCCTCCAAATTATAAAGCTGCACAGAGGGTGCATCCGGCTTTATCCGGGCATTTTCTATATCGCTGTTCACCCGATGGGTGAGCTGGAAAGCGGATGCCCCGCCCAAGTCATGGTCACCGACATTCTTTCCGGTAAATCCGCCGCTGTTTTGCGCCGGAATATAGACCCACTTCCCTTTGCGAATGGAAAGATGGCTCTTTTGGGAAGGACAGATAATAATATGGTCCCGAATCATTTTCCCGGGATTTCCGATAAGGGCAGGAAGCATATTGAAACTGTCCGGCCCGTCCTGCTCCTGCAATTCATATCCTGTGAGGGCAGCCAAAGTGGCAAGCATGTCAACATTGGACATCAACTGGTTGGATACGCTGCCCGCAGGAATCCTACCCGGCCAGCGGGCAATCATAGGAATGCGATGCCCGCCTTCCCAAGCTCCGAACTTGAAACCAAGAAGCTTGCCGTTGATATGGTGTCCTGCCTTCCAAGCTCTCTGCCCTCCATGATTCAGCATTCCTCCGTTGTCACTGGTGAAGATGAGCAGAGTATTTCCCGCCAGCCCTTCCTCATCGAGGGTACGCATAATCTCGCCTACCACCCAGTCCAATTCATGGATTGAATCACCGTAAGGTCCTGCCTCACTGGTACCTACAAAGCGTTCGGCCGGTGTAAAAGGATGATGGATGTTGGTGGTAGCATAATACAAGAAGAAAGGTGAATCCTTATGTTCCTTTATCCACTGCACGGCCCGGTCTTTCAAAGTAGTGGCTACAGCCCTGTCTTTGTACAAACGGTGCGCAGCCGTGGCTCCACCAATAGAGTTGATACCGAATTTTTCATCGAACTCCTCCGTTTCTGCCCTCTTGCCTCTTACAAACGGGTCGTTGGGATCATAACCCACCACATGATGGTTCTCCACATAAACAAAAGGTGGATGACTGTTGAGAATAGGCACACCGAAGTAATAATCGAATCCCAATTCAAGTGGTCCGGGAGCCAGTTCCTTGTTCCAGTCCATCTTTTCGTCCGTACGAAATCCAAGATGCCACTTCCCCACGATGGCAGTGGAATAGCCGGAACGTTTCATCACATCCGCAATTGTGGTGCGTGCCGTATCAATTTGCAGAGTCTGATTCAGGAAGATTGCCCCCCAAATATCCTCACGGCAAGGATATTGACCAGTCATCAGTCCATAACGTGAAGGCGTGGAAACAGCCGAGGATGAATGAGCATCCGTAAAGCTACGGCCTTGCGATGCCAGACGGTCTATATTGGGAGTCTTGACCTTGGTGGCACCGTAACAACCAATGTCGCCATAGCCCAAATCATCAACGTTGATAATGATTACATTAGGCTTGACCTCAGTGGAAGCCGGAGATTGCTGCGCGACGGCAGGCAAAGCGCTGAATCCCATCCCTACTGTGAAGGAGAGAGACCCGGTAAGTAATTTGTGTTTCATATTTCACTCAATTTATCGGTTAATACAACATTATTAAGAATAGAACATCAATGAATCCTGAATATCTTTATCCCATTCAAGAACGTCATCCCTTTCACCGCCTCAAAGTTCACCGTAAGGTTTCCACCGGTTACGGCAACATGCAGTTTCTTGGATATGCAACGGTTCCCGCCTACTTCTATCGCCGGAGAGAAATGATTCAGCCAAGGTCGGTTGTTGACAGAAACATTGAAGACACTGCCGCGGAAATCGGCATTGTCTAGGGTAGCGACAGCTCCCAAATCGTAAGTCACCCGCTCGGAACGTGCGTTCAGGTCAGCAAAAAGAAGTTCCACTTCATAGTCGCCGTCGGGCAAGTCGAAGCGATAGGCCTTGATGTCCTTGCGTTTGGTCTGGAGCAAAGGAACATTACGGGTGTCTTTCACCTCGGCAGTGGTTCCGATACGTCCCGGAGAACGGCGGAAAATCTCTCCACCTATGTAGCCCCAACTTCCAGGAGTATAAGCTTGGTCGGGAAGCCAGCAAAGATCACTCTTGTCATCCGTAAAGAAACAGTTGCTGCCCACGTTCACTGCAAGTTCCAGCTGTCCGGAGCCGACTGCCGCGATATGGCGAGGCTGCATCTTCACAAAAATGTCCGAAACCTGCTCCACCTTCTTCCCATGGCAGATACCTGAAGCCACAAGCGTGTTTCGCCCCGCAACGAGAGGCACTTGCCACACTGCATGGCAATTCTCGATGCCTTGCACGGAGAGCTTCGTGCCGTTGACAGACAACTCCACCTTATCCAGATTGGAATACACTTTCACCGGATGTTCCACCGCTTCACCGTCCGAAACCACAGTCCGATGCTTCCAGTCATCCACAGCAATGTGCAGCACCGGAATATCCTTGCGCAGGAATGCCTGGAAATAATAGAACACATCTTTAGGACGGCGGTCATTGTACATCAGTCCTTTATTATTGATATGCGGCGTAGCCTCCTGGCGACTGGCAGAACTGAAATCAATGAAGTTCCACTCCGTGGCGCCCACTATGAACGGTCGCTTCATGATAGCGGGCAGATAGTATTCGAGGTACAACTGCTGCCATTGCATGGAGAAATCGAATATCTGCGGATCGAGCGACTGCAAGCGCGGGTCGGAACCGGCACCGAACTCACTGATTATTAACGGACGGTGCGGGTATTTACGATACTCTTCGTCCACAAAGCGGTCGAAAGACTTGAAGTCGTTCTCATACCAGCCCTGATAAAGGTTCCAACCGGAAATGTCGGTGATATTGCTGAGACCGATTTTATTGTAAATCTGATTGCCGTGGTAGGCCATCGTACTCAGACGGTAGGGGTCTTCCCTCTTCAGAGTTTCCTCCAGATGCCGGGCAAGCGCCAAGGTATTCTCGTAGAAACCGTTGAGCCGTTGTTTCTTCACCCGATACTGCAGCTGGATAACAGCCTCGTTCATATACCCCCACATAATGACGGACGGATGGTTGTAATGCTGGCGAATCATTTCGCGCAAGGCGCTTGTGGCATTCGCGCGGAACTCGTCACCCAAAGCTATCAAATCTACTACCGGAATCTCCTCCCATACCAGCATGCCGAGTTCGTCGCAAGCACGCAACACGGCATCGTCCTGTGGGTAATGTGCCAGACGGACAAAGTTCACACCCATGTCTTTCAGCAACTGCATATCCCTGCGGTGCATCTCATCCGAAAGCGCTATGCCCATCGGCATCTGGTCCTGATGACGGCAAGCTCCCATAAGTTTCAGGGGTTCCCCATTCAACTTGAAGCCTTCCTGCGCATCCACGCTGAACCAGCGGACCCCCAAAGGGACACGTGTCTCATCTTTCAACACCTTGCCACGCACATCTTTCAAAGAAACTTTCACGCTGTACAGATAAGGGGAATCGGGCGACCACAACTGTGGCTTTTCCAACTGTAACCGTTCCTCGAAGGCGAACGCCCCGTCGGCATCTATCCGGACGCTGCGCAAAGATTGGGCTACGGTCTTCCCATCTGTATCCAGCACCTCGACGTCCAACTTCAACACCGCACGCCGCACATCACGGTTCACCAAAGTCCCACGCACACTGATTTCTGCCCTATCCTCACTCACGGAAGGCAAATCGACATAAATGCCCGTAGAGGCATAGTCGGTAAGGCTGATGTGCTGCTTTGCAGCACTGATGAGCCACACATTGCGGTAGATGCCGCCAAAGATGGTGAAGTCGCCGGACAAAGGAGGTATCCGGTCGTTCTGATTATTGACGTGCACCATCAGCAGATTCGGGGCATCGGTCCTTACTTTATCCGTAATGTCTACGGTAAAGGCAGAGTAACCTCCTTTGTGGGTAGTGAGCAGCTCGCCGTTGAGGTACACATCTGCCAGAGAATTGACACCATCAAATTTCAGGTAAAGCTGTTTATCCCGCATCTGCGCGGCATCCGTACGGAACTCTTTCTTATACCAGGAAGAAGCCCTGCGGTAGTTACGGGTAGAATAGGCATCCGCATTCCAGGTATGCGGCAGATGTACCTGCTGCCAACCTTCTTCATGGCGTTGCACTTCCTGCAACCGATTGTCATCACATGCAGCATAATACCAGCCGTCATTAAAACTCTGAACCACCCGCCCAGCATTGACAACCGGGTACATGGTGGACAGACACAATATTAATAAAAATATTTTCTTCATGTTTTTCAATAGATCATATTATCTTACACAAGTCAAGCAAATACTGCAAGAATACTGCATATAGTTTGCAGTGGCACTGCATCACTTTTGCAATGACGCTGCAACACCTTTGCAGTAGCGCTGCAAAACGTTTGCAGTGAAAATGCAGACAATATGCAGCAACAATGCCATCTCAACGCAGTGGCTCGAATGCTGCATATTGCCGCCTTGGGAATCAGTTAGAGTAACTTGAACGCTGCTTTTTTTACGTCCCGGCAACTTCTGCCAATCATCACCTCAAAGTCACCCGGCTCGCATACAAAATCAAGATTGTAGTTGTAGAACTTCAGCAATTCGGGGGTAATCTTGAAAGATACTTTTTTAGATTCGCCGGCTTTCAGGAAAATCTTTTCAAAGCCTTTCAACTCTTTCACCGGACGGGTTACACTTCCCACAAGGTCACGAATATAAAGTTGAACCACTTCTGCACCGTCTCTCTTGCCGGTATTGGTCACAGTCACGGTAGCAGTCAGTTCGCCCTTATCCGTCATGCTAGTCTTGTCCAAAGCCACGTCGCTATAAAAGAATGTGGTATAGCTCAAACCGAAACCGAAGGGATAAAGCGGTTCATTGTCTATGTCTATATAGTTGCTGCGGAATTTCTGGAACCATGCACCGTCGGCAAGAGGGCGGCCCGTGTTCTTGTGGTTGTAGAACAAAGGAATCTGTCCCACGCTCTTCGGGAAAGTCGTAGTCAGCTTTCCGCTCGGGTTCACATCACCAAACAGTACATCGCCGATGGCAAAACCTGCCTCACTGCCCGCAAACCATACATTCAGAATGGCCGGCACGTTTGCCTGCTCCCAGTTCAGTACCAGCGGACGACCGGTAAACAGCACCAGTACCACAGGTTTTCCCGTTTTCAATAATTCCTGTAACAGTATGCGTTGGGTGTCCGTCATTTCAAGATTCGTGCGGCAACTGCTCTCTCCACTCATTTCCGAAGACTCACCGAGCGCAGCCACAATAACATCCGATTTGGCAGCCACGGCAAGAGCCTCGTCCAGCAACTCCTTGTCCGAACGATTGTCACGGTGTAAAGAACGTCCGAACATAGTGGCACGTTTCTCATATTCGGCATCACTCATCAAATTACAGCCTTTCGCAGTCAGTATTTCGGCTTTACCGCCTGCTACCGCCTTCAAACCTTCAGCCAAAGAAGTAGCATTCTTCAATACGGCAGCCACACTCCAAGTACCCGGCATATTACTGCGGCTGTCTGCCAACGGACCTACCACAGCAATAGTGCCCTTCTTGGCCAGCGGAAGCACATTACCCTCGTTCTTCAGCAACACCAAGCTCTCCGAAGCAATCTTACGCGCAACGGCACGATGCTCTTTGGTAAAGATTTGCTTCTTGGCACGCTTCACATCACAGTATTTATAAGGATTATCGAACAAGCCCAACTTGTACTTAGCTTCCAAAATACGGCGACAAGCCGCATTAATAGCTTCTTCTGTCACTTTTCCTTCTGTCAATGACTTCTTGAGCGTACCTACAAATGCATCGCTCACCATATCCATATCGACACCAGCATTCAGCGCCAACGCGGCAACAGTCTGCGTATCGCCCATGCCATGGTCGGTCATTTCTGTAATTCCGGTATAATCTGTCACTACAAAACCGTCAAACCCCCACTGCTTACGCAATACATCCGTCATCAACCACTTGTTTCCAGTAGCGGGAATGCCATCGACCTCATTGAAAGAGGCCATCGCACTTCCCACACCGGCATCAACCGCCGCTTGATAGGGCAACATGTATTCATTGAACATGCGCTGATGACTCATATCTACTGTATTATAGTCACGTCCTGCCTCACCGGCACCATACAAGGCAAAATGCTTTACACAAGCCATAATCTCATCATTACGGTTCATATCCTTTCCCTGATAACCACGTACCATGGCCTGCGCAATGGCTGCTCCCAGAAACGGGTCTTCACCGTTGCCCTCGGACACACGCCCCCAACGGGCATCACGGCAAATATCCACCATCGGACTGAATGTCCAGCAAATACCGTCAGCACTGGACTCAATGGCTGCAATACGTGCCGATTCTTCAACCGCCTTCATATCCCATGTACACGACAATCCCAAAGGAATGGGAAACACCGTTTCATATCCATGAATAACATCCATACCAAATAAGAGAGGAATACCAAAACGACTTTCTTCAACCGCCTGCTTCTGTACATCGCGGATACGTTCCACGCCTTTCAGATTGAAAAGCCCGCCCACTTCACCGGCACGAATACGTTTGGCCACATTACTACTTTTAGCCTGACCGGTCGTAATCTCACCGGTAACCGGCAGATTCAACTGACCTATTTTCTCTTCCAGGGTCATCTTCTTCATTAAATCGTCGATGAAACGATCCATATCAACCGGAGATTTCTGTGCATACGCACTAACGGCAGTAAACACCAACAAGACTAAAAATAATTGTAACTTGAAAAGTAAATGCTTCATGTTTTTCATGCTTTTAATTGATAGAAATATTATTTTACTGCAAATAAAAGAAAAGCATGCGACAATCTCCACATCCCGTACTACAACAAAAGTACAACCATCACTAAAAAACAAAAGAGGAAGTACAATATTAGTACTTCCCCCATTAATATTTCACTGTAAAGCAGCTATTTAAAGTTTATAAGAAAATCAGTCAGACTTTCTTCCGGAAGCAGATTGAATTTCTTGCGCAACCGGTATCTTGCAGCATCAACCCCACGCGTGGAAATGTTGAGCAACTTCGCTATCTCCTTTGTCGGCATATTCAAGCGAAGCAATGCGCAAAAGCGCAAATCTCCTGAAGTCAAATCTGTATATTGAAGTTTCAGATTACGGAAGAAGTTTTCGTGTATACGGTCAAAATTAGCCTGAAACATAGTCCAATTCTCTTCATCGGACACTATATTGCTATTAACTAAAGTGAGCAGCTTATCCAAGTTTTTACGGCTATACTGTCCTAACAACTTTTGCCGCTGTATCTCTTCTTTCAAAGAAATCAGAAATTCCTGATGAGCAATATTTGTCATTACCACACCGGACAACTCCTTGCTTTTAAAACGCAAATCGGCCTCAAGCTGCTCCTTTTCCAACTCAACAATCTTCTTCTCCTGCCGCTCAAGCTCTGCCTGATGGGCTACGCGCTGCCGTTCAATCACACGGTCTTTCTTTTTCTTCACGAAACGGTAGACCAGATATTGCAATAAAGCCAACAGACACAATCCTGCCAAGATATAACTTCCCACAGCCCAATAAGACAAATACCACGGACGCAAAATCTCAAAAGGAAGCTCTACCGATGCCAAAACTCTATCGGTATCATATATCTCTGCCTGAAAAACATAACTTCCATAGGAGAGCCGAGAATACTTCTTCTGCAAATAGCGTCCACCCGGCACCCATTGGTCAGAATATCCTTCCAACCGATACCTTACCTTATAAGTATAATTACTATAAACCGGATAACACAATGTAAAATTCACCGTATTAAACTCAGGCTCCACCTTGGCTCCCGGCTGCACGACCAATGTTTTCCGCTTACCACTGAATTCATCAATGACCCGCATTCCCGAAATCCATAAAGAGCGTCTGACCCGAGATTTATATAACGAGGAACTGTCCGTCTCAATACGGGCAATGGCATTGTTCAGGCAAAGATAGGAACAGCCATTCCTCACGTCATAAGCCACGCTTCCCCGTTCTTCCACCGTCAGACCGTCAAACAAAGAATATGGAATCCGGAGTTCGATATTGAAAGTATTTATCGCACACTTCACTAAATACACTATCCTATCACCCACAAACCAATAGTAATCTCCGTTCGCACGACTCACTGTCTTGATTCCCTTCAATTCCATCAATTGTTCATTCATTGTTTCATAGGGAACAATCGAATCAGTCATATCTTCGTAAGTATAGAAATATTCCCCATTAGAAAAAACTACCCGACCATTGATTTTGAACAAAGTAAAACTCCCACCTTTCACTTCTCCCAGGCCCTCATACTTCCGTACATCCTTTACCTGCTTCATATCCGGATCAATCCGAAAACGATACAAACCATTCCTTAAGTGTTTCGCCCAGATATTCCCTTGATGGTCCACCTCTATGTGACGGACCATATGACTGAATCCACGCAGAGACCGGATAAAACCATATGCTCCCGAAGTATCTTCCGTATATAGATTTAAAAGCGCATAAGTTCCTTCCAATAAAAAAGATTCTTCCTTCGATTCAATCTTTTCCATACACATCCCTCCCTTTACATCAGATACCAACTTTGACTTCAACCCCGATATAAGGAAAGTTCCTTTGTTATGCCCGCAAAAAATCTGTTTTCCCCATTCATCGACGAACCACGCTTGTTCTTCCAAACCCGGAACTAATTCAGTCTTTCCATCCTTAAGCCAATAAAGTCCCTGATTAGAAGCAATATAAGCTTCATTTTCCCTTACCAGAACATCATATACCATGCCTATTTTACGAAATGGAGGTTCATAATAATAGATTAAAGAATTGTTGTGTATATAGGCAATACCTTCATCCAAAGCTGTCCATATATTGTTGTCATCATCACAATATAATCTCAAAACAGTATTGTTCTGTAGTTTATTATCCGTATTGACCTTCCAAATCAGCTTTCCTTTTTTATCCAACGCATATATACCATCGGATATTGTGCCAACAACGTAGCAACTGTCTTTGGTCATCACCGCACGATTAATGGTATGCTTCCTGAATATATCATCACATTCGGTTTCCCATTTTTCTACCCTCCCATCTCGATAGAGGAGAAAACCTCCCTGATTACGGGTAAGCATTAAAACGGCATCATCATAAGGAAGCCCAGCCAAGACATCGCTATTTCCAAATACCTTTCTGGGAATAAGTTCTTCCATTTTCCTGTCGGAAAAGACACAAAGTCCACCATTTATTCTTTGAGAATAAAAAGTATTTCCAACCTGAAATAAGTTCAGCGGAAGGCTCTTCACCCGAATACCTTCCACAGAATTTCCATTATAAAAAAAGAGAGAACCAAACGATTGAAATACAATTTCCCCTTGAACGCAAACAATGTTCCAGATTTCGTCGTTATGAAAAGTAAAGTCCTTCACCTCATCTTTTAGCGAGTGATATTCAAGGGTATTATAAGGAGTACGGACAAAATAACCGAATTCTTCGTAAGAGCCTACATAAATTCTTCCATCTTCACTGATATATATAGCACGCACAATTCCTTTTGTCGGTAATTCATACAGCCGCCAAGCACTTCCATCAAATTCCAACAGCCCACTGTTATTACCGAAATACATCACTCCTCTTTCGTCTTGAGCAATGGCCCAATTCTGAATACCGGCATTATAATCCGACACCGAATAGTTCCTCACTATAGGAGAAAAAGGTATGGGTGAAGCTTGCAGCAAACTACTGAAAACCAAAAACAAGAGAAACGTTATTGCAATTCTCATGAGTACTGTTTATAGGTATTTACCAGCAAAGATAAAGCTTTTTGCGTTTTCGTAAAAACAAAATCGCAGATTATCCTCTTTTATAGAAAGATAACCCGCGACAACTGATAACTCACTTTATTAATTTTCAGCCGTTTTCTGTTTTCCCAAAGGAATAGAAACCCCCAAGTAAGCATTGACATTCTTCGTATTCTTGCCAAAGAACATATAATCTGTTCCTGCAAAGAAGGAACCCAGCTTCAATGCCAGACCGAAGGTTTTACCAGCTCCTTGAAGTACGGAATAGCTGGCAGCTACATTGAAAGCATTCGTCGGACGGATGCAGGCAGAGAAAGTCAACTCATTCAAAGTTTTCGGTTTGGCAAAACGACCGGTATACAAGGCACCCACTACCAGCCAATCATTCAATAAGGCATATTCAGCGCCAAGAACCATTGTAGAAGTCAATCCACGGGTACGGCTCTTCTCAGAAGCCTCCTCCGTCTTGAGCTTCAACATGTCATAGTTAAGAATCTCGCCGCTGTTCACAATATTCATGAACTCCTGCTGCGAGGCCGGGTCAAGAAGATCATAAGTCTGCTCTGCATTGGCTCGCGCTATACTGGTATTCGATTTAGACCATTTGATAAAACCCAAATCAAGAACTGAAGCAGAAAGTGTCAATTTATCCAGTAACTTGTAAGATACTCCCAAATCAATAGCCCCACCATATCCGGCAAAACCGAAACTGCCAAAATCGATTTCATCGATATAATCGCCACTCTCATTCTCGGGAAGCTCCAACAGCTTTGACGAGTTCTCCAAAGTTGCATCCACTTGAATGGAAGCTTTACTCGTCACTCCTGAAGAGCCGACAGAAGGAGTTTCCACATGAATCTGGTTGATGTTCAGCTTTAAGTTACCGATACCCAGCAGCATCTTCACCTTACCACCTACAGCCAGTCGGTCTGTGATATTCCTTGCAAAGCCAAGGCCGACTTCCGCATAGGAATTTATCTCAAGCTTCTGTCCATTAATGGTTTCGTTAATACCCAAATAGTCAGAAATATTGTCACCAAACTCCCGGCTGCTCATGTTATTCATAAACTGGAACATGGTTTTCGGTATGGCGGCACCGATATCATTACGCAACCCCACATTGACTGACCAGAAGTTCTTTCCTTTATACCACCCGGCAGACAGAATGTCGGTACTCAAATTCACATTCAAGTTATTGGTAGCATCCAGTCGGTTCATAAAGTCATTGCTCATGAAATAGTCGCTGTCATCACTGTTCTCAATAATGTCCATAATATCCCTATACCCCAGGGAACTGGAGTTGACGGTAGCATTCAACGAACCTATCACGGGAATATTCAGATAACCGCGTCCCGGCATCAAGGCCGGATTGAGCTGCATACGCTGGTTACTTCCTTCCATAAAGTAGGAAGTGCGCAGGAACTGGGCTTGTCCGGAAAGAGAGAAGCAAAGCAACAATACCACAGACAGCCATACTTTCAGAGAATTCAATCGTTTCATAACCTTGTCAATATTTTCATTATCACCTGCAAAAATATAAAACAAGTTAATACCCTACAAACAACTTAACCGGATAGCCGTGCATAAAAGGCTTATACAGAGACTATCCGGTATAAATTAAGGAGCAAATAAAAGAACCCTCTTAAGAATGCCCTTATACTATTTCATCATAAACATGCTCATTTGCTCTCGTAGCGGTACTCAGAAAAACCGGGGCTGCCTCCTTTCTTTGTTGCAGAGACATTGACGTCACTGTCGGAGCACTCAACATTTCCTTGTATTTTGCCGGAGCAGTCAGTATCTTTACAGCCTCTTTCAAGTCATCATCATCTTTCAACTGCTGGATAATGCTTCCACGCTGGAAATAATAACGCTTGATGATTTCTACCGCAATCATGCCCTTGATGTCCTTGGAGAAATGGTCAAGGTCACGGTCCAGATTATGCGACAATTTTTTCTCCAGCGCTTCAAACTCTTTCGAAGCATCAGTCAGATAGCCCTCAAATTCGGCCATCTCCTTCAGGTTCTTCAGCATCTTCTCTGTCTGTTGGTCGTATTTGAAGTCCGCCTTCTTCACCATCGCCTTGAAGTCCGCATAATCGGCATCTGTAATTTCAAACTTCTCTGCTGAAGGGATGGTAGGATGTTTCAGGCAATAGTCCGTTGCATAATTGAAAATAAGATTGTCATTGACAAGATAGAACAGAATGTTGGGCAGCTTCTCCTGCTTCACCGCAATGTCCGGAGTCACGCCTCCGCCATCACGCACTTCACGTCCGGCAGCCGTATGGAACACGGTAGTAAGGCTGTCCGGAATACGTCCCACACTGCCGTCCTCATTCCGGTGCTTGTAGTCGATAGCCTGCACACAACGGCCGCTGGGAATATAATATTTGGAAGTCGTCAGCTTCATGGTACCACCGTATGGTAACGGACGGGTGGTCTGCACCAATCCCTTACCGAAAGTACGGTTACCGATAATGACCGCACGGTCAAGGTCCTGCAAAGAGCCCGCAAGGATTTCTGACGAAGAAGCCGTTCCGCCATTGACCAGAACAGCCAAAGGAATTTCCAAATCCAACGGTTCACGCAATGTCTTGTAGGTATTGCTGGCTTGCTTAATCTTACCCTTTGTCGTCACAAGTGTTTTTCCGCGAGGCAGAAAGAAGTTGGCTATCTCTATAGACTCATCCAGCAAGCCACCCCCATTGTTCCGCAAGTCAATCACCAACGAAGTCATCCCCCGCTTCTTCAAGTCCAGAAAAGCCTGCTTGAACTCCTTGGAAGGATTCCCCGAGAAGGTGCTGAGATTGATATAACCTATATTATTATCCAGCACCGTATAATAAGGTATGAACGGCAATTGGATGGAACGGCGCACAATGTCGAAATCCAACGGTTTCTCTGTACCGGGACGTTGCACTTTCAGCTTGAAGCTGGTACCCACTTGTCCGCGAAGCATCTCGCTGACTTCCTGGTTGTTCTTTCCGGCAAGGTCTTTTCCGTCAATTTCCATCAAAATATCTCCGGCTTTCAGGCCTACATCGGCAGCAGGCATATTCTCGTATGGCTCAGATATCATGGAACGTTTCAGTTTCGGATTCCAAGTAATCACAGAACCTATACCACCATAGGAATTCTTCAGCATCTGCTCCAATTCGCTTTGGTCATCTTCCGGATAATACTCCGTGTAGGGGTCCAGCGAGTAGAGCATGGCATCAATGCCTTCACGGATAGTCTTGTTCGGATCAATCGTATCCACGTAGAACATATCCAACTCTTTCACAATGGAATTGAATATATCCAGATTCTTTGCTATTTGGAAACTACGGCTATCACCACTCTTAAACCCCCAAAAACAAACGGCTCCCGCTACAATCAGCAAGGCAACCATCCAGCGTATCTTTAAAATTCTTCTCATAATTATGATAATGTGCTAATATGCCAATGTGCCAATGTGCTAATAACCTGCAGCGTAATAGCGAAACAAATATTGCGCAGCCAATTAACACATTGGCACATCAGCACATTAATTAATTAATAAAATTTCTTCCTTGATTTTTTCCCATTGTGCTGCCTGAAGCTCCGTACCCACCACTTGTATCACATCTTTGGAGAGAAGGGAGCCTATCTTGCCACATTTCTCCAGCGAGTAGCCACACGTCAGTCCATACAAGAAACCTGCCGCAAAATAGTCGCCAGCTCCTGTAGTGTCCACCACTTTCTCTACCGGAGCCGCTTGTACCTGCACCATCTCTGTACCTTTGCGAATCAGAGAACCACGGGCACCCACCTTTACAATGGCTATGCTACACATTTTGGCAATGATGTCCAATGCTTCCTCCGGTTCCTTACCCGTAAAGGCCTTTGCCTCTTCCTCATTGGCAAAAACAATATCCACATATTTGTTGACCAACAGAGAGAAAAATTCAAGGTCTCCTTCTACTATATTGTAGCTCGCCATGTCCAAACATACTTGTAAGCCGGCCTCTTTAGCCAGCTCAATGGCACGGAGAATCATATCATGGTCTTGCACCAGATACCCCTCTATAAATAGGTAAGCATATCCTTTGAACATATCCAGCGAAAGATCTTCCGCCTTCAATGTAGAAGCCGCCCCCAAATAAGTGCCGAAAGTACGCTCCCCATCAGGAGAAATGAAAGTAGAGGCTACACCGGACGGAAGGGTAGTGGAAAGCAATAAATTCGCCTCTGTCCCACGTTCCAGCAGGCTATCCCGGAAAAAGTTACCGTAAAAGTCATTGCTTACTTTTCCGATGAATCCCGTACCCGCACCAAGGCATGCCATTGCCCGAATTGCGTTTCCGGCAGAACCTCCGTTAGCCAAGTGCGTCTTCATCCGGCTGAAATACTCACTAATTTTCAAGAACTTATCTTCATCAATCAGCGTCATGCTTCCTTTCGGAAGCTGCATCTCCGTCAAAATATTATCATCTTCAATGATTGCCAGCGCATCGACCAAAGCATTGCCCAACCCAATTATTTTATCCATCTTCGATATTTTTTTTGCAAAGATATTGCATATTTCAAAATATCCTATTACTTTTGCAGCGCATTTGAGAAAAAACAACATTCTTCCTTAGCTCAGTCGGTTAGAGCATCTGACTGTTAATCAGAGGGTCCTTGGTTCAAGTCCAAGAGGAAGAGCGAAAGAGAGAGATACTTCACAAGAGTATCTCTTTTTTTATGCATGATTGGGACAATAACCTGATCGAATAATTGCCTGGCAGGTTATAGTCTTTTTACGTGTAATTATATTACCTTTGCATTATGGGAAAGAATAAATTAGCAAAGTTTGACGACATGGCGAGCTATCCCCATGTGTTCCAATATCCGTTTGCAACCCTTCAAGAGAAAGGATTTGAGCTAAAGGGGCACTGGCACGAACAGTTCTTTAAGAACGACAATCCGATCGTGCTTGAATTAGGCTGCGGAAAAGGAGAATATACGGTAGGTTTGGGAAAGTTATTTCCCAACAAAAATTTTATAGGAGTCGATATCAAGGGAGCCCGTATGTGGACAGGGGCGAAAGAATCGCTTGAGGCAGGTATGACGAACGTTGCCTTCCTCAGGACCAGTATCGAACTGATCGCCCATTTCTTTGCTGCCGGAGAGGTGGCCGAGATCTGGCTCACCTTCCCTGACCCGCAGATGAAGAAAGCGAACAAACGCCTTACCTCCACTCGCTTCATGAAGATGTACCGCGAGATACTGGCGG
>OGZZ01001768.1_pt1 | contig 15177 bp, 10 predicted proteins | sample 1577021 | NCBI WGS metagenome assembly OGZZ01 (sample SAMEA3541526, study PRJEB24748) | human gut metagenome | biome: human gut; feature: human-associated habitat; material: faeces | place: China | collected 2012
CCTGATATGACAATATGGTTTATCGTAGCATATGATATTTGGAACTTTACATACACATACTGCAATTTACCAACACATAGCTGGTACTGTGGTGTAGCTTTACTTTTGGCTCCAACATTTGCTAACGCATTATGGAACAAAGGTGGATGGATTCAGAATCGTGCCAACACACTTGCAACATGGTGTATGTTCGCACAGATACTTCCATTATTCCAGATTAGTGGTGTATTCTCAGTAATCCCATCACTTTACAAAAATGTAACAGGTGCAAAAACAGGTCTTGACCTTGCATCAATTGATAGTGCAACAATGTCAACAATTACACCTAACACAACAGCAATGGGCGTATGTGCAATACTTGCACTTGCAGCCAATGTTGTATGTCTTTCAGTAATAATTAAACGTGCCATTGAACAGAAGAAAAATCCATACAAAGAAGAAATCTTTGCAGGAACAAAAGACTTCGTTGAAGCAATGGAAAGAGCAGAATAAAGACATTAAAATATCTATAAAGAAATGGGCTAGTCAGAAATGGCTAGTCTTTTTTTGCCCTATTATGCATATTTTCTCCCGAATTTGCAATTTCTATTTTCTTATTTAAATAAAAAAGTATTATATATGGTGTTCGAACAATTTATTTAACACGTGTGGAAAGGAATATACTTTGTATTTTCACATATATAAGTGGTTAAAGAATTTGTTTAAATAACCAAAAAATAATATTTAACATTGTTGAAAAAAAGTCTTATGTGTATATAATTATTGATAACATCTTAATGATTAGATAAGGAGGAAGTTTATGAACAAAAATAGTTCAAACATAATTAAGGAAGTTTTACTTGCATTTGCAATGGGAATTATATTTCTAGCTGTGTTAATCGCATTAAGTTACATAATATTTCCAAATCAAATGACTGAAGGCGAAAATACCGAAGAATTATTATTAATAGGTTTTCCAATGCTAATTGCATATATAACTTACTATGCAAGAAACAATTACCTGACAATCTACATCGACCGTTTCCGTACGCGCAGAAGAGAAATGGTGTTGCGGCAGGTTTGTGGGGCAGGACTGCGTTCGTTGGTTACTTTGCTTTGTACTGATTTTCTGCTGACAGTCCTGGCGGCCTTGGTCGTAGGGATGGTATTGGTAGAGTTGCTGATGCCGATTTTCCTCCGATATTCTCTGATTCAGGATGCCGACTTTTCGAACTACCGTTCAATCTTGTTCTACATTCTGTCGGTATCGGTAGTCATGATGGCTATCGTAGTGCTGTGGGTATGGCTGTTTCAAAAGCGGTCATTGCATGGAAATATGCATACGGGCAATGCGCTTTCGGGTATCGCTTGGCGGAAGGGAAGTGTCATTCTTCAGCTGACAGTCTGTATGGCTTTCATCTTCTGTACGGTGGCTATGCAGCTGCAACTGCACCATTTGCGGAATGTGGATACAGGCATGGACTATCGCGGACGGGCAGCCGTCAGCATTTGGATGAATGTGGACATGAACGTATGGGCCGAGAAAATCAAGGCCTTGCCGATGGTGACGGAAGTGATACGTCCGGCCTATTGGCCGCTGCTGGGCGAAGGGGCTTATTCGTCGTACCTGATAGATGGATATACAGGCATGGAAGGCCGGCTGGAGCAACCCCTGACCTTTGACGAAGTGCTGGCGGGTGAAGAGTTCTTCCGCTTTTACGACATGCAGCTGCTGTCTGGTGAATGGGTATCGGCCAAGTCGGAATACTGTCAGGTGAACATCATGGAGAGCACAGCCCGTCGTATGGGCTGGAATCCCGAAGAAGCTGTAGGCAAGCAACTGTTTTTCGTCAACCGCGAACAGGAGCCTATGACCGTTATCGGCGTAGTGAAAGACTGTGCCTACAAGTCGCCTACCGCTGAGCTTCCTAACACTGTATTTGTCAACACTGACCAGATGAAGTGGATGCACGCCCGTTGCTTCGTACTCTTCAAATACCGTCCGGGAACGTGGGACGAATGTCGCCGTCGCATTGAAGAGATGCAGCGTGCCGAACTGCCCGACCGCAAGCTCTTTCTCTATAGTGAAGAAGAGCGTTACAACGATTATCTGAAGTCGGAAGATGCCTTGTCGTCATTGCTTGGGTTCTCATCGCTGGTGTGTATCTTCATATCGATATTCGGTATCTACTCGCTGGTGACACTGGCATGCGAGCGGCGCCGTAAGGAGATAGCTATCCGCAAGGTAAACGGAGCCACGGTGAGGCATATCCTTACGCTGTTTTTCAGAGAATATGCTTTGCTGCTGGTCGTTTCTTCGCTGGTTGCCTTCCCAGCTGCCTGGTGGGTGATGAGACGTTGGATAGAGCATTATAACCGTCAGGTGGAAATCGGATTCCTTCCATTTCTGCTGATTTTTGTCGGCGTTGCCCTTTGCGTGCCATCAAAAGCACTATAGTATTTACCGTCTTCGCTCAGATTCACCGGACGTTCATAACAACGGTATAAGGAAGTATAGAAAACGGTCTTGTCGTTTTCACTTCCTCCACTTACCTGTATCTTGCCTAAAGCATCGTTCCATTCGTTTCGTCCGATCCGGGCGATTGCACTTACATCATATGAGTTGATCTCACGTTCCAGGTTCTTCCGGGCTTGTTCTGTGCTAATAAAAGAGATTCCATAGCGCACACCGATCTCTTTCTGACCGGAGAAAGCCAATGTCAAGGCGGCATCTTTTCCCTCTACGGACGATTTACCATACTTCACGGTTCCACTGGCCAGGACACCGGATTTCTCCGGTGTCTTGTCTGTTTCGGCATATAAATAGACCTTTGTTTTCTTATCTACATATTGAAAACCACTGACAGTGTTTCCATCACATTTCAACTCTCCATTCCGGCTATTGAACACCAGATAAGCCGGTCCGTCTTTCTCGAACGTAAGGCTATAAACCGCGCTCTGGTGAGATGGAGCATAATCGACCTCGATATTCGCCTCATCCAAATATACCTGATATCGATACGGGACAATCTTTTCCCGATCGTAACTATACTGGATAACAGGTTTCAGACCCGCCTCATCACCCTGATAAGGACTCAGGTTGAAAGCCGAACTACCTCGATGGCTTGTCACGATGAGAGGCAACCCACCCAACCGGTCTCCCGTAAAATCACCACGTTCGGGATAGACACGCAACATACTGTTAGGCAGATGGACGGTCGGATAAGTCGGCACCAACAGATGGCTGATGTTCCCCATATAAGGGTTAACATATTCTACCGGTTCTTTCGGCAGGTTATCGGCGATCAACCGTTTTCCTTTGACATAATACCTATCGGCAAACATCATGATGGCAACTCCGATCACGACGCCCAATAAAAATTTTCCTGTTTTCTTTAGTATCTCCATTGTTTATTTCTTTTGTTTTTCATTTACTGAAAATGAATATGGAAAATCTTCCGGACTCACTCCTCTGTTCATATTCGGCTCATCTCCCATTTTGATATCCAAGACACCGCCTTTCAGCAGTTCGAAATGTTCCAGATAGTTTTTCGTATAATTCTTTCCGTTAAAAGACATAGACTCGATATAGATATTCTTGTCGCTGTTCTCCGGTGCATTGACAACCAAGCTCTTTCCATTTTCAAAATGCAAAGTGGCTTTCTTAAACAAAGGTGCGCCCAATACATATTGTGTCGTTCCGGGAGCAACCGGATAAAAGCCAAGAGCAGAGAATACATACCAGGCGGAAGTCTGTCCGTTATCTTCGTCACCACAATAGCCATCCGGTGTCGGAGTGTACATACGGTCCATCACCTGACGTAGCCAATATTGGGCTTTCCAAGGCTCACCGGCATAATTGTACAGATAAATCATATGCTGGATCGGTTGGTTGCCATGTGCATAGTTTCCCATATTCATAATCTGCATTTCACGAATCTCATGGATAACCTGTCCATAATAACTATCATCAAATACGGGAGGAACAGCAAATACGGAATCCAGCATAGTGATGAATTCTTTTCGTCCCCCCATCAAATCGATCAATCCCTGCGGATCGTGAAAAACCGACCATGTATAATGCCAGCTATTCCCTTCTGTAAAAGCATCTCCCCATTTCAACGGCGAGAAAGGAGTCATGAAGTTGCCGTCCTTATTCTTTCCGCGCATCAATTTGGTCTCCTTATCAAACAAGTTTTTATAGTTCATTGCACGTTTGGCATACAAATCCAGTTCTTTTTTGGGACGTCCCAGATCTTTTGCAATCTGGTAGATACACCAATCATTATAGGCATATTCCAACGTACGAGCAGCATTCTCGTTAATCTTTACATCATAAGGCACATAGCCCAATTTGTTGTAATATTCATGTCCTAAGCGGCCGGTGGAAGAAACCGTCGGATGTACATTTTCCGTTCCGTGGATCAAACCTTTGTACAATGTTTCGAGATCATCCACCTTTATACCTTTGACGTAAGCATCCACCAAAACCGAAGCGGAATTGTTGCCCACCATACAACCACGATGTCCGGGACTTGCCCATTCGGGGAAGAAACCGCTTTCCTTATAAGCATTGATCAAACCTTCCTGCATTTCTTTCGACATGGTCGGGTACATCAGGTTCAGGAACGGGAACAGACTACGGAAAGTATCCCAGAAACCAGTATCCGTAAACATATAGCCCGGTAATACTTCTCCATTATAAGGACTATAATGTACAACTTTCCCTAAGGCGTCTATTTCATAAAACTTACGGGGAAACAGAAGCGAACGGTACATGCAGGAATAGAACGTCCGATACTGGTCCAGAGTGCCACCTTCCACTTCGATCTTACTCAACTCCTTATTCCAAACATCTTTGCCTTTTTGTACCAATGTGTCAAAATTGTCAGAACCCAACTCTTTCAGATTGAGCGAAGCTTGTTCGAAACTGATAAACGAAGAAGCGACCTTTGCATGTACAATCTCGCCTTTCGTCGTCTTAAAACCGATAACGGCACCGACATGGTCGGATTGTTGCTCACGAACACCTTCCTTCAAAGTTGCATCGGCAAAAGTTGCTTCATAAGTGAAAGGTTTATCAAATTCGATAACGAAATAGTTTTTGAAATTATCCGGTACACCACCGCTATTCTTGGTCGTATAACCGATAACCTTGTTTTCTTCAGGGATCACTTTGATATAGGAACCTTTGTCAAACGCATCCACTACGACATAGGAATGTTCGTTTTCCGGGAAAGTGAAACGAAACATGGCAGCACGATCAGTCGGTGTCAGTTCGGTTTTCACATCATGCTCTGCCAGATAGACTTCATAGTAGTACGGTTTTGCTATCTCACTCTTATGAGAGAACCAACTGGCCCGTCTATCCTGATCAAATTCAGGAATACCGACAACCGGCATGATGGCAAACTGCCCGTAATCATTGATCCAGGGACTTGGCTGATGGGTTTGTTTAAAGCCACGTATCTTATTGGCGGTATAGGTATACCCCCATCCATCCCCCATCTTACCGGTTTGCGGGGTCCAAAAATTCATACCCCAAGGACGTGCTATAGCCGGATAGGTGTTACCGGTTGATAGCTCAAACGACGATTGCGTCCCCATTAAAGGATTAACAAACTCTACCGGGTCAAAAGCACCGTCTGACGCAACGGCAGACCTTCCCAGGCAGGTTAGCATAGCAATAAGAGCAAAAGCCCATATACTTTTTTTCTTCATTTTTATTTATACGATTAATATTCTACTTACAAAGATAAGTCAAACAACTCCTTAAGTAAAAGCAAGTAATGTGGATTTTTCTCAAAAATCAATAAAAAGGGAGGTTACCCATCTATGAACAACCGCCCTTCTGATCAAAACTGCTTTTTAATGAGTCCTGATATCAACTCTATAGTTTGAACTTATACAGTTGCGCCATCACCTTCTGGTATTCATTCTGCAACTGCATATGATTCTGCATACTCTGATAGAGCGTGGTGACGTCTACAAAATATTCGATCATCGAGATTTGTCCCGCTTGGATCGCCTTATTCAACAACGCCAGGTTATTCTGGCTCTCCAGCACTTCGCCATACTCGTCGATGGAAGTCTTCAAGGCTACCGACTGGTTATAGAGTTGGAGCAATTCATTCTCTACCGCCGTCATCGTGCTTTCCAGTTGCAAATCGGTGTAAAGGTTCTGTGCTTTCGCCTGTTTCACATTGTTGCGGTTTGAGAAAAGAGGAATACTGATGCCGACCAAAAAGCCATTGAAACGTTCGCCACCCGAAGATGGGTTCATACGGTAACCCAACTCAAACGAAGGCAGCCCCATCGTCTTGTTGACACTGATTTGTCTCGATGATACGGCCTTCGCACTTTGCAAAGACAACAGACGCCGATCATTCTCCAAGATTTCCTGGCGCAGGTCGGCAAACGAGAGCGGAAGCTCCACAACCTCGTAAGCCGTATCAGTCAACTGAATAGAAATCCCCCCGTTCAGCATTTCTAGTTCCCGCTGTTTATTCACACGGGCCGCTTCGTTCATGCGTACCTCGTTACGGACGTTCAAAAGTTCAAGTTCGATCTTGTTCGTTTCCAAAATATTGGCATCACCCTGTTCCAAGCGTTGCTGATAGAGTGCGGCAAGCTGTTCGGCGCTTTTCCGACGGATATCCAGCAGGTTCTTTTGCTGATTCAGAAAGATCAAGTCCAGGCAAGCTTCTTTGGCTTGCAACAAAATCTGCTGGCGCACTTCTTCGCCCTGTCGGTCGTAGTTTTCGCCCTTCTGCTTGGAGAGCTTGTTCCGTTGCATATATAAAGACGGGAAGTCAAATGATTGCGAAGCGACTAATTCACCGGTGAATCCCATTCCCTCTTTGTTTCCATACAAATGGGAATAAGTAACGGTAGGATCAGGCAGGTTGTTGTCCAGTTTGGCTTCCAACTTTTGTGCCGTCACCATCTGACGGTTTGCCTGCAATTCCTTGTTATTGGTCTCTACACTCCGGAGCACTTCCTCGATGGAAGTTTGCGCCCCGGCCACCAATGCAGAAGAAAGCAATGCTATTGTTAATATGAATCGTTTCATTCTTTATCTTCTTTATTCATTAATAAATAAACAATCGGGATGATGAAGCCGTTCAGGAAAGTGGATGTCAGCAGACCTCCTAAGATAACGGTCGCCATCGGACTTTGTATCTCGTTGCCTGGCAAATCGCCGTTCAGCGCAAGCGGGATTAACGCGAGAGCCGAACTGAGCGCCGTCATCAGGATAGGATTCAAACGGTCCATAGAACCTTGCAGGACGGCTTGTTTCAACGGTACATTCTCTACAGTCCGAAGATGCGTGTAATGGCTGATCAGCAACATACCGTTACGAGTGGCAATACCGAACAGGGAAATGAAACCGATAATAGCCGGAATACTCACCTCGCCGGAAGTCAGCTTCAAGATAAACACGCCCCCGATCAACGCCAACGGTAGGTTCAACAGAATAACCCCGCTCTCTTTCGCATTCTTAAACTCATTATAGAGCAACAGGAAGATCACCAACAGAGACATCAACGAAGTAAGCAGTAACGTACGGCTGGCAGCCTGTTCACTCTCGAACTGCCCGCCATATTCGATATGATAGCCTTCAGGCAACTGGATGGAAGCATCTATCTTCTGCTGTATCTCATTGACGATGCTGCGGAGGTCGCGCTCGGAAACATTACCACTGATCACGATCTTACGCTGCACATTCTCGCGATTGATCGTGTTCGGACCTGTCACGGAACGGATTTCGGCGACATAGCTCAACGGGACTTTCTTACCACCCGCATCGATCATCAGATTACGGATATCCTCCATTGTGGCACGGCTTTCATCCGAAGTCTTTACCGTCAGGTCAAATGTCTTGCCATTGTCATACACCTGGCTGACAGCTTCGCCCCCCAGCATGACATTGACATACTCCTCAAACTCCGGCAACGTGATGCCATATTGTGCCATCAACTCACGCTTCGGTGTAATGGTAAGCTGCGGACGCTCGATCTGTTGTTCCACTTTCAAGTCCACCAGACCGGGGATTCCTTGTATAGCCTCCTTGATCTGGTTACCGACCGTAAACATCAGATTCAAGTCCGTACCGAACAATTTGATTGCGATATTCGCCTCCGTACCGGAGAGCATGGCGTCGATACGATGAGAAATAGGCTGTCCTATTTCGATGTTAGCTCCACTGATGGTAGACAATTTCTCACGGACATCATTCATAACCGCATCGCGGCTACGGTCTTTCAAGACAAACGGAGCTTCGATTTCCGATACGTTTACCCCTAAAGCATGCTCGTCAAGCTCGGCACGTCCGGTCTTGCGGGCAACAGTCTGGATTTCGGGAACCTGCATCAGCAATTCTTCTGCCCGTCGTCCCATCTCATCCGATTCTTCGAGGGAAATGCCCGGAAGAGAACTTACATTGATCGTAAACGAACCTTCGTTAAATGGCGGCAGGAAGCTACGTCCCAGCGTAAAGAACATTCCCAATGCAACAAGAAACAGGCCAATCGTACACCCTAACACCATATTTTTATGTGCCAATGCTCCATTCAAGGCTTTGCCATACAAATCTTTCAACTTGCGGGCCACCCATGCCTCCTTCTCTACTTTCTTGTCTGTAGGCTTCCGGTTCAACAGGTAGCTGCACAACACAGGAGTCAATGTCAACGCCACGACCGTAGAGGCAAACAGCGCAACAATAAAGGCGATCCCCAGCGGCACCAGCATACGCCCTTCCATCCCGCTCAGGAAGAAAAGGGGCACGAAGCTGACCACGATAATGAGCGTCGAATTCAAAATCGGCATACGTACTTCGCGAGATGCATCGAACACAACTTCCAAAATGGAACGTTGCTGATCGGAAGGCAACAAATGATTTTCCCGTATCCGTTTATATACATTCTCCACATCAACAATCGCATCATCGACCAACGAACCGATAGCAATCGCCATCCCTCCCAAACTCATGGTATTAATAGTCAATCCCATATAATGCAATGTCAATATGGAAACTAACAAGGAAAGAGGCAAGGCAACCAGCGAAATCACCGTTGTACGGATATTCATCAGGAACAGGAACAGAACAATAACAACAAAGAAACTGCCTTCGAACAGACTGTTCTTCACATTATCAATAGAGCTGTCAATAAAGCGGCTCTGACGGAATATGTCGGTCGAAACGTGCACATCAGCAGGCAGGTTCTTCTGCAAGTCTGCCATAATCGCGTCTAACTTTTCCGTCAAGTCGATCGTACTGGTGTTCGGCTGTTTCGTGACCGTAATCAACACGGCAGGTTTCGCCCGTTCGGAAGCAGTTCCAAGCTTCGGACTTTTGCTGCCAATCTTCACTGTTGCGATATTTTCCAATAAAACGGGGAAATCTCCGACAATCTTGACAACTCCCTTTCCGATCTCCTCGGCATTCGCAGTAGAAAGAACACCCCTGATGATGTATTCGTTATCATATTCATAAAGGACACCACCATTGGCATTCCGGTTCATGTTGCGGGTAACGGCCAGAACTTCACCCAAGCTTACACCGTAGTGCTTCATGCGGGCGGGATCAAGCAATATCTGGTACTCCTTGATATCGCCACCGATCACGGCAACCTGTGCCACTCCTCCCGTCGAGAGTAATCGCGGACGGATGGTCCAGTCGGCAATCGTACGCAAGTCCATTTGGGTTGTAGGGGCGATTCGTGAACCACTCTTACTATCATCAACCGTCAGCCCGATAATCATCATTTCCCCTAAAATGGAAGACTGCGGGCCCAGCGTCGGTTTCCCGACATTCTCCGGCAGGCTCTCACTGACGACAGCCAACTTTTCGGAAACGATCTGACGGGCCCGGTAAATATCCGTTCCCCAATCGAATTCAACCCACACGACAGAAAAACCTGTCGTAGAAGACGAACGGACACGGCGCACATCCATCGCACCATTCACAGCCGTCTCTACCGGAAAAGTAACCAGACGCTCTACCTCTTCTGGCGCCATACCGTTTGCCTCCGTCATAATGACAACGGTCGGCGCATTCAAATCCGGGAACACATCCACATCTGTATGGAAAGCGGTATACGTACCGGCAATCATCAGCAGCAAGGAACAGATCAATACAACCAACCTGTTATGCAGCGAGTAATATATTATCTTATTCAGCATAATCTTTTTTAATTGTCAATTCATTAATGATTATGTGTATGTGCGGGAATTGCATTAGAAGCAGAAGCCAGCTTGATCTGGTAAGCACCGACCGTCACAACTTCGTCACCTGCATTCAGGCCGCTCAATATCTGGACTTCGGAGCCGTTGTCGGCACCTAATGTCACAGGAACCTTTTTATAGGCTTCTTCATGCACGCGAACAAAGACTGAATAAACACCCTGCTCCTCGATAAGGGCGGAAACAGGGACACTGATGACATTCTGCATCGGAGCCGTAAGCAGATAGATCTCGACAAACGAGCCGGGAATAATAGCTCCCTTATTATCAAACTCGAATGTAACCGGAACATAAAAAGAGTTAGTATCGGAGGCCTTGCCATAAGAAAGCAGACGTCCACGCAGATCGGACAGTTTATAAGTCACGTTATCGTACGGCGTACGGAAATTAGCGGACTGTATAGATGGCAAGTAGTTGTAATATTTCTCTGAAACCTCCGCACGCAACACCAGGCGGCTATTCTGCGAAATCGTGGCCAACGGCTGGCCTACCGTCACATAATCACCCTCTTTCACTTGCAAGTTTTTCAGATAACCGTTTATTGGCGAAACGACCGACACCCCGTTAGCAGTCTGTTTTCCTGCTACCGCTTCCCAAGCCACCTTCGCATTCTCGTAATTCAGACGTGCCTGTTCAAAATCTTTGGCAGAAACGATCTTATCCCCTATCAGGGTTTCCATACGTTCATATTCTTTCTTTGCATTCTCATACGCATATTTGGCTTTAGCCGCCACATTACCGTCAGACAAACTGCTCGAAGCAAGACTCAGAATAGCCTGTCCCTTGCGAACAGCCGTTCCATCGACAAATGACAGGTTGCCGAATGTTACCACACCGGGAACCGTAGCCACCACAGTCGACTCCTCTCCCTGCGCAGCCATCACCCGCCCGCTTGTTTTGATCACATCGGTAAAAACACCCGGCTCAACCTTAGACGTCTGCAATCCGACTGCTTCCGCCAATGCTTTTTTAAACGAAATTTCACCGGCATGTCCTTCTCCGGTCTCTTCATGTTCATGATCATGTCCCTCATGTTCATGGTCATGCCCTTCGTGATCGTGGTCGTGTCCTTCTTCGTGTTCGTGGGCTTCATGTTCATGCTCTCCATGTGCCGCAGTATTGCCATTGCAACCTGCCAGGATGTAGGCGAAAATCACCCACACTAAATATATTTTTTTCATTATGATGTATGAATTTTGATTTATGAGTTATGAATAAAAGAAGGTTCATGATTTATGATTTATATCATCAACACATAAATCATAAATCATAAATTATAAATCAAATTCATACGGAGGCGCACGAAGCCCTGACGCAGAAACAATCCACGTATCATGCAGGGACTCGATGTAGTAGGCCCGGTCATTCTCGAACAAGAGCTTGTAAAAGACCGGAACAGGAGGGTTTATATAATCAAACAATACAAGCAAAGGGAAAAGAAACTGATTCACGTTTCCATCTGTCACATGCGAGAAAATGGAAGTGTAGAGTGCGATGTTATGCCCGTTGCATCCGCAATCATGTGATTCGGAACTTCCATGCCCACCATGAGCCGCCTCGGCTGAAAGTGATTTATAGCAAGGCAACCCGTTACTATGGTGATGGTGCGGTACGACTACCGATATAAGCATCACGATACTAACAAGCAGCATCACATATTGGTATATTTTCTTTTTCACTCTCATACTTCCGATACAAAAATACGAAGTTTTTAATTACTACGCAATTATGCCTCCTAAATTAAGAAACTGTTTTGTTTTTTACCAAACCAAGCGGTTTTCATTGTCTGGCAAGGCACTTTAGTTGCCATACATCCCCATGTTCCCTCCCTTTACACCCGGGTGTACCCCCCCCTCTTCACCCAGATGTAAAGGATGGCAACATGGGGGTGTTCGTGAAATTATGTGCTTATTTCTGCCAAAAAAAGAGATAGCTTTTGTGGAATGAAGAACCATATTGTTTTTCAATCATATGATAAAAGCTCCATATTTCATGAGTGCCAAAGGAGTGACAGAGTAGTGATAGAGTAGTGATAGAGGAAAATGTCATCTATCACTACCTCTAACGTTTAAATATCAATAACTACAGGCTCGTCAGTGATAGAGTGATAGATGAAAACAGTTTCTATGATTTCTCCCGATAGAGAAGAAAGGTATGCCAAGTGAAAACTTACTTACGAAATGACATAAATCAGGCATGGATATAAACCCATATAATCCATGCCTAAAAAATCGTGATGAAGATGTGTTTTGACATCTCCTTGTTATTCGGAAATAAGCCTTTATTTGTCCAGCTTAGCACAAATAAGTTCGGCCGCCTTCTTACCGCTCATCAGCATACCGCCAAAGATCGGCCCCATGCGGAAACTACCACTCACCCCATTGGCAGCCATACCAGAAACGAACAGTCCCGGATAGATTTCCTTCGTATTTTCTACGGTTGTAGACTCACCCAGCTCGACATTCAGCGAACGTTCGCCGATCACGCCCCCAGTCGGAGTATTCAGCTTGATATCGTTCTTGCGAGCAACCACGCGTGCGATTTCACAGTCGTGGCCGGTTCCTTCCAGGACAGCCTTGGACATGATTGTCAGCGGGTCCACATGCATACCTTCGCGGATAACCGGAGCCCAGTTCACAACCACACCGGCTACGGCATCGTTATGGAACACTACATCTTCTACGGAATAGCAGTTGAAAATAGTCGCACCGGCTTTCGTCGCACCATAGATCAAAGCCGAGGTCGTGTGTACGGAATCCATGATATAAGTACCGTTTCCGGCATCCTTATAACTTACACCCAACTCACGCACGATCGGCATAGCCTCTTCCTGAACCACGATATCGTTGAACATCATAGCGCCGCCCCACATACCTCCACCGGGAGCCAGCTTACGATCAAACAACGCCACCTTCTTACCGGCTTTCGCCAAGAAATAAGCGGCCACGATACCGGAAGGTCCCCCTCCCACGATCGCTACATCCACAGACAAGTTGCTCTTCAACTTCTCGAAGTAAGAGTCAATGATTCCACTTGAAACAATCTGTTCCATCTTAATAACTAATTAAAGTTTAAACATCAGGGAGCACATAGAGGTAACGCCCCCTTTATTTCCTAGTTCTACCTTATTTTCCCTTCGCCGGCATTACCCGGATCAGGTTCGATGGGTATAATCTCAGCCCGTATGACTCGGGCACCCCTATGTGAAAAGTCGGGAGCAAATGTACAAAAAATTAGTATATATGTACTCAACAGAGCCATAAAAGGCAAAAAACGCTCAGCCAAACAAAATGTAAAAAGTTTAGTCTTCTTCCGACCAGTCATCAGACCAACCGAATTCTTTATCCCGGAATAATTCAGCTAATCCCGAAATCTGCTTGAACCGAAGTAACTCATTTTTATCCATTCCAATATTACGCATGATCCACTTATCAGACATCCCAGATTTGACCAACTCCGTAACAATCTCCGTCATAAGTTCCAAGTTGTGCATCCCTCGAGCCCTGTTATGGCGAATGGTTGAAGCCATTCGGTTTGAAATATCTTTCTCAATCACCGTTACAGGCAACATTCCTTTCTCACGATCATAAATCCTTTGAGATTGCTTCATAACCAGATAACGATGATAACCATCTACTATCTCATATAAATCATCCTCTTCAAGATAATAACAGACGCAAGGCATCGTATAGCCATCCTCCCAAATGGAAAGTTCCAATAATCGCATTTCCGGTGGTGCCATGATATTAGGGTTATAGCTGTTGGCTACAATTTTTTCTATAGGGACAGCCCTAACACCATATGCCGGACTAACAAAGTTTCCCATGCTTATAAAAATTATATTTGTCCATTACTTCTTTTCTCATATCCCTCTCTCGTTTTGTCTGGGAAAAACCCATATACTTGCATGTATGATCGTTTTTCAAAATACAAACACACATACGTTTGTAAGTAGGGATTTCTTTAAACTCGGGTATATTGATATCATCGATATACTCCATCCGTACTGGTTTCTTATCCGTATGGTAAGCGGTACATTCTTCCACAATGATAGGAATATTAGCCGCCCGTAACTTAGCGATTGTCTCCTCACTGAGGCATCCTCCTTTTTCTCTCCAGAATTCACGGCTGACTCTTAACTTATTCAAATAGTTCTCACGAGTTTCTTCGGGTAAGGTATTTAGGAGAAAATACATATATTTCTCCCAAGAGAACCCGGCTGGGCACTTGATAGCCCTCCATCCCATAGCGGAGGTATTCCCATATATACCGGCAAAGCCAACACCGTTTACACGTCCAACCATCCGCCCCCACATGTCGGGATCGACAACTTTGTAAATGAACAGTGTGGATATCGCTTGGGATATGAATGGGCTCGCCACACGTTGCCGGGACAAAGGCACCCCTGCTTGATAATACAAATCATACAAATGATTATATGGCCAACCGAACTTTCCGTTCGCTATCCAGATATCCTGAGTTTTCCAATCATAAATAGGATATGCGTTATATATAGAATAATTCATTCTGCGAGTCCATTTATAATTAGCTAGTTTTCTGTAATTCTTATCACTATGTATGGCCCGCCACCTATTAAAACTCTCTTGGGTACGGATACCAACAAGGCAACATATACGCCGGCCCATTTTCCGTTGATACAACCAAAAAGGGAACATATTCTGAAAATCATAATCCCACATGTCGGTAGTGTAGAAAGGGAACTCATGTAATGTCATTGCCCTCTCCGGTTTTTGGCGTACCCAGACTGCTTTTTTGTCTTCATCCCATGGCCTCCAATAATCTTCATACATGGACGTACATGTCGTTACTCGAAAAGGTACGCAAATATGATATATATCCAGGATGTCTTGATTCTCTTTAAAAGTTCGTTCTACATAATCAATTGTCATGCTATACTGGATTTCATAATCCATATGGTAAACACAAAGTTTC
>OGZZ01001773.1_pt1 | contig 15154 bp, 20 predicted proteins | sample 1577021 | NCBI WGS metagenome assembly OGZZ01 (sample SAMEA3541526, study PRJEB24748) | human gut metagenome | biome: human gut; feature: human-associated habitat; material: faeces | place: China | collected 2012
CATATGAGTCCAAATGAATACAGAAAGAAGAAAACAGAGGAAATTTCTTAATTTCTACTTTCTGTAATCATACAATATTTGGAGATGATGTTGTTTTTCGTTATATTATCAATCATCTTTTCCACACAGAACTTCTTTAAGACTTCTGGATATAGCATACATATTGCTCCAAACTGCCTCGTTTCATTTGACAATATAAAAAGAGTCTCAGGAATATCTTCTACAATATCCTGAGACTCTTTCATCATATCATTAAGTGTTTCTGTCATAGATTTTATATCTGGAGCATAATATTCTTTCGTATTCTTCATTGCAATAGTATACAATTCATCTTCTGTTACTCTCAACATTGCCATCATACCATTATTGATATCTGATGATGTTATTCCATCTGAATCCTTCTTGAAGATTATCTTATATACAATAGCCAGATCAAGACCTTCAACTTTTCTATGCGGCATATCCTTTAGCCGTTCCTTATTCGCTTCAGCATTGATTAGAATAGCAACTATGTTGTCCTTCTGTTTCTTAAGGCTCATTTCAAAGTCTATATCAGGAAGAGGACTGCTTTCTACATCACCAAGAAATGCTTCTAATGCTTCTCCATTCCAGTAATATATTCTTCCGATTTTCTCTCCATTCTTCCTGACAGAAATACCTTTCTTCACAGTATCATTGTTCTTTGTTACATCAACAATTCTCACCTCGTAATCATCTCCAAGTCTTTGCTGTAGCTTACCAACAACAGCACTTATCTTGTCATCCATAGCAAACCTCCTGTAAATAAAATAAGAGCAAGTACTGAAAGGTTTTCGTTACCTTAGTACTTGCTCTGTTTCTTGTATCAAATTTATTATATATATTTACAGGTTGGTGATTTGCAGGTATCTTGTAAGATGAAATCTATAAACTGAAAGTTTATTCACTCTCTATATCATCGATTATTTCTTTTGCTCGATATAAGATAGGTAATTCTCTATTTGCTACAAGTGTTCCTAATCGTGTATTCTTTCTATTTTCATATTCTCGAACTGCTTCTTCATAAGACAATTGCAATGTAGATAAATGAAAACTATCTATTTCATCCTGCGTTAAATTTTTTTCCCAAATGATTTTACTTTACACAAGAAATAATTATTAATATTATGCCTATGAATCAGGTTATAATAATCACTTACAACTCCTATTTTAAAAACTATTTCTACTGATACACCTAATTCTTCTTTTAGTTCTCTTTGAATGGCAGTTTGTAACTCCTCGCCTACCTCAACTCCTCCGCCAGCAGTTTCAATTAATGTTGCTTTGCCAAAATCATCATCTCGCTCGGCTCTTACAAAATAGAATATTCCGTTTTCATCATATACAATTGCTCTAGCAATATTTCTATCATGGTCAATATAATCAAATTGCCATTGCGTATCCTGCAGTTCAATATATATTTCTTTATGCACCATATATTCCCCCTGATAATCGACATCAAAATTCAAAGTTTCTGTTCCATATAAAACTAATTTATTGGGATTTACCAAATCGCCAAACAACGATTTGTTTTACCAATTTTAACATAAAACTCAACCTAATTGCACTAATTAAAACTAGAATTATCAATCATTCCGCTCTCCACTATCACCGAGTGCCCAAAAAGTGCCCAACTTCACCACCAACGATTCTCCCAGTATTTATGCGGCTTCGCAGGCTTTTTATACCTTTTCTATTAAAATCACACTTTTCCCATTCTCAGACTACGACACCTGTTTGACACCTAGTCCACTATGGCAAAAAAAGAAGGGAACGGTATTTCAACCATTCCCTTTGCAATGAGCCCACCGGGGTTCGAACCCGGGACACCTAGATTAAAAGTCGTATTTGCTAAACGATTTGTTGTATGTTAATATAGCATCTGGGTGTTACCATAACGGTAGGCGGTTTAGCTATTAGCTCCGAAGGGAGGTGATAGCCATGGTTACATATTCAGATCTATTTAACTACACTTTAGTTATTTGTGCAATAGTTTCTATATGCATTTCTGTTTATAAATCAAAAAAATAACCGCCCCGGCCAGGATACGGTTATTTTTTAATCTAATTCCATAAGGCTAAACCGTCTATCGGTAGCACCTTTATTTACAATATTATATTAATATATTTTTATATTTATGTCAAACATGTTTATGTTTCCTTATCCAATCTTTGAAGTCAATAACTCCTGGTTATTGTTTTCTTCTATATCTAATAATTTTCTAACTGCAGCTTGTGTTCCTGGATCAGCAATATCATATGCTGCTTGTATTTTATTATTATTTTCAATTCCTAATAATTCGTATATTGTTATATCAAGCAATTCACAAATGGGAATTATATATTTTATTGGTGGTTCTGTTCCTCTTGTATGCCAATTTGTTATAACATTATTCTTTACATTCAAATATTTTGCTAAATCAGCATTTTTAATATTTTTCTGTTTCATTATGTTGAAAATCTTTTCATTTACAGTCATTTTTCCCCTTTCAAAATATTCACATTTGAGAATATTTTTATTGACTTAATTCACAAATGGGAATATAATAAATTTGTAGTTGATTATAAGGTCATTCAAAAAGATATAAGCCGCTAATTAATATCTTTTTGATGTACCTTAACAAAATATTATATCAAATCTTTGACAATCCGTCTATGAATGGAGCAAAGTAGAAAGTTGGTACATATGGAAAACATTTATTTATCATTAGATTCACAAGATTTTTATAACATTAGTAAAGTCTTATCCCTAATAAATTTTGATCAAACTGTTCCAGGTGTTGATGTTTCAACCTTAGCTGGAAAGTGTAAAGAAATATCAAAAAATATGTGTCATGATGATGCACTTATTCTTTTCGAAAATGGTTGTATTGCTTATGAACATGGTTAACTTGCAGTATCTATTTATTTCCCTTTAAATTCGAAACTACATAAGCTGTTCACTTATGTAGTCATGCCAGCATAGCCGGCTGGCGTTTGACAAGATAGGCTAGAAAGGATATTAAAATGGAAGATTTAGTTATTATTTTATCAGTTGGAAAACCTTATGACATAACAAATGATGATGGATCACACACAACTGGATGTACTATGAGCTATATAGCTACACAGGATATCAATGTTACATCAGAGAATACGGATTCGGGTGAGCTTGGATATGTTCCAGTCAAAGAAAAAATGCCTGTTACATTTTATGATAATGCAAGAATTCATGGACTTCCTGCTGTTGCTAAAGTTACATATGGAATGAAAAATTCAGGTGGAAAGCAGGTACTTTATATCAAAGCTTTAGATTTTGTAGGTAATAAACAGCCTTCAAAATAAATAACTACTTGGGGTTGCTATCTTGGCTGTATAGGCAAGATGCAGCTTTAAAAATGGTAGTTATACCCCGCATGATTAACTACAGGATTTAACATCAAAGGGGCGGACTCTTCCCCTTTGGTGTATGCCTTTTATGTTTAAATAGCTGTATTAACTGCTATCTGTAGAGCTAATGCAGCTATAAGAAGCGTATAAGGAGATGGAAAGATGATAGGAACTATTAACCAATTTCTTTTTTTCGCAAATGTAATATTATGGGGTGTTTTAATAGGTGCATTCGTAATAGTGAAAGTAAAAACATCTATAACACGCCGCAAATACAGTAAGAAACAGGAGAACGAAGTCGCCCAGGAATATCATTCTAACGGATTGCAATAATTCCCTGGAAACCTATTAGGAGGCGCAGCCCCTAATACAAACCGCTCTGTTGTCAGTAGAGAACAAGGCACGTGCGGAGCTGTTTTTAATAACATAAACATACATTCGCGCGTTGGGTGCCCCCGCACCGGTTTCGAACGTTCTGGGGTGTCTGGCATGAATCAGTATCACGCAAGGCATCAGGCACCCCCTAACAAACATTTTGCTTTGCGGGGGCACCCAGTGGAGGATAAAGAATGAATATATTAAAACATATTCTAGCAATAGGGCTTTTAATGCTTTTATGTACATGCACATTAAAAACAACAGCACACGCAGAACAAGAAACAACTGCTGCTGTTACTGAAGTAACAACTGATGCAACAACTGCAGCATCAACTGCTACTGCAGAAGAAGATGCAGAGGTAACCCATACATTTGATGGTTACATAATAGTTTTAATCGCTGCTTTATTCGGTTGTTTAGTTGCATTAGGTTTCTGGAATGTATTGGGGGCTTAAATGGAAGAATTTAATCAGTTAATGTTATTTGGTTTTAATCTTGGTTTCTGGTTAACCAGTTTTGGATGTCTTTCTGCATTTGCAGCAAAAAAGATATTTTATATGATAGTACATATTATAAAACCAACAAATTAGTATATAACGCTATGCGATATATAAATAAAATTAAGTGGAGGTACAACACTATGGAAACAAGTGCATCTGTATTAGGTACTACAGTAACAACAGCAATAACACAAGGCTGCAAGAATGTAGTTTCTGGGGCAACTGAAGGAATAACAGCCGTTCTTCCTTTCGGTCTTGAGGTTATGGCTCTTACAGTTGGAATCAGATTAGCAGTTGGCTTCTTTAGAAGTCTTGCACACTAATCATTCTAGTTATTGGAACTTTGATGGACATAAGTAATTATGTTCATCCTCGAACATTGAAATTGCGGGTTTATATAGATAGGAGTCAAAAATGGGATATATTTTATTGCTGCTCTTCTTCCTAACTTGGTTAAACACAAGGAAGATAAGAAAGTATGTAGGACATATTGCAAAACAATATGATTTTCCAGAACCATTGTCACATCAAATATTAGAAATAATATCCGGGTATCACGTAGAACGTGTAGAAGCAAAGAAGCTTAAGAAAGCAGCTAAGAAAACATATTAAAAGTATTGATAAATAGCCATCCTGGTGTTAATATTTACTTGCCGGTATTATTATCAGAGGGGGGATTTATTATATTTCAATTAGATATGTGGAATTCAATATTCACTATATTTAATATTGGTTTTATTTTATTAATTATAGTTGGTATTGTATCATTTGTTGTTATCCTGGTACGCAAATTATTTAAGTATCTGGATGTTAAAACCAATTATTATAATAGCAAAATAAATAATAATTCAGAGGACAGGCAAGATTAATATCTTGTCTGTCTTTTTTATTAGGGGGTAATTTATGAAGAAATTTTTATCAGTTTGCATGTGTTTTTTTATTTTAACGATTAGTATTATAACTTATATGCCTGTATTCTCTTATGCAGCTGATAATGATTTCACTTTATCTATAACTTATGATACTGCTGTTAGTAATTCACCTTCTTTATCTGCCAGTGAAGCTCATGATGCTGTTATGAATCATGGTGATATTTATGGTTCTGATCATAGATTATTATTTCAATACTCTCCAACTTCTACATATAATTGGGTTTTTGCAGATAGTAAAACTGGGATTAAAATGTCTGATGTTCAGCTTGAAAAATTCTTACAATGCTCTAATGCTTTAACTCATTTGGCACGTCTTTATACAGCTAATGCATCTAATAATACTTTAGTTCGTACAATGATGGGTGCTGTTGGTGTTATAGCAAATGGTGATTCTGAATTATTAACTAATTTTTATGATGAATTAACTGGGAATGTTAATTATCTTAATGCAATACAATATGACCCTAACACTGGAGATCTTACACTCCTTGCTGATCAGGTTACTGCTTTAAGGGAAGATCTAAAGAAACAATATTATAATAGTATTGGTTTGTATGAGGTTAAGCCAGTCGGTACTGTTGCTACTGCTATGAATGATTCTCGTTTTCGTAATTTTTTTGAACATGAGGAAGATTATGCTGATACTTATTCTCGTTATTCCGATTACACACATATGTTTTTAGAATGGGGCGATTATGCTAGTTATTCTAATGTTGCTTATTTTTGGAATAATGATGATTACTTATATATGGGTTCTGGTGTTGATAATACTTGTTATGCTGGCGGTTCGTTAGGTAACTTTGTTTACCGAGTAAATTCTTATGCAAGTGATACATCTACTAATTTTGTTGAATGTAGTAATGTTATTAAGGTTGTTAAATATGATTTTACAAGTGAATATTATGGTTTGTGTGTTAATCCTAGTGGTGCATATTATAGTGGGTTTTATCCTCAAACTTCCTTAAATTTAGAATGGCATGATAATGACCGTTATAAGGCTTATCCTGCTAGTCGTTATTGTTATTTTAATTATTATGGTGATAAGTCATTACTTTTTTTTAAGTCTTTTGAGGCTATGTTTAATTATAAAAATGGTTCGCAAAATGCTTATTTATCTAGCAAGGTCGAAGAAGCTGGAGAAGATTTAAAACTTAGTATAAATGATATGAATGATAACATTGGTTCTAAAATTGATGACCTTATAGATTCTATCAACAATAAAAAAGAGGGTATGTCTGCCGATGAGCTGCAGAAAGCTATTGATAATGCTCTGGATTCTCTTTCTAAAAAGATTGATGATATTGGAGATAACACTCAGGAAACTAATTTTAAATTAGAAGCCTTATTAGAAGCTGTATCCAGCACTAATGAATTACTAATGCAAATATTAGGAGTTACAACAGACATACGAGATATTGTTAAAACTAAAGATGAAGAAGGTAATGATTATACTATGAATGATGTTCAGAATTGTTTTAATACTATGATGGAAAAGGTTAAAAATGCTATTCTTTACGGTGATAATTCTGATAGTAGTGGTTCTGATTCCTCGTCTGATATAACATTTGATTCTTCTTATATTATCAATAAAGCTGAATTGATCTGTACTATTGGTGGTAGGAATTTTCATAAATCTAATGATAGCCCTGCTGTATATGGTATTTTTAAAAATTCTGGTGGATATTGGGGACCTATTCTTGTTTCACAGGATCAGGAAGCTGTTAAATATAATACTTGTGATAGAGAATTTTCATCTAATTATACTGTCAGTTTTAATGATAAAACCTGGTACGTATCTAATGATGAATATTTTATGCCTAATACTCCATCATCTGATCATATTGTTTCAACAGATAAATTATCACCTACTGATGCTGCTTTATTACTTTTGCAGAAGGCTTCTAATTCTTCTAATTCGAAATTAGCCAGCTCATATAGCTCTGATGCTGTTTATTCAGTTGATAATCTTAATTATGAAAATGGCATTTTAGGCAAGTTTCCTTTTTCAGTTCCTTATCAGCTCTATGAATGGCTCCAGGTTCTGCAGTCTGATGAAAAAATGCCATCTTTTAATTATAATTATGGTTTTTTAATTGGTAAAAAGAGTGATGGAAATTATAATCTTACTTTTGATTTATCTGAATATCAGCCATGGGCGGATGTAGTGAAAAGTTTTTTAAGATTATCTTTTACATTAATTTTTGCTGTTTGTATTTACAATAAATTTAAGGGGGAAATTTGATGGAAGCACTTATTGCAGGCTTATTAATTTCATTTATATCTAAGTCATTGTTTTTTGTCATTGATGTTATTCAGATTAATATAAATTTACTTCCAACAGATCCGCTTAGAGGCTTATTAGATATTAATTCTGAATTATTTACTGCTTATTTGCCTTATATTAACTGGTTTGTACCTCTTGATTATGCGGTTCTACTCTTTGGAGCATTTGTTAATGCTTATGGTACTTATATCTCTTATAAGTATGTTAAAAAGATTGTCAGTTCAATATTGGGTAGTCCTAAGAGTATTTTGGGTTCTCTTTCTCTTTTATTAAGATAATACTATTAATATATTGCTGCAGAAATATATCAATACTATTATATAAATTTAAAATTAAATGCGGGGTGAAAATATGATTCAATGTTATACAGGTGTTCCCGGTTCTGGGAAATCTTATCATGTTGCTAAAGAAGTGTATAACGCACTTAGAAGTGGCATGAATGTTATATCTAATCTACAAATTAATACTTCTATAATACCGCCTAAGTCTGACAAAAAGCCTTTAGGCAAGTTTATTTACATTCCCAATGATGAATGGATGAGTACATCTATCTATGAAAAAACAACTATGGGATATAAAACTCCTAGCACTATTTACAGCTATATATATGGCTTAACTAACTATGCGCTTCTATTCCATAAACGTAATGCCAGGGGACAGATAATTGAAAAGCAAACTTTATTGATCCTAGATGAATGTCAGATTATCTTTAACCCTCGTTCCTGGAATAGAAAAGATAGATTGAAGTGGATAGAATTCTTTACAGTTCACCGCCATTACGGATTTGAAGTTATTCTTGTTACCCAGAATGACATGATGATTGATAAACAGATCCGGGGTGTTCTTGATAATCAAACGCTGCATCGAAATGTTAGCAGGTTTAAAAAATTTGGTAAGCTACTCGCTGCTCCTTTCGGTGGAAACTTGTTTATGTGTGTTAATACTGCCTATGGAATGAGCAAGAAAGATAATCATATAAAGAGTTATCTCTTGTTTGGCAGCAATTATTATTTTAGTTTATACGATTCTTATACGCTGATAAGATAAGAATTTTGCAAGGGAAAGCCGACCGGAGTGGAGGCTTAACCTTGCAAAATTCTAACAAAAAATCAGCTTGACCACATATATCTAATAGGTGGTCTAAAAATCCTAATAAAATTACAGTAGAAACCGCTTAAATACTGGGAATTATACAAAAAAATACGTTCATTAAAAAGGGCATTTTAATGAATTTTGAGGGGGATTAAATGAGTTTAATAGAAAAGGAATTTAAAGATGGAAATAATGAATATTGGTTCTATAGAAAACAACAGAAAAATCTGCATAATATAGATTCATTTTATTATACTGTTATGTTATCTAATGATTTTACTGAACCTGGTGATGAAAATGTACATTTCTTTGTCCAGCAGCTTGATGCATTCAAAAATCGTTTAATTGAAATTAATCAATTGTATGGTGATATTGCAACTACTTATGATCCGCCTGGTTTAGTAACTGATGATATTTTAGTATATACACTTAAACCCTGTTATGCACATTTCTATAATCATTGTGTTAGTTGTCCTGATTCTTATGATATTTTTATTTGTTCAAAAACTCCTAATACTGATACCCCACAAATTGTTGTACAGATTAGATCTAAAGATTTGTGGTTAATGGGTCCTTATTCAATATATAAGAAGTCATTTTCTGTTGTTAAAAAAATATGTGAATTATATCATTTACATATTAATGAGGCCTGTGAAAATAGATGTGATTTTGCCTGGCATACAAATTATTTACAAAGTCCTGAAAAGTATTTACATATTGACAATTTTAGTAAGATGCAAGTTTCACATTTCAAACGTATACAGTATCAATATCAATTCGGGTCTAATGATTCATATGAGAATGATTATATAGCTCTTGGAAAACGTTCAGATAAGATATTTGTTCGTATGTATCTTAAGACTAAGGAAGTTGTAGAAAATTCTTATAAACCTTTTTTTATTAATTTGTGGTTTTATAATCAACTTATATCCAGATATGATAAGTACATATTAGAAAACTGTTATGATCTTAAGAACTGGAAAGTTAGGGATATTATAAGATTACAATTTTATTATGATTATGGTTCTAGTGATATTTTTAAAAAAGAGTGTTATGCTGCTATGGAATCTTATTTTAGAAAAGGCTCTTGCAACTGGGACTATATTTCTAAGCTCGCAGATAGATTGACACCTAAACTTACTACTATCATGAATGTTGAGTTTCAGGTAATGAGAAGAATGTCAAAATCATTTTGTTTATTAGATCTTCATCCTTCCAATGCTGCAGATCATAGAATTGAAACTTATCTTGATAATCATGAATTAATAACGGATTATCTCTTGGAGTCTGTTTTAAGACTTGTTGATAGAAATACTGCGCTTAAAAAGTCTCAATGTACTGACACACCTTTCTGGCAGTCTATAAAAAGAACTAAAATGATAGATGTTGCTAAAAAGAATAAGAATATAGTTGCTATGCATAGAGATTATTCGCGGGAGCATTCAATAGAGCTTGTTAAGAATAGTTTTGTTAATAAGGCTGTTACATTGGGAATATATACACATGGACTTGATTATAAAGAGGATATACAGACAACAATAGCTGATACACTCTGTATTTTAAATGACAATGATGTTAAGCGTGCTGAACGTTATAGAAGTAAAGTAGCTCTTAGATTTAACAAGAATGATTTTAGTGGTGATTATGATGCAATCTCTAAAAAAACTATATGAGCTTTTTATCCAGGACAGGGAAGTATATTGTGTTGATGTTACACTTAAATCGTACAGCTTTTATATTCCTCGGTTTTTATCCTGGTTAAATAGTGATGATTTATCTGATCTTACAAAGCAGAATATTAAGGAATATATAATATATTTACGTGGCAGCATGAAAAATACATCTGTAAGAACTAACTATCGCCCTGTGAAAGCATTTTGTAAATGGTTATTTCAGGAGGATTATATCAATAAGGATATCACAATAGGTATTAAATTACCCAAAAATGATGCGTCTGTTGTCGAGCCTCTTACAAATACCGAAGTTGACTTAATAGACAATGCTATAATTGCTGGGTCTAATTCTTTAAGGAACTATTGCATTTTTCGGCTTATGCTCGATTGTGGGTTAAGACGGCAAGAAGTTATTAATCTTAAATATAAAGATGTTAAGTTTGATAGAATTATTATTCGTAACTCTAAGAATAATAAAGACAGAATTGTATTACTTCCTGAGTTTTTATACTTAAGTATACATAACTATTACATATCAAGTCATTACGCACATGATTATATAATATCCAATAGTCCTTATGTATTTCTGGATAGGCTTAACAATAATCAGATAACAGAAGATACTATTAAAAAGATGTTTCAAAAGTTAAAAACTTCTTCAGGTGTTAATCGTGTACATGCTCACCTGTGCCGTCATACTTTCGCTACCAGTTTTTTGCAATACGGTGGAAATATGGAAAAGCTGCGTTTGTATATGGGACACAGTGACTATGAGATATTGAAGAACTATCTTCATATTTCTTTAGTGTATCCGGATGTCTATAAGCTTGATGATATCTTCTTTAATGATTTTAAAAAGATTTAGGTGTCCGCAAAATTTAACACATGCAGAAACCCCTTACCTCGAAACCAACGAGATAAGGGGTTTTCTTTAAAATGAGCCCACCGGGGTTCGAACCCGGGACACCTAGATTAAAAGTCTAGTGCTCTACCAACTGAGCTATGAGCCCTCAATGTATACAATTATGAGTAACAATCTATATCAAACATCCAGCCTCGGATTATAACTACCGAGCTGGGCTAGCTGGATTCGAACCAGCGTAATGCAGGGATCAAAACCCTGTGCCTTACCGCTTGGCGATAGCCCAAGAAATAAAAAAAGGGTGGGTACAGGGATTCGAACCCTGGACCTTCAGAGCCACAATCTGACGCGCTGACCAGCTGTGCTATACCCACCATAATGCAAAAGTCATAAGCTACTGGCCATGACTCATAAAAAAAAGTGTGCCCGGGGGGATTCGAACCCTCGACCCACGGCTTAGAAGGCCGTTGCTCTATCCAGCTGAGCTACGAACACACAAAGCGGGTGATGGGAATCGAACCCACGTATCTAGCTTGGAAGGCTAGTGTTCTACCATTGAACTACACCCGCATAATTATTAAGTTGTAAAGTCGGGGTGACAGGATTCGAACCTGCGACCTCTTGATCCCAAATCAAGCGCTCTAGCCAAGCTGAGCCACACCCCGTTTTTGTTTCTTGCGTTTGCTCTGTTCCGCAACGCAAGAATGATTATATTATAAGGTGTACTATCTGTCAACACTTTTTTTGAATTTTTTTCAATTTTTTTCAAAATTTTTTCTTCAAGTCTGTAAACCCGCATATTTACTGGATTTATACATACTTTAAATTAAAAGTCATTTCTCCATTATCGTCAATTTCAAGCATAATATATGTACATTTTTTATCTGCCTGACGAGGATATGATATGCTTCCAGGATTAATGAATGTAAGTTCATCTTCTATCTGTATCAATGGTCTGTGAGTATGTCCAAACATAACTATATCAATTCCTCTTGCTATACACTCTTCCCTGAGAGTCTGCAAATCAAGAGAAACATAATAATAATGGCCGTGTGTCAAAAGTACTTTTTTCCCTGCAAGTTCTATCTCACGTTCTCTTGGAAGAGGTGAAAAGAAATCATTATTACCCGGTACCATTATTGTTTCACCCCCGGCAAGCTCCTGTATTATATCTTCTTCCCCTTCGATATCACCAAGATGGATAAGTAAATCGAATGGCTGCTCATTATATATTGCCTCTGCCAGATTACCGTGTCTTCTATGTGAATCGCTAACAATCATTATCCTCTGCATAAAACCTCCAGAATGAGCCAATTAGAGGCACTCATCCAGTTCTTTCTTTATAAGTTCAAGTGCCTTACCTCTGTGGCTTATCTTATTCTTCTCTTCAGGATCAAGCTGTGCTGATGTTTTACCATATTCAGGCAGATAAACTATAGGGTCATAGCCAAAACCATTGTCTCCAACGATTTCCTTGCTTATAAGCCCCTCCATTGTGCCTCTCTTAACAATTTCCTTTCCATCAGGAAAACACACTGCTATAGCACATACAAACCTGCCGCTTCTGTCCTGCCCTTCAACACCCTCAAGTCGTTTAATAAGAGAAGCATTTTTAATATCATATGATGTATCATGTCCCATATATCTGGCAGAATACACGCCAGGCTCTTTATTAAGATAATCAATCTCCAGTCCTGAATCATCTGCCATTGTAAGCTGTCCTGTAAGTTTGCATACAGCTCTTGCCTTAATCAACGCATTTTCTTCAAATGTAGTGCCATTTTCCTCTACATCAAGGTCAATTCCAGCATCCTTAAGAGAGATAACATTATACCCTTTAAGAATCTCTTTAACTTCCTTAACCTTATCCTTATTATTAGACGCTAAAATAATAGTAGTCATAATTATCTTTCCTGTCCCTTCTCTTTCTTAGGCGGCTTTGGTCCCTGGAATGAGTAAAAATATGTCTTTAACATTCCATTATATATCTTTCTATTCTTATCCGGCTTTCTGCCAAAATATTTGACAGCATCCTCATATGAAGTAATCATATAGGCTGACCATGAGTCTAATTTTGCAAACTGTCGTCCAAATGCAGAATATATTCCTGGAAGTGTCTCCTTATCCTCAAGTCTTTCACCATAAGGCGGATTAGTTATAATAAAACCGTATTTCTTATGATGGCTTAGTTCTGCCACGCTTCTTTCCTGAAAATGTATTAATTTCTCTACACCGGCATTCTCCGCATTGCTTCTTGCCTTCCTGATAACATCTGCGTCAATATCAAATCCCTGGATATCAGTTTCAATATCAAGATTAATCATATCCTCAGCTTCTTCAACAGCATCATACCACAATTGCTTGTCAATTATATTAGTCCACTTCTGTGCAGTAAACTTACGATTCATTCCCGGTGCAATATTAGCTGCTATCATAGCTGCTTCAATTGGAAATGTACCACTTCCACAAAATGGATCAACAAGAATTCTGTCACTCTTCCAAGGAGTCAGCATAATAAGAGCAGCAGCAAGTGTCTCTGATATAGGAGCCTTACCTGCAGCCGGTCTGTATCCTCTTTTGTGAAGTGAATCACCTGATGTATCAAGTGCAATCGTAACAATATCCTTCATAATAGTAACTCTTATAGGATATGAATCTCCATCTTCTTCAAACCATCCAATTCTGTAATGCTCCTTAAGTCTCTCTACAATGGCTTTCTTAACAATTGACTGGATATCAGAACTGCTGAACAGTTTACTGTTAACAGAATTAGCTTTGGTAACCCAGAATTTACCATTCTTAGGTATGAATTTCTCCCATTCAAGGTCTTTGGTTTTATCAAATAGCTCTGTAAATGTTTCAGCCTTAAATTGGCCCACTTTAATCAAAATACGCTCTGTTGTCCTTAAATTGATATTAGCACGGCATATGGCCTCAGAATCGCCCACAAAAGTGACCTTTCCATCTTCTACTGATGATATATCATATCCAAGATCATATATTTCTCTTTTTAATACTGATTCCAGGCCAAAATGGCAGGGAGCAATTAATTCGTATGTATTCATATATCCTCCAAAAGTACATTTATATATATATTAATGCCTATGCAAATGAGTGTCAATCCGTTAATTGATTACACAATTTCCCTTATATGCCTCAAATCCTCCAACCACTGTCTTACATCGATATCCGAGTCTTGACATTTTCTCGCATACAATCAGACTTAACGCGCCTTTATCACAATAAAAAATATATGTTCTCTCTTTATTACTGAATAATCGTCTGAATTCATACGAAACTTTTCCATATCGGAATATATTATTTATATCTGCCATCAGCTTATTATATTCATAATGTATAGCACCCTTTATTCTTGCCTGTAAGAATTTGGCTTCTTCTCTTATATCTATTATTGTTACATAGGGATCATTTACATAATAATCTATTTTTCTGGAACTGACCATTTCACATGACATATGTTACCTGCATAATATAGATTTTATTATATTATACTTTCATTATATCGTTTTATTACCACTTTGTTATGTAAGGTCGCGTATGCGACCCATATTCTGACTAATAGCAGTCAGACTCATCTGAACCTGATTTCTTATTCTTAGAATTCTTAGATGACTCGTTTTTGCTGTTTGTAGAATTAGTCTCATTGTATGAATTTCTTGAGTTTGTTGAATTGCTGGAATTAGTAGAATTCTTTGAATTTGTTGAATTTTTAGATGTGTTCTTTGACATAATATCAACCTCCATTAATATTTTTCATTAATGTAGTATTGCTGTTTTGTCTGTTTTTATTCATTAGAACGCTTATAAATATATTTTGATATTAAATATTCCTCAGATAATAAAAAAACCTTGCATATCTGCAAGGTTAAATAAATGTACGTGACAAGATTCGAACTCGCGACCTTCTGGTCCGTAGCCAGACGCTCTATCCAGCTGAGCTACACGTACTTCCTAAACACTCTCGTGTTTAGTGCCGGCAACGGGAATCGAACCCGTATGGGAGTATAAGTCCCGCAGGATTTTAAG
>OGZZ01001781.1_pt1 | contig 15060 bp, 9 predicted proteins | sample 1577021 | NCBI WGS metagenome assembly OGZZ01 (sample SAMEA3541526, study PRJEB24748) | human gut metagenome | biome: human gut; feature: human-associated habitat; material: faeces | place: China | collected 2012
AGAAGAAGACAGTTGAAATAAAAAAGAGATTACCACCAAATTTGACGAAGAACCGAAATATCAAACAACAACCATTAATTAATAAACATGCAAAGAATGTCTAACAAAGTGAAAAACATGCGCTCCTTATTGCTAATACTATTTTCAGCAATATCGCTTAGCGTATCTGCGCAAACGATTACCGTAAAAGGTAACGTGAAAGACACCAGCGGAGAGCCTGTTATTGGAGCCTCTGTTGTAGAAAAAGGTAATACTACCAATGGTACGATTACAGATTTAGATGGTAATTTTTCTATTAAAGTTGATGGCAAAAAAACATTGGTTATTTCATACATAGGTATGAAAACTCAAGAAGTAGCCGTTCAAGGTAGAAAAACAATTAATGTACAAATGGTCGACGACTCGAAAGCTTTGGACGAAGTCGTAGTAATTGGTTACGGTACGGTCAATAAAAGAGATTTAACCGGTTCTGTAGCCTCTGTTAGTGCCAAAGACTTAGCTGCTATACCAGTAGCAAGTGCATCTGAAGCCCTTACCGGTAAACTTGCCGGAGTTAGTGTTACTACTACTGAAGGTTCTCCCGATGCAGATATAAAGATCCGTGTTCGCGGTGGTGGTTCACTATCACAGGATAACTCTCCTTTATATATTGTAGACGGTTTCCCTGTTTCAAGCATTAGTGATATCGCTCCCTCGGAAATTCAAAGCATCGACGTATTGAAAGATGCTTCTTCCACAGCCATTTATGGTGCCCGTGGTGCAAATGGTGTAATCATCATTACTACCAAGAGCGGAAAAGAAGGTAAAACGCAAGTAGACTTCGGTGCTTCTTTCGGTTTTAAACAGGTAACCAAACTGACTGAAGTCTTGAGTCCTTACGATTTCGTTGCTTATCAGCGTGAAATCGGTTCTCTGGATTATGGAAACTTTGCCGATATGGATATTTGGCGTTCTATTGATGGTACCGATTACCAAGACGAGATGTTCGGACGTACTGGAAACCAGCAACAATATAACATTAATGTAAGTGGCGGAACCAAGCAAATGACTTATAGTGTCAGCTATGCCCATAATGAAGAAAAAAGTATCATGCTTAATTCCGGCTTCAAAAAAGACAATGTAAATGCAAAAATTAAATCAGAACTGAATAAATGGATGACACTGGACTTTAACGCCCGGTTAAGTTACTCTACCATTGACGGTTTAGGTGGTGGTGCTGATACCAATGAATCCAATGCTGCCAATTCAACTGTGGCTAATGCTACCGTATTCCGTCCGGTTGATTCACTTAAATACAGTGATGACGACGAAGAAAACAGTTCGGCACAACAGAAATCTCCATTGGAACGTCTGCTTGCAACGGATAAAACCCGCAATACTTTCAACCAGAACTACAATGTAGGTTTAAACTGGAAACCATTCAAGAACTGGACATTCCGTTCCGAATTCGGATATGGATGGAAGTTTGACGATACAGAACAGTATTGGGGAGTAGATGCAGTATCTAATTCTAAATATGGATATAACGGTCAGCCACAAGCCTACCTGTTGAGAGAAAAGACGATGAGCTGGCGTAATGCCAACACATTGACCTATGATAACAAAAAACTGTTCAAAGGTCGTGATAAACTCAATGTATTGATCGGACATGAAGTAAGCAGCAGCCAAAGGAAATCAATAGAAAATGTATCTGTAGCTTTCCCTGTTACTATGAATTTCGATGATATGAAAGCAAATATGGGTTCGGGCAAAGCTTTAGCCAACCAATCTACCATTGCTGCAAAAGAAAACATATTATCATTCTTTGGTCGTGTGAACTATACTATGATGGATAAATACTTGCTTGCTGTTACAGTACGTGCAGACGGTTCGAGCAAGTTCGGTTCCGGAAATCGTTGGGGTGTTTTCCCGTCAGCAGCTTTGGCATGGCGTATCTCTGACGAGGCTTTCATGAGTAACACTCAAGACTGGCTGTCAGCTTTGAAACTACGTTTAAGCTTCGGTACTGCCGGTAACAACCGTATCAATTCCGGTTTGCTTTCCACCACTTACTCTTTGGGAGGTAATGATGCACGCAATCCTTTCTTCAACGGAGAAAGCACTACCATGTTGGAACATGGAACGAACTTATACAACCCCGATTTGAAGTGGGAAACAACAGTCACCCGTAACATCGGTATTGACTATGGATTCTGGAACAATCGTATCTCCGGTGCTATCGACTTTTACTGGAATACAACCAGAGACTTATTGATGCGTACTGAAATTCCTTCTCTCTCCGGATATAACTATCAGTACAAGAACTTCGGACAGACATCCAATAAAGGTGTAGAATTGTCTGTTAGTGCTGTTTTATTTGATAAAAAGAATTTCTCTTTGAACTTCAATGCCAACATTGCTTACAACCGCAACCGCATTGATAAACTGAATACAGACTCTCCCTGGCAAAGTAGTAACTGGTCAGGTAGTACAATGGCCAAATACGAAGACTTCCGCGTAGAGAAAGGCGGACGTTTGGGTGAAGTTTGGGGATATAAGACAAACGGTTATTATACTGTATATGATCCTGTCACCAACCCTACCGGCGAACTGGTTTGGGCAGGTAGCGAATGGGGATTAAAAGACGGAATGCAAGATAACAGTCCTACTATCACCGGTGGTAAATACTATCCGGGTGGTTTGAAACTGGAATGTGATAAAGATGGTAACCCTCTCAAACAACGTTTGGGTAACACTATCGCTCCTACAACCGGAGGTTTTGGATTCGATGGTCGTGTAGGTAATTTCGATTTCAATGTATTCTTTAACTACTCTCTCGGAAATGTAATTGTCAATGGAACAAAACTGGCAGCTTCTTTCCGTTCAGGTTCAAGAACCGGTTATAACTTAAACAATGATTTCAGATTGTCTAACCGTTACACATGGATTGATCCGGAAACTGGTTTGAACCTGTCGTCCAGCTCTACAGATGTCCTCAATACCTATGGAGACATGACAACAGCAGGATTACGTCTGAATGAAATAAACGCTAACGCCAATATGTACAATCCGGCCAGCGCTACTACCATGCAGCTGACTGATTATGCAGTAGAAAAAGCCTCATTCCTGCGTTTGAATAACATTACTATCGGATACTCTCTTCCGAAAACAATTGTAAGGAGAGCGTTTATGCAGAATGTGAGAATCTATCTGACAGGATATAACCTGTTCTGTTGGACTAACTACAGCGGAGCAGACCCTGAAGTCGATACAAGCAGTAAGAAAAATGCGATGACTCCGGGTATAGATTACGCCGCTTATCCTAAGAGCCGCACATTTGTGGGTGGTATTAACGTTACATTCTAATTAAAACATTAAACAGATTGATCGTATGAAAATATATAAGACATTATTCCTGGGGCTGGGGTTAATTGCCCTGTCTTCCTGTTCGGACTTCCTGAATCAGACCTCACCGTCTGAATTGGATAATGAATCAACTTTTAATAATGCCTATTATACAGAATTGGCACTTAATAAAGTTTACGGCAGCCTGACGCAAGACCAGACTTATTCTAACTTCCTACCTATCATTGCCGGAACCAATACCGACTGTGAACTGATTGACGGTTTGGGTACGGATGCAAGCAACACGTCCAGCGAACGTGGTAATATGAACTACAACGCTAATCCGGGATGGTCACAACTTTCCAAAGTATGGGATGCCATGTACGGAGTAATCGAGAATGCGAATCTGGTAGTAGATGGTATAAACAATAGCCAACTGATACAACAAGCAGGAGCAACCCGTACCAGCATGATGAGATTCCGTGCAGAAGCGATGACATTGCGTGCGATGATTTATTTCGATCTGATCCGCTTGTTCGGTGATATTCCTTTCAAAACAGAATCTTCCAACAGCGACCTGTCTAATGTTTACATTGGAAAGGCAGATCGTGACGATATCATGGATGAATTGATAATTGAACTCGAGGAAGCTATCGGATATTTACCTTGGGCTGGTGAAGACGGTTATACAACCGAACATGTAAGCAAAGGCTATGCTCACGCTCTCTTGGCTAACATTGCAATGACACGTGCCGGATATGCTATCCGCGAACAAGCTAAAGACGGATATATCACCGGAGATAACAGTGACGCTACTTATCCTACTCAACGTTGCAGCGATACCAAACGTAGAGAACTATTCGAATTGGCCGAAAAACATCTGGCAGCTGTTGTCAGTTCAGGAAAACATAAACTGAATCCTTCTGTAGAAGAATACTGGCGTTTAATAAATATCGGACAACTAGATCAGACTTATCAAGAAAACCTGTTCGAGATTCCAATGGGACTAAACAAAAGTGGTGAGCTGGGATATACTATCGGATATCGTATAAACGGTGCCAGTTCCCTATTTGGTCCGAAAGGTAACTCATCCGGTAAGTTGAAACTGACTGCTCCTTATTATCTGTCATTTGGCGAAGGAGATATCCGCCGCGATCTGACTTGTGCTATTTCACAACTTTCTACAGACAAAAACACCAAAGTATTTAAAGAATATATGTTAGGAAATGCTCCTTTCGGTCTTTATTGTGGAAAATGGGATTATCGTAAGATGATGGAAAACTCTGAATGGTACGCAGCTGTATTGGCCAGCGATCAGAAAGTTTGTTCCGGTATCAACGTAGTGAAAATGCGTTATCCGCAAGTATTGCTGATGTATGCCGAAGTTGTGAACGAACTTTATGGTAAGGGTGCAACAGCCGAAGGTTGTACATTAACAGCCACAGCAGCCCTGAAAGAAGTACACGACCGTGCTTTCACCGATGCAACCAAACGTGATGCTGCATGGACTGCTCTAATGGGAAAAGACTTCTTCGATGCAATTGTTGACGAAAATGCATGGGAACTGGCAGGAGAAGGTGTTCGTAAGTTCGACCTAATCCGTTGGAACCTGTTGAGCGAAAAAATAGACGAATTCAAAAACGAATATACAAATGCAGTGTATAATGGTACATATCCACAGTATGTGAACTATAAATATCGCACGGACAATCCGATGTATATCGATATGACTTCTCTCGTATTTGGAGCTAAAGTAGGTGGAGAATATGAAAACAAGAGCTTTTTCGGAGCTGAAACCAGTGACAAGGAGCAAAAGAATCTGAAAGTAAACTTGCCTAGTATTTCTGGCGGATTGAACAAGGCTGTGAAGAATCGTTATTTATTGCCGATAGCTTCTACAACCATCTCTACCTCAAACGGTAAATTACATAACTCTTATGGTTATTCGGATTAATCTTAAAATCGTAAAATGATGAAGAATATAAAAAATATATTGGGAATGGGAGCTTTCATGCTCCTGACCTCTTTGGCTGTATCTTCGTGTACAGAGAAAAGTGATTGGGATATTGACTCTTCCTATAGCCGTCCTTTCGGAACTGATGAAAACGGAATCAGTATAGAAACAGACAGTAAAGTAGCCAGAGCGGTAGTAACTTGGAGCTCAACATCCAATACCGACTATTACATTATCGAGATTAGTCCTAACGAGATGACTGACGAAACTCCAATGGGATCAGAAGAAAATGGAAATATCGTTTATGGAAATGATCCTGCCAACCGGATCAAGCAGTCACCTTACACAATGGATAATCTGGCGGTAAATACGACTTATTATATGCGTATCAAGTCTATTTCCGGAGAGAAGGAATCTCGTTGGGTAAATTATAAAAAGACTTTTGCTTCAGTTAAGGAAGAAGCTATCCTAAATATTCCAACTACTGAAGACTTACCTGAAGGTCAAGGAAAAGTACGTATGTCATGGGAAGCCGGATTAGCAGTCGATCATTTCGAAATCATGGAAACGGGTGCCACAGAAGCAACTTCACGTGTTATTTCGTCAACAGAAGCTGCCGCAGGTGAAGCATGGGTTGAAAATTTGAAGTCATTCACTGAATACACGATTACTATTTATAATGGAAATAATCCGCGTGGTTCACAGACTGTTACCATCCCTGGTTTGGAAATAGAATCTACCATCAGTGATATAACAGCAAATTCAGCTGTATTCTCATGGGAAGAAACGGTGGATGTAGATGAATATGCTTGTGTTCTTTCTACCGAAGGAGTACCTGAATCAGGAACCCAATTATCACCAGCAGATATTGCTGCACATAAGGTGGCAATCACAGGTTTGGCTTCCAGTACGGAATATACGGCTTATGCTTTCGCAAACGGCTCTATATGTTCTCGTATCACCTTTACAACTAAGAAAGGTAAACCGACGGGGTATACTGAAATGACATGGGAAGATGCCCTTGCCAACTGGGATAATCTTTCAGGAAAAGTATTAATCAATGTTTCCGGAACAGAAGGATTTGCACAAGAAAAAGAAAGCATTGCTGCTGGCGTGACTCACCTTATTTTCTGGGGTGACAGTCAAGACGGACAGGTTAATATGACTATTAAAAAAGGCATAGGTGCCAGCGGAATATGTGATAAAGTAGAATTCCATAATCTGAATATTACCGATGAAGGAAATACAACCCTTATTTATCAAAACGGTGCTTCAGGTTGCATCAAAGAAATAGAAGTTACCTCGTGTACAATTACCAATATCCGTGGTATCGTTCGTATGAATGCAAGTACAAGTAATGCTATGTCTGTTACTATTGACGACTGTATCATCAAAGGATTGGGAAGAGCAGCAACATCCAATCATTATGGATTACTTCTTTCTGACAAGGTAACATTAACAACTCTCAATTTAGTGGTTTCCAACACTTCTATTATTGTATCCAAGGGAGCTTCTGCGTCTCAATTCATAAGACACAAGTCAGGACAACCCGGTACAATAACAATCAAAGATTGTACATTCTATGATATGTCAGCAAGTGATGCTTTCTGCAGAGATACAAAAGACATGACAATAACTATATCAAACACCCTGTTTGCCAAAGGTGGAGTTAAACCTTTCTACAACACAAGTTCCGTAGCTACAACCCTGAACGTAAACGGCTTGTATAAGGCTTCTGACTTTTCATTTGTTACACCCGACTGGGGAAAAGACTATACTAGTCTTCCTCTGACTTCCGATCAGCTATTCCCTAATGGTTCAAGTGAAGATTTGACTTTTGGAGCAGATGTTCCTGAAGAATACAGAGTCGGTGACCAACGTTGGAACAAATAACTAAATAAAACTACAAGGTTTTCCGTCAAGTCTGGAATTTGCATTTACTTGACGGAGAATCTTCTCTAAAAAGCAACAGATATTATGAATACAAATTCAATCAATACAATAAGTAAATACTTACTTCTGTTCTTGTTGATTCTTACAGGTGCTTCCTGTAATGACAACGATGATGCAGAAGATACAAGCATCCCTGTTCTGATTTCACAGAATATCAATGATGGTGATGTAGTAGGTCCGAGCGGATATGTAGAACTGACTTTCAGCAAAGCTATGCGTCAGGCTCCGGATACAGAAATCTATTTCAACGGAGGAGTAGTGCGTGTATCCATCAACTACGAAAAAGTACGTTATACCTTCTCTGGTATGGAAAACAAAGAATGTACTTTCGAAGTTCCTGCCGGAGCATTAACGGATATGCAGGGAAGAGCTTACGACGAAGACTTCTTTTTAAGCTTTACTGCCAAATCTGAAATTTCGGGCGGTGGAAAAGTATTCGATGCAATTGTTGATTCAAAAGGGAATGGTGATTACACTACTCTCCAGGCTGCAATCAACGCCATCACTACCCCACCTACCAGTCCTTATAAAATCTTCATTGCCAACGGAACTTATAATGAATGTGTCCGGATCAATAAGAATAAACCATTTGTTCATTTAATCGGTGAGAGCCGTGATGGTGTTAAAATCCAGTTTGCAGTAAACCGTGTAGATGATTCAAGTAATGCTACCTCATGGCCTTATTCTATTTTCAACGAAAATTCACCAGCCCGCAAAGCCGGATATAGTGAAGACCAAAACACAGTAGTGTTGATTGAAGCCACAGACTTTTATGCTGAAAATATTTCAATCATCAATCTTTATGGTGCATTCTCAAATCGTCACACTGGTGGTTTAGGTAAAAACGGACAGGCAGAAGCCTTGATAAACCGTGAAGACCGCTTTGCTTTGAATAACTGTTTGCTTGTCTCCTACCAGGATACATGGTGGACCCGTTATTGGAACAATACAACCCCTCATCGTGCATACGTTTATAACTCATGGATTGAAGGTCATACAGATTATATCTGGGGAAGTGGCGATGTACTTATCGAAAACAGTACATTCTATAATACAGGCAATGACGGTGGTAGCGTTATAACTGCTTCGCGTACCAGTGAAAGCGATAAATACGGATATGTTATAAAAGATTGTACGGTAAACGGTGATGATACAAAATTCTCATTCGGACGTTCCCAAGCCACAACCACGAAAACTGTCTGGATCAACACCAAGTTGAAAATGGATATTATAGATTCACACTGGGGATATGGTGGACAAGTACCTACACTATATGCTGAATATAACACTATCGACAAGAATGGAAATATGATTGCGGAAAGTAAAACAATCACCTCCGGAAACGTTTCCTTCACTAGTTCAGTGCTAACAGCATCCGAAGCTGCTAAATATACATATGAGAATATAATAACTATTGACAGCTGGAACCCGAAAGAGTATATGGAAACTCCCCTTGCAGCACCTACCAATGTCAATCTGTCGGGAAACACTCTGACATGGGATGCAGTATCCGGTGCTGCCGGCTACCTCATCTTTATGAATGGTAACTATGCAGGGCAAACGACAGACACTACCGTTACACTGACCAACACTGACGAAAGCAATATTTATACAGTGAAAACTGTAAGCCAGTACGGTACAGTAAGCGAATAAAACCAATAAGATTTAATAAAGAGTTCTTTGTCACATCATCAGCAAATATAATGTATGAGACAAAGAACTCTATTTTTTTAAAAGATAATTTGTATGCTCAAATCTATTAAAATGGGATTATTGTGCTTCTGTGTAATCAACCTATCGGTTGCTTGCAGCAGCGAAGACCCAAGTATCACCGATGAAACACCGGGACAGAATACCGGTAACGGTGGTAATGAGAACGAAGGTGGTGAAGAAGAGACACCTGCCGAAACGCGTTATGCCTTTCCGGGTGCTTACGGTGCAGGTCGTTATACTACCGGCGGAGCAGGCGGAGATGTATATATAGTAACTTCGCTTGAAGACAACGATAAGACAACACAAGGAACATTACGCTACGCATTAAATCGCACGGGAAAGCGCACGATCGTATTTGCAGTAAGTGGATTGATAGAACTGAAAAGCCCCTTGAGGATAACCAACGGAGATGTAACGATTGCCGGCCAGAGTGCACCGGGTGACGGTATTTGCCTGAAAGGACATCCCGTATCCGTACAGGCGGACAACGTAATCATCCGTTTCATGCGTTTCCGCATGGGATCGGACAACTTTACAACAGAAGCAGAAGCCGACAGCGGTGATGCATTGTGGGGAAAGCAACATAAAAATATTATCATTGACCATTGTTCGATGAGTTGGAGCACTGATGAATGTGCTTCTTTCTACGATAACACTAACTTTACCATGCAATGGTGTATCATCAGCGAAAGTTTGAATCGTTCGGTACACACCAAAGGTAATCACGGTTACGGAGGAATATGGGGAGGATCACCCGCTACATTCCACCACAATTTATTAGCCCACCACAGCAGCCGTACACCACGTTTATGCGGTAGCCGCTATACAGGGAAACCGGAAAATGAAAAACTCGATTTACGAAATAATGTTTTCTATAACTGGGGACCGACCAATGGTGGCTATGCAGGAGAAGGAGGAAGCTATAATTTCGTGAACAACTACTACAAGCCCGGACCAGTTACCAATACCAAGAAAAATATTGTAAACCGTATCTTCCAACCTAACGGTGATGACGGTACAAATAAAAACACCAAAGGTATATGGGGTACTTTTTATCTGAAAGGAAACTATTTTGATGGCACATGTCCTGAATTGAAAGCCGAATATCAATCTCTGCTTACTTCTGTAAACAATGACAACTGGCAAGGGTTACACCCCAATGCAACAGAAGCCGTTCCTTTACCCGATGGAGGAGAAAAAGCACTTCAGTCAAGTAACGAATTTACTATTTCCGAAGATGCATCCGAATTCACTCAATCGGCAAAAGAAGCTTATGAATCAGTATTAAAGTATGCCGGTGCTTCCTTAAAATATGATGATGTCGATAAACGCATCATAGCCAACGTTCGCAACGGAGATTATACGGCAGACGGCAGCAATGGCAGTGAAAAGGGACTCATTGATAAAGCCAGCGATGTAGGTGGCTGGCCGGAATATAAAAAGGAAACCGGTCCAAAAGACACCGACGGCGACGGCATCCCTGATGAATGGGAGACTGCCAACGGTTTGAACCCCAAAAGTAAGGCCGACGGTGCCAAATATACTCTAAGTAAAACGTATACCAATCTGGAGGTTTACCTCAACAGTCTGGTAGAAACGTTGTATCCCAACAAATAAATCGTCTATATCCCCAAACAGTTAAAAGATAATGAAGCAGAAAATATCTCTATTTTATGTAGCTATTGCATTCAGCATCGCAGGATTATGTACCTCATGCTCTTCCGACGATCCTGTAGATGATACAGGTGGAGGAACAAATAATCCAGGTGGGACATCTTCTGATGTCAAGCAACTGGATTATGGAGAACTTCTTGCTTTCCCATACGCCGAAGGCCACGGTCGCAATACCACCGGAGGACGCGGAGGAAAAGTTTATCATGTGACTAGCCTTGAAGACGACACCAGTGGAAGTATCAGCGGAAGTCTGCGCTGGGCTATGAAACAAGACGGTCCTAAAACGATTGTATTTGATGTGTCGGGTACCATCTATTTGAAATCGGAATTAAAAACCCAGAAAGATGATCTGACCATTGCCGGACAAACATCACCGGGCGGTATCTGTATCGCCAATTACCCATTTACGATTAATTCCAGCAATATCATCATTCGTTTCATCCGTTTTCGCCCCGGAAACTCTAACGTAGACTGCGACGGATTAGGAGGTTGTGACAAACAAAATGTAATCATCGATCATTGTTCAGTAAGCTGGGGAAGCGATGAATGTCTTTCTGTCTATGGTATGCAAAATTCTACCGTACAATGGTGTTTAGCTTATCAAGCCTTACGTGTGACTGATGTAAAGATCAATGCTGCCACAGGTAAATTCGCTTCTCACGGATATGGCGGTAACTGGGGAGGAAACTATGCCTCTTACCACCATAACCTGATAGCCCATTGCGAAAGCCGTGTTCCACGCCTTGGTCCCCGATATACTACATTAGCACTGAACAACAACGATGGAGAGCGAGTGGATATGCGCAACAATGTTTACTACAATTGGGGAGGCGAAGGCTGCTACGGTGGTGAAGCGCAACACGTGAATATCGTTAACAACTACTACAAGCCAGGCCCCGGAACCGATGAAAGCGGTAAAGCAGACCGTGCTTACCGTATCGCCAAGCCGGATGTATATCCGGAAAATTACTCCGGCGAAGCTTACAAAAAATGGCTTCAAACTTGGGGGAAGTTTTATATCGACGGAAATAAAGTGGTAGGCAATACGACTGTTAGCAATGATAACTGGACAAAAGGCGTATTTGAACAAATGGATAATAAAAACTGTGCAACTACGGAGCTTTGGAACCAACATACCCAGATAAAATCAAGTTCACCGGTAGTTAAGACAGGAAATGTAAGAACTCATACGCCGGATGAGGCTTATGAACGTGTGATGAGCTATGCAGGAGCCAGCAACTATCGTGATAAAGTCGACGAGTTGATAATTAGCGACGTTAAAAACAGAAAAGCAAGTTGCACGGGAGATGCCAGCAAATGGGAAGGTCTTTCCGGCTACTCACAAAACAAAAGTGGATATATCAACGACCCGAAAGATGTCTGCACAGCCTTAGGAGTAAGTGATCCCTACGATGTTCTGAAATCTGTAACCAATGCAAACGTGAAAGATACGGACGGTGACGGTATTCCCGACTACTGGGAAGAAGAATATGGTTTGAATCCCAAGAAATCTGCTGATGGAAAAGAAACGACTATTGACAAAAACGGGAAGTACACTAATCTGGAAATGTATCTCAATAGTCTGGTGCACGAAATCATGGTAAATGGTGCGACAGGTGGCAGTGTTATAGAATAATTTTAGTAAATTCAAACCCAAATGATAAATTAGTAATGAAAAAGAATATATTAGCAATCTGTAGTTTGATATTGGCTTTTCCTCTAGTGGGACAAGCCATGCAACCTGCCATTTCGGTTGAAAAAACATCAAAGGACTATCCTACCCCGGATCGTTCCAAAGTTCTCGCCTTCCCCGGTGCCGACGGAGCAGGAAAATATACCACCGGTGGTGCCGGAGGTACTGTATACACTGTTACGTCCCTGGCAGACGACGGTTCGGAAGGGACACTTCGCTGGGCTATCAGCAAGAAAGGTCCCCGCACCATTATCTTTGCGGTTAGCGGAATTATTGAATTACAAAAAGCATTAAAACTCAGCAATGGTGATGTGACCATTGCAGGACAGACAGCTCCGGGTGATGGCATTTGCCTGAAAAACTATACATTCTCTATTCAGGCAGACAATGTTATCGTCCGTTTCATCCGTTCCCGTATGGGAGTCGACATCAAACAAAAAGGTGACGACTCAATGAATGGTACTAAAGCGCACCAAAACATTATCATAGACCACTGCTCCATGAGTTGGTGTACGGACGAATGTGCCACATTCTATGATAACCGTAATTTCACACTTCAGTGGTGCATCATCAGTGAAAGTCTCGCCAATTCTATCCACGAAAAGGGAGCACATGGTTATGGGGGTATCTGGGGTGGACAACCTGCTACTTTTCACCATAACTTACTCGCCCATCACACTAACCGCACACCCCGTCTTTGCGGAAGCCGTTATACGGGTCGTCCGGAAGATGAAAAAGTGGAATTATTCAATAATGTGATTTATAATTATGGCAGTGACGGTGCTTATGCCGGTGAAGGAGGTTCCTACAACTTTATCAATAACTACTATAAACCGGGACCTTTCAGTGCGACAAAAGGTTCTTTCAAACGCTTGTTTACAGCGTATGCCGATGATGGCAAAAACAACAATAAAGCAGGTGTTCATGGTGTATTCTATTTCAAAGGTAACTATATGGATCCTACCTGTCCCAAACTGACCGATAAGCAGAAAGAGGCTCTTTATAAAGTGAATATGGATAACTCTTACGGACTGGTTATCAAAAAGGACTTTGCCACAGAAAAGGAAGTACTGTCTAAAAAAGCATTTGACATAGCCGAACATACTTCTTTGCAACCTGCCAAGAAAGCCTACAAAGATGTTCTCGAGTTTGCCGGTGCTTCATATCGCCGTGACGCCATAGACCAACGCATCGTAGATGAAACTCTCAAAGGCACTTATACTTACGAAGGTTCTCACGGAAGCACGAATGGAATGATTGACCAACCGTCTGATGTAGGAGGATGGCCGGAATATAAATCAGAAACAGCACTTGTTGATACAGATGGTGATGGTATTCCCGATGAATGGGAAAAGAAACACAACCTTAATCCCAATGATCCTTCAGACGGAGCCAAATATACATTAAGCCCGGAATATACAAACCTGGAAATGTATATGAACAGCCTTGTGAATCATCTATACCCTAAAAAATAATTTCGGATAACCAAGATGAGGGTAAATGTATCGGAACTCTCATAAACAAAAAATCACCCTCGCCACAGATAGTTGTAGTGAGGGTGATTTCGATAAAAGGGGAGTTTTGACACATCCCCGACTTCAAGTGAGAGAATTGAAAATCCTAAGGCTCAATCCAGTCGGATATTTTATCACAGGGACTGGACGGTGATTCTTTTCTATATCTATCAAAATGTCTTATTTTAACTATATTAATTATTCAAATACATTATTCCAAAATATAGTATCAGGTTTTACATGTCTATAAAATCTTTTAAAAAATACTTCATAGAATTTAGCTTTCTGTACATCAGATAATTTGTTTACATAATCTTCTAACAATCTTTTTTGCTTTACAAATGAGTTGGTTTCAGTAACAGGGAGTTTATTCAAGGTCGCAAAAAATGTCTCATTAATATTGGACATTAGTATTTTAGCAATATCATCATCAAAATACGGTAAGAATTCTATAATAGAAATGGCTTCTATCACATTCCGGGTATATTGTGTCCAGCCTATCTTAGTTTTCACAAGATTCAACAATGAGTCATTGTCCTGCATACGATTCCCATTTTTGATTATTCCGAAATATTCCCCCATATAAAGAGTATCATTGGGAATACTTTCTTCATAGCTTACGACGGTCATAATTCTTGGATCTATTAAAAAGGTTGAATCGCTATGTGAAAGCCTTGAATACAAATCCTGAAATTGTGCAATAAACATACCATCATAAGTAGTTAAAATATTGAGATCTTCGCCAAATTGGGCTATGAAACTGATATCGCAAGAAGTGGCTATCGGTATGAGAGCTCCTTCTTGACCATATATAAACCTTATTTTAGTAATGTCCTAAGATGTTAGACTATTACTAAATAGTAAAAAGACAAATGTGACTAAAATTAATTTCATGGTTCTGGCGTATAACTATTTCTAAATTCTTTGATTTTTTTTCTTAACTCTTCGGAACTTTTAGTGCTAAATTCTTTATTAGATATTACGGAACGAGTTACAACCCACTGACCATCAGCATGACTTTTTCTTCCAGGATGATTTGCGGGTAATTCACCATTTGCCTTAGCCGTTTTCAGTTCAGCTCCTTTTATAACGGAACGTTCTTCTGTAGTACCATATTTATTATCAATCTTACTGTCTACTCCTTTTTTATTATTAACCGCGTGCGCAGCTTCATGTTCAAGACCGGTAGCTGGTAAATATTTTTCTAGTCATTGCAATATAAAATTGCTTATACA
>OGZZ01001785.1_pt1 | contig 15052 bp, 15 predicted proteins | sample 1577021 | NCBI WGS metagenome assembly OGZZ01 (sample SAMEA3541526, study PRJEB24748) | human gut metagenome | biome: human gut; feature: human-associated habitat; material: faeces | place: China | collected 2012
CTGGATTTGACAGGATGTAATTTGAGTGAAGTATTGTACTATGTGAGTCAGGGAACGCCGGTGTATGCAAGAACAGGAGATGATGCGGCACTTCTTATTATTGGATATGATGCAGCAAATATTATCGTATATCACGCAGATACAGATACCTATACAAAGATGTCGACCGACAATGCAACGCAGTTGTTTGAAGGAGCAGGTAATGTATTTATCAGTTATGTAGAATAAAAACCATGAAAAAAGCCCCCAAAACATCAGGTTTGATGTCTGGGGGGTTTTTATTAGGATGCGTTATCTTATAACTCGCCGTTATTATATCTGTTTACAACCCTGTGAATGCGGTTGTATGGATTTAATAATTCAGAGATAGAGCAATCATGATTTAAAGTATCAATGATGTAAGCGATATACTTACTCATATCACAGTTGATGTAATATGGACGGCTTAAAAGCTCTGGTGTCTGGTAAGTCAGGTTTGTTGTTACAACGCGGTAGATGATGCCTTTTTCTACGGCTTCATCAAATTTTGCCAACGTGCTGGGTCTGATCGCCTTCTCCTTCGGCACCGCAGCCGGTGTGCTGTGCGGCAAGGTTATGTACAAGCTGACCGGCGGTCAGGTGAACCCCCTGATCGGTTCCGCCGGCGTTTCCGCCGTGCCTATGGCCGCTCGTGTCTCCCAGAAGGTCGGCCAGAGTGAGAACCCCTCCAACTTCCTGCTGATGCACGCCATGGGCCCCAACGTGGCCGGCGTTATCGGTTCTGCCGTTGCTGCTGGTATCCTGATCAACATCTTCGGCTAAGCAAAATCTGAAGCACTATCTCAAGAGCCATCGCACAGCCTTGTGCGGTGGCTCTTTTTGTGCAGAACGATTTCAAATGGCCCCCGCTGCGCTTTGGCCATATTCAGCGGAATTATGATTTATTATTTCGGGATAACGAAGCGTCTGCGGACGCTCCGTTATCCCATTTTCACGGGAGAGGACGTAAGAGGTAACAGCAGCCGTTTCCAGTTACGACCCCTTCTGTGAAAAGAGGTTCTGAAACGCCCGCAGGCGTTTCAGAACCTCAAATATTAAAATATACTTTCCTTGAACAATGGCCAGAGCGGCAGCGGAGGACATTCAAAATCGTGTTAGCATTAGTTTTTTTCTGTTTGTGTTTGGCTGTTGCTTGTGCTATCATAGAGAAAACAGGGCGCAATGCGCCCCAAAACAGGAGGGAGCCGTTATGGAAAAAATCAAGCTTGAGATCGCAGGCATCCCGGCTGTCCTGTACGGCAAGCGCAGCCGCCGGGTCTATCTCTACGTCCACGGCAAAAACGGCAGCGCAGCCGAGGCTGCCCGCTTTGCCCGCACAGCTTGCCCGGCAGGCTGGCAGGTACTGGCTGTCGATCTGCCGGAGCACGGCACCCGGAAAAACAGCCCGGAAAAGCTGGTGCCGTGGGTGGTCACCCGGGAACTGCAGGCGGTCTATGCCCGGATGCAGCCGGTATGGAAGCATATTCGGGTGTATGGGGTCAGCATCGGGGCGTGGTTTGCCATGCAGGCGTTGCAGACGCAAACGCCGGAAAAGGCACTGCTTGTCTCCCCGGTGGTGGATATGGAAAAGCTGATCCTTGCCCTGATGCAGCAGGCAGGGGTAACGGAGGAGCAGCTGCACGCGGCAGGGGAGATCCCCACAGACTTTGGGGAGACGCTTTCGTGGCCGTATCTGTGCTGGGTGCGGGAGCATCCGCTGCACTGGAAAGTACCCACACAGGTGCTCTATGCTGATACAGATCCCCTTACCGGGCACACCGCTATGGAGCGGTTCCGGCAGCAGACCGGAGCGCACCTGACCATTCTGGAGGGCGGGGAGCACTGGTTCCACACCGAGACCCAGCTGGCCGCTCTGCAAGGCTGGGAAAGCTGTCATTTATAATAAGCAGTTTCTCTTTTCCTCAGTCTGTGAAAATGTAAGCCCGGAAAATCCGCGGATTTTCCGGGCTTACATATAAAATACGCTTCCACAACAAAACGCCGCTGACGGCTTTGTGCATCGTCAGCGGCGTTTTGTTTATTGAAAACAGGATTGTGAATGGCAGAATCAGACGTTTGCTTCGCTGTTGTGCTCAGCCTTCTTGTAAGCGGAGAAGGAGTGGAACACGATGTTCAGGCCCAGCACGATCAGCAGCACGGCAAGGATCAGCTGCAGGCCGTTTGCGATGAACACAGCGCCCCAAGTGGTCTCACCGGCAGGGATGGTAACAGAAGCGGCGGTGCTGATGGCCTTGACCATAGCGATCAGGCGCTGCACCAGTGCGGTAAACGTAACGCACAGCATGATGACCAGAGGGGGGAACAGCATCTTGTTGCTGCGGCCGGTCACCTTCAGGAACACGCACAGGGTAGCCAGCACCAGTGCGCTCAGCAGCTGGTTGGCAGAACCGAACAGCGGCCAGATGTTGGCGTAGCCGATCTTGGTCAGGATAAAGCCGAACACCAGCGTGATGAAGGTGGAGAAGTACACGTTGCAGAACAGCTTGCGCCAGCCCTCGGCGTGCTCCATGTCGTCCACGCTGAACAGCTCCTGGAAGCTCATGCGGCCAATACGGGCCACGGCATCCAGACTGGTCAGTGCCAGTGCGGAAACGCACATGGTCATGAACACGGTAGCAGCGTAGGCGGGCACACCGAACATCTCAAAGAAACCGGCAACGCCGTGGCTGAAGATCTGGAACGGAGTACCGGCAGCAGGGGTACCGTCGGCAGCTGCGGCAGCACCGGCAACGCACAGAGCCAGAACAGCCAACAGGCTTTCAAGGATCATGGCACCGTAGCCGACCTTCAGCATATCCTTCTCGTTCTCAACGGTCTTGGAGGAAGTACCGGAGGAAACAAGGCTGTGGAAACCGGAAACTGCACCGCAGGCCACGGTGACGAACAGGATGGGGAACATGGTGCCCAGCTTTTCGTTGGTAAAGCCGGTGAACACAGGCAGATTCATGGTGGGGTGTGCCACCAGCAGGCCAACCACAGCACCCACAATCATGGCCACGAACATAAAGGTGGTCATGTGGTCACGGGGCTGCTTGAGCAGCCACATGGGCAGCACAGCAGCAAAGAAGATGTACACAAAGGTGATGTAGCTCCAAGCGGCCTTGCCCAGGATCAGGGGCAGGTTTGCGCCGATGACAAAGGACAGCACGATGAACACGATGCTGATAACGCTTTCCTTCCAGCCGGAGAAGCTGAACTTTTTCTGCAGCAGGCCAAAGATAACGGCGAACACCATGAACATGATGGACACCATGCCGGCAGCGCCGTTGGTCTTGGCAGCCTCAACCATTGCGCCGTCTGCGCCGAAGGCATTGAAGGTGCCGGCAACCATGTCCGCAAAAGCGGCAATCACGATGCCGCAGAACAGCCAGCAGAACAGCAGGAACAGCTTGCGGCCGGTCTTGCCGATGTACTTTTCAATCAGCATACCCATGCTCTTGCCGTCGTTCTTAACGGAAGCATACAGAGCGCCAAAGTCGGTAACAGCGCCGAAGAAGATGCCGCCCAGCAGCACCCACAACAGCACCGGCAGCCAGCCGAAGGCTGCGGCCTGAATGGCACCGGTGACAGGGCCTGCACCAGCGATGGAGCTGAACTGGTGGGCAAACACCGTCCAGCCATTGGTGGGCACATAGTCCCGGCCATCCTCGTGGACGACAGCCGGAGTCTTGGCTGCGGGGTCGATGCCCCATTTGTTAGCCAGCCAGCGGCCGTAAAGCACATAAGCGCCAAACAGGCACACCGCTGCGATCAATACGATGACCAGCGTATTCATAGTTTTCTACCTCTTTCCTTTTTTCACTCCGCAACAGGTTCGGAACGATAGGCTGCCGTCCGGCAAAGCGCTTCCCCGGAGCGTAAAAAACCTTCGTCCTCAGCACATGACCGGGCTTTCCGGCCACACTCCGAAGACGAAGGCTTCTGCTCCCGCCTGCCAGGGCAGGAGCAATACTCCGCGGTACCACTTCGCTTGCTGTGTTAAAACAGCCACTCTCCCACGCATGGTATACTGACCATGCTGCCCGATAACGTGGGCTGGACGGCACCATGCTACTTGGGGGCACAAAACCCGGTTCACACAGGCTGCTCGCAGGCGAGGGTCCTCTGCTCCTGACTGCCGCTTTTTCACCCGAGAAGCGGCTCGCTGAAAGAGGGTGATGCAGAAGATCATGTCCTGTTCCTTGCATTTGCTGAATGATTGTGTCCTACTTTATTCCCGTTTTCATCAATTGTCAATATTTCTGTAACAAGTTCAGAGGATACGCCAATTCAAGCCATTTTCTGGGAATAATTTTTAGGTGATTTTCTTTCATGTGTGAAGAGAATAAAACTGAATACGCTCTTAATTGAAAACCATTCACCCACAGGTCTTGACTTTCACACTTTGAAGTGCTAAAGTAATAGCGTGCAGAATATTCCGCGCGGCAGCACCGGCTGCTTTGCATGCTGTCGCCGCTGTTATAATAAGGAGAAAAACAATGGCTGAAAAAAATTCCAGAAGAAACGAGACGACGGATGCACTGTTTGACGCTATCCTCAGTCTGGAGAGCCGGGAAGAGTGCTACGCCTTTTTTGAGGATCTGTGCACTGTAAAGGAGATCTCGGATATGGCGCAGCGCCTGCAGGCCGCAAAGCTGCTGCTGGACGGTGCCACCTATGAGCAGATCGTCAAGGCGGTGGAGATTAGCACCGCCACCATCAGCCGCATCAACCGCTGCATCCAGTACGGTTCCGGCGGCTACCGCGACACCATCGAGAAGGTGCGCGCACAGGCAGAAAAGCAGTAACAGCCGTACCCGCCGCAGCATAGGATAGGGCACACGACCGGAAAGGAAGGTTTTGCCCTATGATGATCGATACCCCCTGTGCCCGTTCTCAGTGTCCGGAGATGCCCAAGGTCAGCTTGGATCAGGCTGTTGTGGACCTGATGGAAAGCATTGCCTTGCAGGAAACGGCGCTCAGCCACATTTTGTGTGCCGAAAGCCGGAAGATGCAGAAAGCCATGGATCTGGACGGTCTGGATCTTTGCAAGCTGCTGGAAGTGAACGACTCCGCCACCAACATGGTGCACGCCGTCGCAAACCTTGAGCTGGTGCTCAAGGATAAGCTGGAGTTCGTTTCCAACAACCTCTATGTCCCGGGGGACAGCGGCTGCCCATCACCTGCGCAGTAATGTTTTTTGCGTGGGACGATCTTTACTGCAATCTAACCCGTGAAAATGCAATGTCGGGCAGCCCGCAGGCTGCCCGACATTGCTCTGAATCGTTCTGCCGCAAGGGAGGCTGCTGCACAAAACAGGGTGCAGCAGCCTCCCTTTTTATGAAAATCCTGCATAAGAGACAGAAAAATCTTTTGTTGGAATTGCTGATGTATCAAATCTGTGCTATACTATTGGATGTATCACCATGAAAGCGAGGAATAAAATATTGCTGCATTATGATGCGATCCTATTTGATGTGGACGGGACGCTGATCGATTCGGCCCCCGGTATCATTCATACATTGCAAGAGGTTTTCTGCACCATGGGTGTGGATGTATCCGGCGTAAACCTGCGCCGGTATCTGGGCCCGCCGCTGCGCAAAAGCTTCGGTGAGCACTTCACCGACCCGGCGCTGATCGAAAAGGCCACCGACCTTTACCGCACGAGCTATGCGGTGAAGGGCAGCCACGAGTGTGCTGTGTTCCCGGGCGTTCTGCAGATGCTGCAAACCCTGAAGCAGGCTGGTTTTATTTTGTGCACCGCCACCTCCAAGCCCACCAAGGTGGTCACCCCTATTTTGGAGGAGCAGGGTCTGGCGCAGTATTTTGATTTTATCGGCGGTGCCTCCATGGACGAGAGCCGGGACACCAAGACCGAGGTCGTGCGTTATGTGCTCAGCCAGCCCGCCTTGCAGGGCAAGCGGGTGCTGATGGTGGGCGACCGCAACGATGATATGCGGGGCGCTGCCGACTGCGGTCTGGATGCTGCCGGTGTGCTGTACGGCTACGGCAGCCGGGAAGAGCTGGAAGCTTTCCATCCGGTGCTGCTGGCCGAAAGCTGCGCCGACCTTACCGACCGGCTGCTGGCAGCCCGGGTATGACAGGAAGTTTCATTCCTTCGGAAGGAGAATGGATAGAATATGAGAAGCAATAATCAACAGGAGAACAAGGCACTGACCCCGATGCAGAAGCAGGCGGTGCTGGTGTGCATCGTGTGTGCACTGGCGGCGCTGCTGACCATCGGCATCACCCTTACTATGCTCAAGCGGGGCAAGAACCCGACGGAGCAGCCGGGGGATTCTTCCATTATTACCCCCGCGCCCGCTCCGGAAGGGGAGGAGGATATCTCCGACCACTACCAGATCAACGAGACTTCCAGCGCGCTGCTCACCGGGACTGCTGATGCTGGTGACGCCTATCAGGAGCAGACCCTTTTTATCGGCGATTCCAACACGGTGCGTTTGTACGCCAACGGTCTGATCTCGCTGCAGCAGTTCTGCGCCAAGGAAGGCATTGGCACCAGTGCCGCCCTGAACGAGGGCATCGTTACCTTTAAGCGGGACGATAACCGCTACACCATTGCGCAGGCGGTGGCCAAAATGAAGCCCCGCCGGGTGGTCATTATGCTGGGCACCAACGACAACGGCATGAGCACCGAGGACTTTATCAGCAACTACACCGCGCTGGTACAGGCCATTCAGGCCAGCTATCCCTATACCGATATCATCGTCAACACGGTGCCGCCGGTCCCGTCCAACCACTCCAACTACCCCAACATGGACCAGACCCGTATTGATGATTTCAACATGGCGCTGCTGACCATGTGCGAGCAGCTGGGCGTCAAGTTCCTCAACTCTGCCGAGGCACTGAAGGACGCCAACGGCTACGGCAATGTGGATTACTACCAGAGCGGGGATATCCACCTCAAGCCCGCAGGCCTGAAGGTGCTGCTGAAGTATCTGCGCACCCACGCCTACGAGACCGAGGATCGCCGCCCGGACACCAATAATATCCCCACCCGCGCCGAGTATACCGCCAACCCTAGCTCTGCGGTGGAGGCACCCAGCAGCTCGGAGGCGGTCTCCTCCTCTGTTGTTGAGGAAAAAACGGAGTATCAGGCGGACTATCGCGTGGACAAAACCGGCGGCGGCTCCCTGACCTGCGGCGACGAGAGCGGCAAGTCTCTTACCGTCAAGGTGACCAGCGCCGCCCAGAGCGTTAAGGTGACCGCTGTGCCGGAGGACGGCTATGTGTTCGTCAAGTGGAGCGATGGCGTGACCAAGCGCACCCGCACTGATACCAATTTTGACCAGAACGTGGATGTGACCGCTGTGTTTGCAGCAGCCTCTATCCAGGTCAGCAGCAGCGGTAAGGCTGGGCTGGGGGATTCCTATACCTTTAAGGCAACCCTCAAGGGCAAGTATCTGGATGCTTCCAGCATCCGCTGGTATGTCAACGGCACCGAGGTAACACAGGCTGCCGGTAAGACCACCGTAAAGGGCGAGGTAGACCCCTCCATGGTGGGCGGCACCTTCCGGGTGTATGCCACCGCCAGCTATAATGACTGCACCGTCACCAGCAACAAGCTGGAACTTACGGTCAGCGGTGGAACGTCCGGCAGCACCAGCAGCTCCAGCAGTTCCAGCAGCTCCAGCGCTTCCTCTAAGGAGGATAAGCCTGCATCCTCCAAGGAAGAAACGTCCTCCTCTAAGGAAGAAAAACCGGCCTCTTCCAAGGAAGAGAAACCCGCTTCCTCCAAGGAGGAGAAGCCCGCTTCTTCCTCCTCGAACGGTACTTCTGAAAGCGCTGGCAGCTCCTCCAAGGTGGAGAAGCCTGCCTCTTCTGCGGCATCTTCTAAGGAAGAAAAGCCCGTCTCTTCTTCGCAGAGCAGTTCCTCTTCCAAGGAGGAAAAACCAGCCTCTTCTAAAGAGGAAAAGCCCGCTTCCTCCAAAACCGAGGTAAGCGCCAGCAAGGAAGCTGCCAACTAAGGGCACATTTCCTCCTTGCGCCGCATAGGCTGGCGGGAGAGGAAGGTGGAGCCTTATGTACTGGGAAGCGATGCGCACGCCCGCCCTGCCCGGCGAGTATGACGTGACCGACGGCAGCGTGGATTACTACGATACCGACTGGGAAAACGTGGATAACAGCGCACTGGAGGAAGAAATGCAGAAATGTGGTCTGACGCCCTGCGAGGGTAAAACAATGTGTCCGGACAACACCCCGGCACAAACAGACCTGTCTGCGTATGAGATCGTTTCTGAATAACGAGAAGCCAGCTCTGCCGGGGGTGGGGCTGGCTTCTCCCTGTTGATACACCAAAGTGGGAAATGCTGAAAAGAAAGTGAGATACTATGGCAAAATATTATTGCATCCTGTTCGATGCAGACAATACGCTGCTCAACTTTGACGCAGCGGAAAACAAGGCGCTGACCGAAACGCTGGTGAACTACGGCATCGAGCCGGACGCCGAGACCGTGCAGACCTACCGCACCATCAACGAGGAACTGTGGCGGCAGCTGGAAAAAGGCCAGATCCGCCGCGAGAAGCTGTTCGGCGAGCGGTTCAGCCGCTTTTTAAAGACCATCGATGCCGCCGGTGACGGCGTGGAGATGAACCGCTTTTATCTGGAGCAGCTGTCCACCCACCCGGACTTGATGAACGCCGAGGTTTTGGACGTGCTGCGGGAGCTTTCCGAGGTGGCAACGCTGGCTATCGTCAGCAACGGTGCCCAGATGGTGCAGACCCGCCGTCTGGCGGAAAGCGGCGTGATGAACTTTATGGAGGACGTGTTCATCTCTGAGAAAATGGGCTGCGAAAAGCCCAATGCCCGCATCTTTGATGCGGCTCTGCGCGCACTGGGCGTGGAGAATCGGGAGCACGTTCTGATGGTGGGCGACAGCTTGGCCAGCGATATTCAGGGCGGCAGCAACGCCGGGCTGGATACCTGCTGGTATAACCCCAACCACGCCGAGAACCCCGGCAAGGTGATCCCCACCTATGAGATCGCCAGTCTGGAGGAACTGTATCCGCTGGTGATGGAGCAGGAGGAACTGGCCAACGTTGGCCTGAAGAACCGCCGCCACCAGTGCTGAAACCAATGGTGTAACTGAAAAGAACGGATAACGGAACAAATTATGCTGATACATTTGGAAAAACTGGGTAAGACCTTTGGCGAAAAGGTGGTGCTGCACGATGTGACCGCCAGTGTCGAGCGGGAAGATCGCATCGGCATTGTGGGACAGAACGGTGCAGGCAAGACCACTCTGCTCAAGATTCTTACCGGCGAATATCAGGACTACGAGGGCGAGTTCAGCGTGACCCACGGGGTAACACTGGGCTATCTGGAGCAGAACGCAAAGCTGGACGCCACGCTGGATATCTACGGCGAGATGCGCGCCACTTTTGCCCCGGTGCTGGATGCCATGGCGCAGATGCAGATTTTGGAACGCCGCATGGCTGCCCAGCCCGATAACGCCGACCTGCTGGCACAGCACGATGCCCTGCAAAATATTGTGGACGCCGCCGACGGCTACAACATGGACGTGAACATCAAAAAGGTGCTGTCCGGCATGGGTTTTGCACAGGATACATGGCAAAAGAACATTGCAGTGCTCTCCGGCGGTGAGCTGACGCGGCTGCGCTTGGCAAAGCTGCTGCTGGAAAAGCCCGATGTCCTCATTCTGGACGAGCCCACCAACCACTTGGACTTTGCCACCATGGAATGGCTGGAAAATTACCTCAAGGGCTACTCCGGTGCGGTGCTGGTGGTCAGCCACGACCGCTATTTCCTCGATAATGTCTGTACAAAGATCTGGGAGGTGTCCTTCCAGACCATGACCACCTACAAGGGCAACTTCTCGGCCTATCTGCCCCAGAAGGAAGCCGCCGATGTCCTGCGCCAGAAGCAGCACGATGCCGACGTGGCACTGGCTGAAAAGCTGCAGGACTATGTGGACCGCAACCTTGTGCGCGCCTCCACCACCAAAATGGCACAGAGCCGCCGCAAGCAGCTGGAAAAGCTGGAGATCACCGAGGCGCCCAAGGACGAGACCAACCAGCTGAAGTTCCGCTTTGAATATGACGTAGAACCGTGGAATGAGCTGGTGATGCTGAAAAATCTCAGCATCAAGATCGGGGAGCGTACCCTGCTGGAACCCTTTACCTATACGGTCTGCCGCGGGCAGCGGCTTATCATTGCCGGCCCCAACGGTGCGGGCAAATCCACCCTGATGCAGGTGCTGGACGGCAAGCGCCGCCCCTCCGGCGGCATGGTGCGGCTGGGCACCGGGGCGCGTCCCAGCATTTTTGCCCAGCAGCAGAACCGTCTGGGACAGGGCAGGGTCATTGATGTCATCTGGAACAAGTACCCCCGCATGACCGAGCTGGAAGTGCGCAGCCACCTTGCAAAGCTGGGCTTCCGGGGCGATACGGTGTTCAAACCCTGCGAAGCATTGTCCGGCGGCGAGCTGGCGCGCCTGCGTTTTGCAGAGATCGTGCTGGAACGGCCGAACCTGCTGTTTCTGGACGAGCCCACCAACCACTTGGACATCTACACCCGCGAGAACCTGACTGAGGCACTGATGGCCTACACCGGTACCCTGTTGCTGGTCACTCACGACCGTCACCTGATGAACAGTCTGGCCTGTCCCATCCTCTATCTTGAGGACGGCAAGGCTGTGCTCTACCCCAGCTACGATGCCCTGATGGGACGTGCTGCCCCGGTGCAGGCCGCCCAGAAGGCGGCCGAGCCCGCCAAGACCGGCTACGGCAAGGAACAGCGCCGCCGCCGTGCCGAGCTGCGCGCCAAGATCAAGGCCTGCGAGGACGAGATGGAGGCCTGCGGTGCACGCGAGGTGGAGCTGGACAACGAGATCAACTCCCCGGAGGTGTACAACGACCCCGACCTGCTGCGCCAGAAAAGCGATGAGCTGAGCGACCTGCGTTTCCATCAGGAGGAGCTTTTTGCCGCATGGGAAGCCGCTATGGAAGAGCAGGAAGCCTACGAGCAGACGCAGCAGCCCGAAGAATAAAGGAGCGTATCCTCTATGCCTAAAAATCACCGCAACTATCAAAAAACACGGCACATCGCCCTGTCTGGTCTGCTGTTTGCGCTGGCCATGGCGCTTTCCTTCATCGAGGGAACGCTGGTCATCCCGGGGCTTTTGCCGGGCATGAAGCTGGGGCTTGCCAACATCGTGGTCATGTACGCTTTGTTCTTCATGGGTCCCCGACAGGCACTGGTGCTGGATGTGCTCAAGGCGCTGTTCGTCTTTCTGGTGTCCGGCTTCACGGCGGGCTTTCTCTCGCTGTGCGGCGGGCTTTTGTCCCTTGCGGTGATGTGGGTGCTGTACTATCTTCTGCCGGTGCGGCCCACATGGTTCATCCTGTCGGTCTGCGGCGCACTGGCGCATAACGTGGGGCAGCTGCTGGGCGCAGGGGTCATCATCTCCTCGTCCTTGTCGCTGTATTATGCGCCGGTCATGCTGGTGCTGGGGCTTGTCATGGGGGCGCTCACCTCGGTCACGCTGCGGGCGTTGCTGCCCGCGCTGGGCAAAATGGGCTTCAACACCCACGAAAACCGCCCCGAATGACCGACCATTTCGGCAGGGCAGTTGCATTTTGGCCGGAAATCTGTATAATAAGGAAACAACTGTATTTTTATCAAAAAGACCCCAAAAGATAGCGCTGCCGCAGCATGGGAACTTGAGCGGCAGTCGGGAGGTGTTTGTATATGTCTGAAAAAGTTACCATCAAGGTCGAGCGGAAGGAGCTCCATCTGCCCACCATCGCACTGCGCGGGCTGGTGGTGTTCCCCAACAACCTTGTTCATTTTGAAGTCGGGCGGGAAAAGAGCATTGCCGCTGTGGAGTGGGCCATGGCCAACAACTCCAACGTATTTCTGGTTGCCCAGAAAGAGATGGAGACCAGTGAGCCCACTCAGCAGGACTTGTACACCTACGGCGTAGTAGCGGAGGTCAAGCAGGTGCTGCGCGTGTCGGACGAGCTGGTCAAGGTGCTGGTGGAGGGTAAGTACCGCGCCAAGTTGACCGAGCTGGATACCACCGGCGATTTTCTGCTGTCTGCCGTGCGCTCTGCTCCGGTACGTGCTGCAAAGCCCGAAGAGGCTGTGGAGACCGAGGCGCTGCTCCGCGCCCTCAAGACCGGCTTTGACGAGTATCTGGGCATGAACCCGCGCCTTGCCAAGGACGTGGTGTTCACCATCGTTTCCAGCGATGACCCCATGTTCCTCACCGAGTATATGCCGGCAAACCTCTTGTTCCGCTACGAGGACAAGCAGGCCGTGATGAACGAGAACACCCTCAACGGCCGTTTGCAGCGCCTTGTGGAGATGCTGCGCCGTGAATGTCAGGTGATGAAGATCGAAAAGGAGATCGCGGAAAAGGTCAACGAGTCCATGGACAAGAACCAGCGCGATTACTACCTGCACGAGCAGCTGCACATCATCAACGACGAGCTGGGCGAGGGGGACGATACCCACGCCGAGGCCGACGATTACCGCCGCAAGATCCGGGAGCTGCACCTTGCCGAGGACAGCGAGAAAAAACTGCTCAAGGAGGTAGACCGCCTGTCCCGGATGCAGAGCAGCAATCAGGAAGCCACGGTCATCCGTACCTATCTGGATACCTGTCTGGATCTGCCGTGGAACACCATGACCGTGGATGATCTGGATATCCACCGCGCCCAGCAGATTTTGGATCGGGACCACTACGGCCTGAAAAAGGTCAAGGACCGCATTCTGGAAACGCTGGCCGTGCGCAAGCTGGCACCGGACGTGAAGGCACAGATCATCTGTCTGGTAGGCCCTCCGGGCGTTGGCAAGACCAGTATTGCGCGCTCCATCGCCGAAAGCCTTGGCCGCAAATATGTGCGCATCAGTCTGGGCGGCGTGCGGGACGAAGCCGAGATCCGCGGCCACCGCCGTACCTACATCGGTGCTATGCCCGGCAAGATCATCAGCGCCATGATCACCGCCAAGTCCTCCAACCCCCTGATGCTGCTGGACGAGATCGACAAGCTGGCAGGGGACTTCCGGGGCGACCCGGCGGCAGCTCTGCTGGAGGCGCTGGACCCGGAGCAGAACAGCACCTTCAACGATCATTTCATTGATATCCCGTTTGATCTGAGCCATGTGCTCTTTATTACCACCGCCAATGATCTGGGCAGCATCCCCGGCCCGCTGCGGGACCGCATGGACGTCATCGAGCTGCCCAGCTACACCCGCGTGGAAAAGTATAACATTGCCCGCAAGCACTTGCTGCCCAAGCAGCTTAAGGCCTGCGGCCTGACCGGCAAGGTCACCATGAACCAGAGCGCACTCTACGGCATCATCGACGGCTACACCCGCGAGGCCGGTGTGCGTAATCTGGAGCGTACCATCACCAGCGTGCTGCGCAAGTGCGCCCGCAAGATCGCTTCCGGCGCCGCCTGCCGCTGTTCCACTGTGGGGCAATACTGTGCAAACACCTTGTCCCAGCCCTCGCGGCCCTCCACAGCAGCGGCGGCTTGCATGGCCGGGTACAGCCCGGCATGGCCTGCATGCCATTTACAGAGCCCCGTGAACTCGTCCAGCGTCAGATCATCAGCAGCCAGACGGACAGCGGGCAGCCGGTCGGGGTACATTTCATCTTCGGCGGGCTTGGGGGCAGGGCGGGCGGCCCAGTCCTGCAAATGGCCGCTGTAGCCATCACACAGCCGGTCAAGCTCTGATTGCCAACGGTCGTGCGCGGTGGGGTCGTCGGCCTGTTGCCGGATGTAATGCCGGGCGATAGCATCCAGACCCTCCGTGTAGAGTGTATAATAAAGCACTAAATCATGCCCTCCAATCTATCAAGGCGCTTGTTGATATCGGTCATTTCTGCGTATTTTAGGCCATACTCCAGCAGGACGCGGGCAGCAGCAACGCGGGAAGCATCCGGTGTGGCGGGGTTCTGTACGATCTCCTGCAAGGTGTCCACAGTTTCAGAGTACCCGGCGGCGATACGGTGGGCAGCATCGGCCAGGGCTTCCCGGCGGCCTTTTTCCAGCGTCTCGGCGAACTCTGGTAGTTTCTCATAACCTTGCAGCGTCTTGGTGGACAGGCCACACACGCGGGCAGCATCTACACGGCTTTTGCTCGCCAACAGGGCCGCCAGGGCTTTGCGCTGGTTAGCTGACAGCATGCTTTCCACCTCCAGAATCTTCTTCATTTTTCCACAGCATAGCCAGCCGCCGGGCTTCCAGCAGTCTGGCCGGGCGCTGTGTGGCGGCGTAGTCGACAGCTTCATCAAGGTGGCGCAAAATAAAGTCCTTCCTCCAACGCTTGCAGAGGTACTCCAATGCGTCCTCGCGGCTGTCAAAATACTTGCCACTGCCGCCATACTGCACGCAGTACCCAAAGCGGGGCGCGGGGATGATCTGCCCGGCATAGATCATTGCGGCCAGCTCCGCCACGGTGGAGGGCGGGGAAGCACTGCCAGAGAGCCACAGCTCGCGCTGCAATTCGATATCTGAACGGCGGGTGTACCAGATGCCCACAGGCATGAAAAGGCGGTATGTTGAATAATTCAAGGTTAAAATCTCCAATCTGTAAAAATGACGTTAATGCGTTTATATGACGGATGATGACGGACATATAGTAAAACTCTAAATTTTCAAATTTTTGCTCTTAGGAGTTTTCGTTTTTACCCGTCATCATCCGTCATATTGTCGACGCATCGCGCTATTGTGGCGAAAAATCAGAACGCAGGCGTAAACCCATGTAAAGCCAGCCCTTCATAGTGTGTTTTTTGTCAAAGCCCGCGCTCTTCATCGCGTTTGCAAAGTCCCGGCTGTCCCGGCGGTAGTCGCCGCTTACTTGGCAATAAGCTGTATACCGCTGGTAAAGCTCCTTGCTGCTTACTGCGTAGTTTTCGCCAAGGTCACAGCATTCTTCCATGAAAGCGCCTAGCCAATCGTTGCTCTTGCGGTAGTCCGCAAGCGCTTCCTGCACGACTGTGGGCGGGGTCAGCTTGTAGCCGTTGGCGATAAACCGCCG
>OGZZ01001800.1_pt1 | contig 14994 bp, 9 predicted proteins | sample 1577021 | NCBI WGS metagenome assembly OGZZ01 (sample SAMEA3541526, study PRJEB24748) | human gut metagenome | biome: human gut; feature: human-associated habitat; material: faeces | place: China | collected 2012
GATTTGTCTGAGTAATTTTAACAGGGTATTGTAACCGTTTTTCATAATTCCACATAAATTAACATCCTCCTTCCTGCCATGGCCAAGGTTCATTGATCCATTTCCAGCAATCCATAGGTGTATTTGCAGTATCCAGTGTTAGAGGTCCATAATATTTTGCATATTCCTTTAAGGCCTGCACACGCTGTTTTTTAAATTCATCAAAGAATTCCAGGGCTTCAGGACAATTTGGATGTGTGTCGAGAAATAATTTTACGTCATCAACAGCAAAACTTACGATATTGATCCATTCCAGAAGCTCTTTTTTACAAGGTCTGTTTTCATTCATCGAGGGCTACCACCTTTCCAACAAAATGGAAGATTCAGTTCGGCAAAAATAGTTCCGCACCGGAATCCTTTTTCAACTTCATAGAGAGAACGCCACTCCTGCCATGGAACATAGGCCATTGCAATGGAAAGACCGCTTAATTTGTCGTGATCGTAAATATTACAGCACGGACGGGACGGTGTGGACGGTGATACAGAAGGCGGCATTGTTCTGTTGCTTCCACCGACACTGCTGCGCAATCACAAGATTGCATGCACATTTCCGCCGGTTATTTTTAATATGATTATTGTTCCGTTCGTGCTGGTCTATGCGTATGGTATTCCGGCAGTATATTTCCACGGTGTGAATGTAACCATCCCGTTTAATGCCATGACGGTCGGAATCGGAGAGGTGATTTCAGTATGCGTTCTTGGAAGCATTCTGATGCGTGTACTTGCAAAATACAGAAATGTCATGTTCCGTGCCACCGCACAATAAAAAATTATATCTGATAGAAGGTTCTGGAAGTCCCTGCGAGAGCAGGGGCTTTTTATTTTAAGAAATTCTGTAAATAAGCCAGACAATTTTAAGAAAACCTTAATGTCATTCCAAAATAACGTATGTTATCATAAATGACAGGAAACCGTAAAGAACATTTATGGAAGGAGAAGATTATGAAAATAAGAAAGACAATCTGCAGTCTGCTTCTGGTATGCCTGGCATTTTTAGGCATATTTTGTGGCAGAGCAAATGTATATGCAGATCAGAAACAGGCATTGTCGGCAACGGTGACTCTGCTGAAACAGGAAAAAGACTGTGTCGTACAGGTGGAGGCAAAAAACAGCGGGGCGGATTTTACCGGGAAGGTGCGTCTGGTGTTTTCCGGTACCGACAACTCCAACGGCTGCGCATTTGAACAGCGCCTGACATTGCCGCAGAACGGAAAAAAACAGTATACAATGACCATTCCGTATGCGGATGTCAGCCAGACACGCGGAAACGGAATCGTGGCATTTATCGATGAAAAGGGAAACGTTGTGGCAAAGGAAGCATTTGCCAGTATTTTTGGCAAAGAAAAGCGCGGTATTGGTGTGGGAGTGCTTTCGGATCATTATGATGCGCTTGGCTGGATGAGCATGAGCGGCCAGACCTATTATCTTCACGGAAAAGACCAGAATGTATATCTGACACAGATGGACGCGGATACCTTGCAGGCGCAGCTGGATGAACTGTATTTTCTTGTGATTGATTCCTACGATGTGAGTTCACTTGGGAAAGAGAATATCAAGGCAATCGAGAAATGGGTGAAAAACGGTGGATGGCTGCTGATTGGAACCGGAGAGCGCGGCAAAGATACACTGGGTGGTTTTGATTCCTCATTTATGGAGGTCAGCTGCAAAAGCGTCAGCAAAGTGGGAGAAGAAAATGAGGTATCGAAAGAAATGCAGCAACTGGGAAGTTATTCCGGATTTACCGGGATTGATTTTTCACAGATGCCGGTTGCAAAGCTGCAGCGGAACAATACAAATGCAAGCAAAAGCGAAGCTTATCCGGGGTGGGTGTATGCCTGTGGGGATGGTGCCATCGGTGTATGTGCCATTTCTTTTGGCGAAAAACAGATGCAGAAAGTTTCCCCGGATCTGTGTTACGGAATTTATGACCAGGTGGCAGGATATTCCATGAGCTATTCCCAGTATGTCAATGACGAGGAATGGGGATGGAGTGGGGAAAATGCATTCGGTGTCATTGACCACCTCAATACGGCATTGGATTTTTCCTGGCTGAAAGTTCTGATAGTGGTCTATGTGATCGTTGTTGGACCGGTGCTTTATCTTCTGCTTTGCAAGATGAAAAAAAGAGACTGGTACTGGCTGGGGGTACCGGCGCTTGGCATAATTTTTATCGGTGTGGTATTTATCGGCGGGCGGAATTTAAAGCTGCATGAGACACGGGTTTATTCGGTGACCGCACAGCAGGCGGATGGAAAAAGTACCACTGGTATCGCCACCTATTACAATGCGTATCATTCCGGGGTAAAACCGTGGAAGGTACGGCTGAATGATAATTACGCATATGGTGGTACAGGTCTCAGTGAATCTTATAGTATGGCATCTTCCGGCAGGGTATATGAAGACCGTTATCACTATTTGGTGGAATATGACAGGGGGCTGTCCCTTGGGGTAAAACCGCAGAGCAATTTTGAAAATGCCTATTTGTTTGCGGCAGGAACTGCCAAAGGATGTGGAAGCATAGACACCAGAGGTCTGGTGATCACGCAGCAGAAACAGGGGGGAAGCATAACAAACAACACGTCCTATGATTTCCCTTATCTTGTCTGCGTGTCGGATGATACGGTCATGGTATTTTCGGATGTAAAAGCAGGTGAAACCATAACGATAGACGGGAAAAGTAAAAAACCACTGCTGTCCCAGCAGATTTCTTATTTTGATGATGTCTACAGCGTGTTATCGCAAGACAACATGAATGGAAATACATATTCGTATAAGCATAAGGATATGGCAGCCGCACTGTATCTGGGACTGTGCCAGATCCGGCGGCAGAACGATGTGTCGGGTACTGTTGTAGTGGAAGGAGTAACCGCAGACTACGGAAAAACCATAGAGAGCAGGTGCTCGGAAATTTCGTTTGGTTGTCTGTATACGATTGCCGGTCAGGAGGTGTCCAATGCTTCAAATTAGTCATTTGTATAAAAACTACGGAAAATTTCAGGCGGTCAGGGATCTGAACCTGCATGTGCCCAAAGGGGATCTGTTTGGCTTTGTGGGACCAAACGGAGCCGGAAAGACAACAACGATCCGGATGGTATGTGGACTTATGCCGCCGACAGAAGGAACCATTACGATCCATGGCGTGGATGCCCTGCTGCATCCGAAGGAAATCAAAAAGCAGATCGGTTATGTACCGGATTTCTTTGGTGTGTATGACAATTTAAAAGTCAGCGAATATATGGATTTTTACGGTTCCATGTACCGTATGACTTCCAGGGAGATCACCGCGGTATCCAATGATCTGCTGGAACTTGTCAATCTGTCCGACAAAAAAGAGGTTTATGTGGATACGCTTTCCCGCGGAATGAAGCAGCGGCTGTGTGTGGCACGGGCACTCATCCACAATCCTTCCCTTCTGGTGCTGGATGAACCGAATTCCGGTCTGGACCCGCGTGCGCGTGTGGAGATGAAAGAACTTTTGCAGAATCTGCGCAGCATGGGAAAAACCATTGTGATCAGTTCCCATATTTTGTCGGAGCTGGCAGAGATGTGCAACAGCATCGGCATTATGGATCACGGAAAACTCGTAGAAGCAGGAAACATTGAGGATGTCATGGAACATGTTTTCGGTGGAAATCGGATCGTGGTTTCGGTTCACGGGGAGATGGAGCCGGCAGTGCGCATGCTTAAGGAACACCCCCAGATTAAGGTGGAATCGGTGGGAGAAAAGGAAATCCATATCTCGCATGCCATGAAAGAGGAAGAAATCGCGCAGTTGATCGCACAGATGATACAGAATGGAATTATCGTGACAGGATTTTATAAAGAAGAGGGAAATCTCGAATCCCTGTTTATGCAGCTGACAGGAGGGCAGGAAGATGAGAATTAATCCAATGGTAAAAAAAGATATTAAAGTACAGGCGCGCAGTATGCGGATCTGTTGGGAAATATTTGCTTATGAGGCGATTATGGCAGTTGTATTTTTCTTTGCCATGTTTTTGTTTTCCCAGCAGATGACCTATTCGTCTGCAAACATATACAGCAGCATTGTCTGGCTATATCCGGCACTTGCGGTCACGCAGATTTTTATTCTGGGAGTGGTAGTCCCGGTGCGCACGGCTTCTGCAATTTCGGGTGAGAAAGAGCGGCAGACCTTTGATATTATGATGACAACCAGCATGACCGGATTTTCCATTATTATGGGAAAGGTGCTCACCGCGATGATCCAGAGCATGTTTTATGTGGTGGCAGGACTTCCGATCGTAGCACTGGCATTTGTCATCGGCGGACTCTCATGGGGCAATCTGTTCTGGTTTCTGGCGGTATCATTACTGGTTTCGTTCGTTTCTGCAAGTATTGGAATTTTGTGTTCTTCCATCTGTAAAAAAACGATCAGTGCCATAATTTTATCGTATGGTATCTATGTCCTGCTGTTTATCGGAAGTTTTCTTCCCTATCTGGTCACCTCGGTTGTCCGCATGTCAGGTGGTGTACCGGAAAAATCCTGCTGGGTGCTTCTGGTCAATCCGGGCATGTATCTGCTTGAATTTTTTACCTGGAGTATGACCGGAACATCCGTGGCGGAAGAACTGATCACAAATTACGGGAAAACACTTTCTGTTTCGGGCACTGCCGTACATTATGGATGGATGGCCGTTTCCACGCTTTTATTTGTGGCACTGGCATTTGTCTTTCTTCTGATTGCGATGCGGCGGATCAATCCGATGGCAAGATATGGAAGAAAACATGCAGGGGGAAAGCAGCATGGATGAAAAAGCATTTCTGTTGCAGGAAATCCGTTACAGCAAAAGAAAACAGAACGTAAAAAAGTTCCTGCGCTATGAAAGCACAGGAATTGCCGCAGGTGGAACCATCGCCATGGTGCTGGAAGGATGTGCGGTGTTTGTCCCTTTTTATACGGTGCATGTGTGGGCTGTTTTGGCAGTTTTATGTGGTGCGGCAGCTGGAGGCATTTATACGGTAATGAAGAGATGTACCATGGTACAGGCAGCACAGCAGATCGACCGTTTCGGGTTTCAGGAACGGATCGTGACGGCATATGGGCGTATCGGAAAAGAGGGCAGTATCGACCGGATGCAGCGCAGCGATGCCGTGCATATGTTACAGGAAGACCATGCATGGAAAAAGGCGCGTGTTTGTCCGGACCGAAGGAAACTTGTGGCACTTTTTCTTTCCCTTGGGCTGGCGCTTGTTCTTTCGTTTGTGCCGTCCCCCGCGCATAAACTGGCGCAGCAGCGGCATGCCATCCGGCAGGAAGCCCGGGAAAAGGAAAAAGAAATCCAGAAAGTGATGGATGCCTTAAAACAGACCGACACCTCTTCCATGACGGAAGAACAAAAGAAAGCCCTGCAGGAACTGATACAGTCACTGGCCTTATCGCAAAAAGAAATGCAGCAGGCAGATACGAAGCAGTCACTGGCATCTGCCGGGCAGAAACTTTCCTACAAGTATGGACAGGCGGCACAGATTTCCGGGGCGGATGCCCTGGCATCGGTACTTAAAAATATCCAGGTGAATACCAATACAGGAAACCAGCTGGCACAGGGGGATATACAAAGCACTACACAAAACACTACACAAAGCGGTACGCAGCGTGGGGAATCCACGCAGTCTTCGGAAACCAGTTCCCAGGATTCCGGGGATGGGGAAGATTCGGGCAGTGGAAAGGACGGAAGTGGAAGTGGCAATGGAAGTGGAAGCGGAAACGGCAAGGGGACAGGAAGCGGAAACGGAAGTGGAACAGGAAACGGAACAGGCGGTGGACGCGGAACCGGATCCGGAGGGGGAACACATGATTATGTGAGTGTTCCGAATAAACTCGGAAACGACAGCAGTATCACAAAGGACAAGGGGGATTCGAAGAATTCTGATTATTACAAGGCGAAGAATGGTCTGGCATGGAAAGGCGAACACGTGGATTTAGATTCCGTGGTCGGCGATTACACGAAAGAGGCCTACGAAGGCATTGCCAATGGAAAATACCCGGCCGGCATGGAAGATGTCATCCGGAATTATTTTGAAAATCTGAACTGATGGAGAGGAGATCTTATGACAGAATATGAAGTATGCCAGCAGAACACCATGGCATGTGAACAGGAAATTGCAAAGGGAATTATCGGACAAAAAGACGTCATCCGCCAGGTCATGCTGGCACTTCTGGCGGGCGGAAATGTACTCTTAGAAGGTATGCCGGGACTGGGAAAGACCATGCTGGTGCGCACGATCAGCCAGGTGTGTGATCTGAGTTTCCAGAGAATCCAGTTTACCCCGGATCTGATGCCGAGTGACGTGACCGGTACCAACATCATCGTAAAAGAAGAGCAAAAAAGTGCATTCCGGTTTGAAAAAGGACCGATTTTTGCCAATCTGGTGCTGGCGGATGAGATCAACCGTGCCACGCCAAAGACACAGTCAGCTCTCTTAGAGGCCATGCAGGAACACACCGTGACGATCGGAACGACCAGCCATCAGCTGCCGGAGCCGTTTCTGGTGCTTGCCACACAAAATCCGATCGAAAACGAGGGAACTTATCCGCTGCCGGAAGCCCAGCTGGACCGTTTTTTGTTTAAAGTGCTGGTAAAATTTCCGGACCGGCAGGAATTGCGGGAAATCGTGGAACTGACGGAGGGAAACCATCCGCCAAAGATCGAAAAGGTCATGGACCGGGAAAGCCTGCTTGCAGCGCGCGCATGCGTTGCACAGATTCCGATTGCGGATGCCGTCATGGATTATATTCTGGATCTGGTTATGGCAACTCATGCAGACAATCCGTATATCCGGGAGGGGGCAAGCCCGCGTGCGGCACAGGCACTGATCCGTACAGCCAGGGCACGCGCGTTTATGGAAAACCGCCTGAATGTCTCGTTTGAGGACGTCAAATGTGTTGCACTTCCGGTATTGCGGCACAGGATTCTGCTCAGTTTCGATGCAGTATCGGAGGGGATTACGGAAGATGCGGTGATTGGGCAGATCTTAACAGAAAAGGAACAGGGACTGTATGCTTGATGCGGGAATTTATGAACAGCTGTCGCGGCTTGTGATCGCGATGAAACAGAAAAGCAGCCAGAATATGGCAGGAAACCGCAGATCCGTACAGAAAGGAACTTCTGCGGAATTTTCCGATTTCCGGGAGTATATGCCGGGAGATGATCTGCGCAGGCTGGACTGGAATGTCTATGCGCGGTCGGAGCGCATGTATATCCGGGAATATTTCGAAGAAAAGGAAGCAGTGGTATCGGTTATTTTAGATACCAGTGCATCAATGCACTATGGAAAAAAGAGCAAGGCAGAACTGGCACAGGATCTGTGCGCGGTGATTGCATTTCTGACTTTGCACCATATGGACCGGCTGGTGCTGTATGACAGCAGCCAGATGGGAACTCCGCTTGTGGTTTCCGGGGGAAAGAATGCACTGCCAAAAGTACTTGGATGGCTGCAGGCACGTACATTTTCGGGGACAGAGACGGATTCTTTTTCCGCCGTGCGCCAGATGCAGAGGCGTGGGGCGGGAGTTACCGTGATCGTCAGTGATTTTCTGACCGAAGCAGCGACAGATCCCACGCAGGATCGTCTGGAAAAAACGATGCAGTATCTGGACTTTACGAAACAAAGACCCGTGTTGCTTCAGACACTGTGTGCGGAAGAACTGCGTGTGACAATGGACGGTACGCGCAATCTGATAGATATGGAGTCCAAAGAAAAACTGCGCGTGACGATGCGTGCGGATGTGATTGCGCGCTATGAACAGGAACTGCAAAAGCTTTCTGTGCGGCTGAAAAAAAGTGCATCGGCTGCCGGAGGCACCTATATACTCTGTGATTCCGAAAAAGAGAGACGCGCGCTTATTTTAGAAGATTTAAGACCTTTGTTTGTCTGAGAAAAATTTGAGGATGGATTATGATATTTGAGAGTTTGTGGCCGCTGGCATTTTTGCTGGCGGTTCCGGTTGTTGTGATTTTATATCTGCTTGTGCCAAAGGGGACAGACACGCCAGTGTCTTCGAATCTGTTGTGGAAGAAGCTTTTTTATAATGAACAGTCTAAAACGTTCTGGGAAAAGTTTTTGCACAATCTGCTGATGTATCTGCAGATCGTGATCCTTTTGCTGCTTATTCTGGCACTGATGGCACCGTTTGTACAGCGTAAGGGTACAGGCAGTACGGACGTGGTGTATCTGATTGACACCAGCGGAAGCATGAAGCATCTCACCAAAGGGGGCAATACCCGCCTAGGGGAAGCCGTAAGTGAGATCAAAGAGCAGATTGCCGCTTCGGATGGGGCAAAAATATCCATTGTTACCTGTGACGGCACGGGAACCAATCTGCTTGCCGTCCATACTTCCGAAAAAAAAGCACTGTATCGGACGCTGGCAGACATCAAGGGCACGGACACAGCCGGATCGCTTTCCGATGCACTGGCAACCGTACAGACGGTGCAGAAAAAAGACAAAAAGAATGATCTGGCAGATGTCATCGTCTATACCGACGGCATAGGGGCAAAACAGACGAAAAATCTCAAAAGTCAGCTTCAGGCAACCATCCGCGTGGTGGGAAGTCCCATTTCTAACGTGGCGAATACGTTTCTGTCCTGCACCAAAGACAGCAGCGGGGACACGTATACGGTTGCATCAGGCGTGACAAATTACAGCGATCATGCGGCAAATATGGAGATTACGCTGTATGAGGGAAAGAAAATTCTTGAAGTGCGCACACTTTCCCTTGCCGCAGACGAGACGTATACCTGCCTGTTCAAACAGGTGAAATGGGGAAAACAGCCACTGCATACCGAACTTTCCGCAGTGACATTTGCCGGCAGCAGCCAGAAGGATTCCTTAAAAGAAGATAACTGTGCTTATGCACTCAAAGACCGGGTTTCCACGAGCAAAGCCACACTGATCGGGGAAGGAAATACCTATATCGAAAAAGCGTATCTTGCTGTGACAGGAGAGAATCTTTCCAAGGCAAAAACAACGGATGCACTTGACAGTGACGATCCGGGGGTCTGTATTTTTGATGCGGATACGGCAGTGCAGGAATCTAATCAGCAGAAGGCGCAGATGATTTTTGCCAAAGAGGGAAAGAACGAGGAAAAAAATGTCAGCCTGTCCGCCGGCGATACCGAACTGACTTCCGGAATCCGGGACTTTGCGCTCGGGGTAAATCAGACGTATGTGTATGATCTGCCGGTCTGGGCCACGGGCTTTCTGTGGAACGGAAAGCAGTGCGCCGCATACTACGGGGAGCATGACGGAATCCGGGAGGTCGTACTCGGATTTGATCTGCGGGAATCGGATTTTGCCCTGCAGCCGGAGTTTCCGGTATTTATGAACCATGCGCTGCACTATCTTGAGGATAGTTCCCTTCTTTCCCAAAACGTCTATGATGCCGGAGATACCGTGCAGTTTCATGCATTAAACGGTGTGGACGTGCAGCAGATTGCAGCACCTACCGATCAGGCAGGACTGTTTACCGTAAAAGCGGGCGACAGAAAGGAATCCTATATTGTAAAATTTGCATGCAGCAGCCAGTCGGATGGACGGATCACGGCAGGCGATTCCGGCAGCCGCAACACGATGCAGCGGCAGCTTGTGCGAAAGCAGATGCGCAATGTCATCCTTATCCTTGTGCTTCTTCTTATGATACTGGAGTGGATCTGTTATGTCCGGCAGATGCGTTACCGTGGGCGGTTTTATCTTGCGGTGCGTCTGGTGGGGCTTGCCCTTTTGGTGCTGGCTGTCTGTGGAATTTCGGTGCCGCTTTCCCACGCGAAAGACACAACCGTTTTTCTGGTTGATCTGTCGGAGAGCAATGCCGCAAATCTCACGCAGATGGAGCAGTATATGAGCCGGCAGGTTAAAGACATGCCAAAGAACAATCAGTATGCCATCGTAACGTTTGGAGCCAATGCGGTTGTGGAACAGTTTCTGACCAGTGAGAAACACAGTTTTCAGATTCTCTCGGCACCGGAGGCGGATGCAACCAACCTTGAGGAAGCCGTTTCCACAGGACTTTCCATGATCCCGGACAATGCGGCAGGACGGCTTGTGGTGCTTACGGATGGAAAGCAGACAAAGGGAAACATCGAGCATACGGCATCGGCACTGACGGCAAAAAACGTGCAGCTGTATTCGGTTCTCTATGAAGATACAAAGCAGGGGAACGATGCCTATATCGAAAACGTGGAAATGCCGGAGTATCTTTATCCGGGTGATTCCTATTCCATGACCGTAACTGTGGAAAGCAACTATGAGACCGATGCGAAGCTGCAGCTTTTGCAGGGAACAGAGATGGTCAGTCAGACAAGCGTGCATTTAAACAAAGGCAGTAACCGTTTTGTTTTGAAACAGAAGGTAGTCGGTACCGATGCGCAGCAGTATACCGTGCGCGTGAAGGCACCGAAGGACACCTGTGAAAAAAACAATGATTATGGTACGTATGCGACGGTGGATTCCCTGCCAAAGATTCTGCTTGTATCTGGAATGGGAGAGGACAGCACACCGTTTTTAGGACTTTTGGATGCTGCCGGATGCAATTACCGGCAGGTATCCGCAGTCAGTGCACCGGATACTTTAAAAGAGATGCTGCAGTACAAGAGCATCATTCTGGAAAATGTGTACCGGACAGATCTGCCGGAGGGCTTTCTAAAAAATCTGAAAACTTATGTGAAAGACTACGGATGCGGTCTGGTGGCATGCGGCGGCGAGGACAGTTTTGCACTGGGCGGATATCAGGATACGGAACTGGAGAAACTTCTTCCGGTCGATATGCAGCTGCGTGGGGTGAATGAGAAACAGAATCTGGCAATGGTCATGGTGATTGATCATTCGGGCAGTATGTCGGAACAGACCGAAGGAGGCACCAATCTGGATCTGGCGATCGCGGCTGCCAAAGCGGCTGTGGATCAGCTGGATACGAAAGATGAAGTCGGTGTGGTAACCTTTGATGATGGTTACACCTGGCAGGTGCCGCTGGAAAAAGTGAAGGATAAAGACAAGATTCATCAAAGCATCGAGACGATCAGCGAAGGCGGTGGAACGACCATCAAACCGGCCGTGCGTGCGGCACTAAATGAAATCAAGAAGAGCAAGGCGCAGCTAAAGCATATTGTGCTTCTGACGGATGGACAGGGGGAAACCGAAAATTTTGAAGATATCATCAAGGACTGCAAGGATGCCGATGTAACTCTTTCCACGGTAGCGGTTGGAGAGTCGTCTGACAGACAGCTTCTGGAAAGACTGGCAACGCAGTGTAACGGCCGCTATTATTATTCCGATATCTCAACCGATATCCCGAAAATCTTTGCACAGGAAGTATTTTTAAATGGAGATACGTATTTGCAGAACGGACAGTTTTCACTGAAAGGAAACAGCAACAATGCCATCACGAAAAATCTCTTTGCCGATGGCTGGCCGCAGATCAAAGGGTACGTGAGTGCCTCTCCGAAAACCGGAGCCAATGTGCTGCTGGCATCTGTCGAAAAGGATGACCCAATTTTGTCTGTCATGCAGTATGGACTGGGGCATACGGTTGCGTGGAATACCGATGTGACAAACCGCTGGACTGCCGGGCTGGCACAGCAGAATGATTACGTGCAGCTGTGGAAGCGGATCATCGATTACAGTGCGGGAAATACAGCACTCGGCGAAGACCGTGTGGATGTAACTACTGTAAACGGAACAACAAAAGTTACCTATTATGCCAAAGACTACGCAGAGCAGACACAGGTGGAGGCTGTGTACACGGATCCGGATGGAAAAACGCATCAGGCGAAACTGACCGCAAGTGCACCGGGAACTTATGAGGCACAGCTGGATACGGCAGCCTCCGGTGTCTACAATCTGAGCGTGCAGCGGAAAAACGGCAAAAAAATCGAAAATGCCCTGACCACCGCAGCCGTGGTACAGTATTCGCAGGAGTACAAATTTGCGCTGACAAACGACAGCTTTTGTGCGTTCATCAAACAGTATGGAAAGATGCTTTCCCCAAAGAAGAATGTATGGAAGAAGTTAAAAGCTTCCGGGCGGGCACGGGTTTGTCTGACCAATCCGCTTTTAATCCTTTTGCTTTTCGTATTTCTGGCAGATATCGCCATGCGGCGGTTTGCCTATGTTCCGCCAATGCCACACTGGACGAGACCGGCAAAAAAAGCTATAATGACAGAAGAAAAAACAGCGGAAGACGGGCAGCCGGAGCCGGAAGCAGAAAAACCAAAGGAAAAGATAAAGAAAACAAAACCGGAGGAAACGGCTTCCCAGGCACTCGATACTTCTGCGCTGTTAAAGAAAAAAGAAAAGCGGAACCATTCCGTTTAAAAGAAAACAGGAGTCATTATGCAATCAGACAGCAATTTACGAGAAACGTTACGGAGTATCGATCATAAAAGTTATCCGGCATACAAATCCCTGCGGGGAAGTTACCGGTTTGCAGACTATGTGTTATCCATCGATCATGTGCAGGGAGATCCTTTTGCGGCACCTTCCCATGTGCGCGTGACCGTGGATGCAAAGGCAGCGGCATTTCCGGAATATGCCATGAAAAATACACGGACGCGCACAGCGCTGGCAGATGAACTGCTGCGCACGTTTGCCGCACAGATCAACCACTTTACATTTAAGGCGAAGGGATCAGGCAAAAGCGGCCTGATCTCGGTAACCCACTGCGGACAGGAGATTCTGACCCGGACAGCCTGTGAAGTGAATGAAAAAGAAATCACCGCGCGTTTTGCGGTAGGATTTCCGGCAAACGGACGGACGATCAATGCCAGGGAACTGGAGAAAATTCTGTTTACCTATCTGCCGGAATGTGTAAAGCACTCATTTTATTATAAAAATCTCGATGCCCGCAGAATCCGGGATGCTGTGGAACTGGCAGAAGACCAGCAGGCAGTCCGTGACCAGCTGAAAGAACAGGGGCTGGTTGCTTTTGTTGCCGATGATGCGGTACTGCCGCGGGAGAGTGGGATTTCCTCCCGGCCGATGAAACAGTCCGTAGCCTTTACCTCTCCGGAATCCCTTAGGGTGACGATGCAGCTTCCGCACAGGGGTGCGGTCACCGGTATGGGAATCCCGAAAGGAATCACACTGATCGTCGGTGGCGGCTATCATGGAAAATCCACACTTCTGACTGCACTCGAACTGGGCGTTTATAACCATATCGCAGGGGACGGCAGAGAGTTTGTGATCACGGATGAGACCGCCTTAAAACTTCGTTCGGAGGACGGACGGTTTATCAAAGATGTCGATATTTCCATGTTTATCAATGACCTGCCAAACGGAAAAGATACCCATCATTTTTCAACGGAAGATGCCAGCGGAAGCACATCGCAGGCAGCCGGGATCGTGGAAGGCATGGAGGCGGGAAGCCGCCTGTTTCTGCTGGATGAGGATACGTCTGCAACGAACTTTATGGTAAGGGATGCATTTATGCAGAAAGTAGTCAGTCCGGACAAAGAGCCGATCACGCCGTTTCTTTCCCGTGCGCGCGATCTGTATGAGCAGGCAGGAATTTCTACCATCCTGGTAGCGGGCAGTTCCGGTGCCTTTTTCCATATTGCGGATACCGTGATCCAGATGGACCGCTACAAGCCGGTTGACATCACAAAAAAGGCGAAGGCATTGTGCAAAGAATTTCCGATTTCAGAAGAAAAGCCACATCCGTTCGCCCTGCCACACAGTTACCGGATCATGGAAAAAGATAAAAACGGTGCCACAAAACGCAGGGATTACCGGAGCGGAGCCGTGCGCAAAAATGAGCCGGAGCGGTTAAAATTAAAAACCATGGGAACGGATGGATTCGCTATCGGAAAGCAGACCGTGGATCTGCGGTATTTAGAACAGCTGATCGACAGCGAACAGACTGCGTGCCTTGGCATGCTCTTAAAATATGCGGTCGAACACCTGGTGGACGGCAAACGCACAATTGCCGAAGTCGTTGTACAGTTACAGAAAGAACTCGAAACGTCCGGCATGCGTTTTCTGGCAGAAAACGGTATCGTTTCCGGCGGTTATGCCATGCCGCGGGTGCAGGAGATGTATTCCTGTTTTAACCGTTATCGTGTATAGAAAAAGGGAAGCACAGGAGAGACTATGAAAAGAATATTAGTTGTCGTTGACATGCAAAACGATTTTACGACCGGATCGCTGGGCAATGCAGAGTGTGCAGCAGTCATTCCGAAGGTCGCGGAAGTGATAAAAACAGGCGTGTATGACAGAATCATTTTCACCCAAGACACGCACCAGAGTAATTATCTGGATACGCAGGAAGGAAAGCGGCTGCCCGTCGTGCACTGCATCGAAGGAACCGAAGGCTGGGAGATTGCGCCTGTGATCCGTAAGGCAGCATCCTTTTATTCCAAAGAACAGATCGAGACGATTTGTAAGCCGGCATTTGGCAGTGCGCAGCTTGGCGAGTGCTTAAAGCAGTACTGCGGTGATGCAGAGGCACAGATTGATTTCTGTGGCGTGTGCACGGGTATCTGTGTCATCAGCAATGTCATGATTGCCAAAGCCTTTGTTCCGGAAGCGCGCGTGTGCGTAATTGAAAAAGCATGCGCCTGCGTAACACCGGAGTCGCACCGCACGGCGATCGAAGCGATGAAAACCTGTCAGGTGGATATACAGTAATTGTATCTTATTTTAGTAAGAAGAAAAGAGAAGAATTATGAAGTTAAATCAGATCATCACCAGTCTGCTGGAAACAGACATGTACAAATTTAGTATGGGAGAGGCCATCTATCACCAGTTCTCCGACTATAAAACTACATGGACATTCAAGTGCCGCAATACCGATGTGCACTTTACGGCAGAGATGGTGCAGGAGATCAAAGAGCAGATTAAGGCATACTGCAGTCTGCGTTTTACGGAACAAGAGCTGGAATATCTGAACCGCATTACATGGATCAAGGGAAGCTATATTGATTTCCTGCGCCTGTGGCAGCCGCG
>OGZZ01001813.1_pt1 | contig 14894 bp, 18 predicted proteins | sample 1577021 | NCBI WGS metagenome assembly OGZZ01 (sample SAMEA3541526, study PRJEB24748) | human gut metagenome | biome: human gut; feature: human-associated habitat; material: faeces | place: China | collected 2012
GTGCAGCGCCTACAGCGCTGCTTTCCTCCTCCGCGCAATGCGCGGAAAAATATAAAAAAGAGCACCCTTACGGGTGCTCTTTTTCAAATCGCTGAGAATTAGCCGAACAGGGACATCAGGACGCCTGCGGCGATAGCGGAACCGATAACACCTGCAACGTTCGGGCCCATGGCGTGCATGAGCAGGAAGTTGGAGGGGTTCTCCTTCTGGCCGACGACCTGAGAAACACGGGCGGCCATAGGAACGGCGGAAACGCCGGCGGAACCGATCAGCGGGTTGATCTTTTCCTTCAGGAACAGGTTCATGAGCTTGGCCAGCAGCACGCCGCCCGCGGTACCGAAACCGAACGCGACGATACCCATAGCCATGATCTCAAGGGTCTGAACGGAAAGGAAGGTGGTGGCGGTGGCGGTAGCACCGACGGTGAAGCCGAGGAAGATGGTGACGATGTTCATCAGCTCGTTACCGGCGGTCTTCTGCAGACGCTCCACAACGCCGGACTCCTTGAACAGGTTACCGAGCATCAGGCACGCGATCAGAGGCGCGGCAGAAGGAACGAGCAGCGCCACGAACACGGTGATCATGATGGGGAAGATGATCTTCTCGCGCTTGCTGACCTGACGCAGCGGGCGCATGACAATGCGGCGCTCTTCCTTGGTGGTCAGAGCCTTCATGATGGGGGGCTGAATGACCGGGACGAGGGCCATGTAGGAATAAGCGGCAACGGCGATAGGACCGAGCAGCTCGGGAGCCAGACGGGAGGTGACGAAGATCGCGGTCGGGCCGTCAGCGCCGCCGATGATACCGATGGAGGCGGACTGCTGGTAAGTGAAGCCCATGAACTGGGTACCGACATAGGTCATGAAGATACCGAGCTGAGCGGCAGCGCCGAGCAGCAGGGACTTGGGGTTTGCGATCAGGGGACCGAAGTCGGTCATCGTGCCGACGCCCATAAAGATCAGGCAGGGGTAGATGCCGAGCTTAACGCCGAGGTACAGAACGTCGAGCAGACCGAGGCTAACGGTGCTGCCGACTGCCCACGGGGCAAGCACCGCATCGGCTACGCCGGCCTCCGACATCTCTGTCAGGAATTCCTGCGTGATGGGCGCTCCTCCGAAGAGGTCCCAATGGACATGTCCTCCGGCGAACAGGATCTCGTGGAACATGTCCGCACCGGGAAGGTTGGTGCACAGCATACCGAACGCGATGGGCAGGAGCAACAGCGGCTCAAAGCCCTTCACGATGGCCAGATACAGCAGGACAAAGGAAACGGCGATCATGATGAGGCATTTCCAGTTGCCGTCCTGACCGAACATATAGAAGCCGGTCTGCTGCATGAAATTGTTAATAGCAGCCATTTATGTTTCTTTTCCTTTCACAGTTAATTCAGGGGAATGCTGTTATTTAGCCGATGACGCACAGAACGTCGCCGGGGTTGACAGCAGCGCCCTTGGCAACTGCGACGGAGGAGATGGTGCCAGCGCAGGGAGCGAAGATCTCGTTCTCCATCTTCATGGCCTCGAGGATGAACAGCAGATCGCCTTCCTTGACGGCCTGGCCAGCGGCGACCTTCACATCGAGGATGGTGCCGGGCATGGGGCTGGAGACAGTGCCGGCGCCTGCGGGAGCGGCAGCCTTGGGAGCAGCAGCGGGAGCGGGAGCGGCAGCGCGGGCAACGGGAGCCGCGGCAGCGCGGGAGACGGGAGCGGAAGCCATACGGCTGCCGCCGGCGGCGGACTCGACGGTGACTTCGTAGGTGGTACCGTTAACGGTGACATTGTACTGCTTGATCATGTTTGTTCTCTCCTAAAAATTAAATTAGATTTTTTTGATGTTCACGATGTTCATGCTGCGGGACGAGATACCGACCTCTTCCGAGAGAGCGGCAGTGATCGCGGCCACGATCTCAGGCTGCATGCCCTGCGGCGCGGGGACCGGCGCGGGAGCGGCAGCAGGAGCAGCGGCAGCAACGGCAGGCGTTTTTTCCTTGCCCTTGAGAATTGCACCCATTGCCATGGTGAGGAAAATGATGCAGATCAGGCCAAAGAACACCGTGCCGATACCCATCAGGGTGACGAAAAGGCTACTGTATTCCATTTCTTCCTTTTACCTTTCAATTTGGATTATAGCAAAGCGATTGCTCAATTTGCAAGCGCGTATGCACTTTTTGCGCGTTTTTAACGGCTTTTCCCTCCTGCCGTGCAAGGCAGGAGGGAAAAGAGACTTTCCTTACTGCACGGAGAGCACGTCGGCAAACGCCTGAATGGCGGTCGCCGCCTGGCCGAAGTCGCGCATCTGCTGGTCGATGCCGAGCTTGATGAAGGGGATCCCAGCGGCGTCGAGCGCCTTCTTGAGGTACGGGAACTCCATCTCCTCGGGATCGCAGAACTGCTGCATGAAGAGCACGAGGCCCTGCGCGCCGGACTCCTTGACCATGTTGGCCACGAACTCGCCTCGGCGGTTCTGGTTGGACTGCGGATCGTAGAGCAGGACGTCGTAGTCGATGTTGGTGAACTGATCGACGAGCGCCATCATCGGGTCGCCCTCTTCGCTCGCGTCGGTGCGGAAGGCACGGGACTCGTGGGCGACATCGTCCGCCGCGATGGCGACGTTGTTGTCCTTGAAGATCTTGAGCAGCGTCGGGTTGTCGCAGATGATGCCGGAGGTGACGACCTTCACGCCGTTCCACTTGGCCTCGGGCAGCGCGGCGATCTCGGCGTTGAGAGCCTCGAGCTTCTCGGTGTACTCGGCCTTATCCATGAACCAGGCAGCCTTTAAGACGGCCGAGCGCATGATCGGGTCGATAACGTCGCAGTGGTCGCTTGCGAGCTTGACGAACTCACGGCGGGCAGCGCGGGACTTGTTGTAGACCTTGATGGCCGCAGCGATGTCCTCGCTCTTGATCTCGTGACCGGCGATCTTTTCAAGACCGGCCTTGACGTTGTTGTACTGATCTAGGCAGAACTGCTTGCCCCAGTCGGCAAAGCGGTTCTGAGGATGGGCGAGGAAGATGCACGGCAGCTTCTCACTCATGGCGACGCGGATGTTCTGGCTCATGGGGCGCAGCGTGTCGCAGATGGTCGGGGTGATCACGCCGTCCAGCAGATCCATCGTGCCGTCGAGCAGCATCTCGAGGTCGAGCTGGGCGATGGTGCAATAGAAGGTCGCGCAGTATTCCTTGGAGCGCTGCTCGGTCTTGTCGTTGCTGCCCCACATGCCGAACGGCATCATACCGGCGGCGTAAACCAGCTCTTCGGGGGCGTAATAAGGCATCACGCCGATGCACTTTTTGCCTGCGTCCTTATAGGCCTTGAGCTGGCCCTTGGGATTGGCGGCAACAGCGGAAAATTCATTAACGATAGCTTCGATACTCATTTTTGCACGCCTCCTTAGTCTTTCTTGTTGGCTTCCATAGCCTCGACCAGACCCTGCACGCGGGTCGCGTACTGCGCTTCGTTGAAGTTGCGCGGGTCAGCCTGGTCGCCGTCGAAACCGGCGCAGGGCACGCCGAGGTCAGCGGTGAAGCGGCGCTGCATTTCAGCCATGTAACCGGACCAGGGCTTGCAGGAGCGGTTGTAGTGGACGAGCACGCCGTCGACCTTGTTGTCGCGGCAGATGCCCTCGCGCCAGGCAACGCCCTGCTCGATGCAGACGGAGTTCGGAGCCTTGTAGTAAGCGCGGGCCATTTCGTCCATGTTGTTGTAAACAAAGCCGAACGCGGGCGCGTACACAACTGCGGTGACGTTGATGCCATTCTCCTTGAGGGGCTTAAAGAGGTTCGGGAGCTTCGGCCAGCAGGGGATGCCCTCGAACATGACGCGGTACTGCTCGGGGAAGGGCAGCGTGGAGGTGCCTTCCTCAATGTTCTTCTGCAGGTCCTTGGACAGGAGTTCAAAGGCGTCGGCAGCAGCTTCCTTGCCGCGGGCAGTGACGACGTCGGCCATGTGGTTAAACAGGTCGAAGCCGCTCATCGGGGCGGGCTTGTACTGCAGGAAGTCGCAGACCTTCAGCCAGTTCTGCGCGGTGCGGTTCGCGTGCTTGCAGGCAAGCTCGAACTTCTTCTCGTCGAACTTCTTGCCGGTGAGCTTTTCGAGCTCATGGATGGCGTTGTCGAACTGGGCGCGGACGTACTTGACAGCGGAATCGCTGACTTCCACGGTGTTGTTGTAGGGGATATCGACCATGATGAGGGGGATGTTGCACATACGGGCGATATTCTCGTACCACTTGGTCATGCAGTTGCAGATGTTGTTGCAGCACAGAACAAAGTCCGGCTGGGGGATGCGCATCTGCTTGTAGGGCTTGATGGCCTCGCGGCGGAAGTTCTTATAGGCGATCTCCTTCTCGGTGGTCTCGGGCAGAGCCTCGATCTCGTGGATATCGTCCAGAACCGTGTAGGGGACCTGCGTCTTGGGGTCCTTCTTGGGCTTGCCGGTCTCAGGATCGATGACGACCTTGCCGTTTTCGTCCTTGAGGGGCTTGCCGCTGTTGGGGTCGATGATGAACTCGAGCGTTTCGGGGTCGAACTTGCGGCTGGCGCGCTTACCGGCGGCGTAAGCCAGGGAGATACGTGCGTAACCGCAGATATCGTTGTCGAAGCCGAGATCCTCGGCAGCCTGGCACATGATCTCACCGTCGCGCTGGGCGGCGATACCGGCAGCCTGGTTCTCGGGATACATCACGTTGAGGTCAAAGGCCTCAGCAAGCTCACAGGGGAACTTGGAGCTGGACCAACCGACCAGCTTACCCTGCTTCTTCGCTTCACGGGCGTCGGCATAGACGTCATCGACGACCTTGCGCAGAGCAAGCACGCCGGGACTGACTTGTTTAGCCATGATTGATTCCTCCTAATGCGATATAGAAAAATTTGATAACGAATGATGGGGATTATTTGTTCTTCAAAGCCTTCTGGTAGGCAAACAGAGCGGCGCCGAGCGCACCGTTATACTGCGTGAGGGGCGTGGTGTGGATCTCGTGGCCGAGCTGCTCCTGAAGGGCTTTCACGATGCCGTGGTTCTGTGCGACACCGCCGGTCATCACCACGTCGTCGCGCACACCGATGCGGTGGCAGAGGCCGGAAACGCGGCCCGCGACGGACTTGTGGATACCGTGGATGATGTCGCACTTGTTTGTGCCCATGGCGAGCTGCGAGATGACCTCGCTCTCGGCAAACACCGTGCAGGTCGAGCTGATACCGACCTCCTTGGTCGACTTGTCGCCAAGATCGCCCAGTTCTTCGACCTTCACCTCAAGCACGCGGGCCATGACATCGAGGAAGCGGCCGGTACCGGCTGCGCACTTGTCGTTCATGACGAAATTTTTCATCATGCCGTTCTCGATCTCGATGACCTTCACGTCCTGCCCGCCGATATCGACGACCGTGCGCACGTTCGGAAACAGGAACGCCGCGCCCTTGGCGTGGCAGGAAAGCTCGCTCATCTGCATGTCGGCAAGGCCGTCAAGGCTGTTGCGCCCGTAGCCCGTGGCAAGGACGAAGTCCATCTGCTCGCGCGTCATGCCCGCGTTTTCCAACACCTGAGCGATCGCGCGGGATGGACCCGACGTGCCCGTGCCGACAGCGACGAGGGACTTGGCAACGATCTCGCTGCCGTCTTTTAAGATCACACATTTCGACGCGGTGGAGCCGACGTCGATACCCATGGTATAAATGCTCATTGTACTCTCCGTTTGCCTTCCCGTGCGCTGCGCGGTTCTTGCCTCCGCGCAGCGCCGAGAAAAGCATTGTTGTGATATTTTACTGCGCGTTCAGGGCGTCGTAGTCGCGGATGACGCGCGGCAGCAGCATCTGATGGACCGGGCAGATGCTCTCGGGGTTCTGATAGCAGGCGTTGGCGAAGGCCTGGATGTAGGGACGGATGTCGTTCATGTCGACGATCTCGTCGGTCAGGCCTGCCTTGGCGCAGAACTTCGGGCTGGACTTCTTGGCGTAGTCCTGGATCAGCGCGTTCATCTTGTCGATGGTGGGCTGCAGATCCTCGCCGGCCTTCTCTTCCTTCACGAGACGGCGGGCATACATGGCGGCCGCAGCGGTCTCGCCGTGCATGACGTAGATCTCGGTGGTCGCCGTGCCGATGGAGAAGGCGTTGTTGTCGTTGCCCTGCGGGCCGCCGAGGACGTAGTGCGCCGCGGCGGTGCCCTTGCGGAGCGTGATCTCCATCATCGGCAGCTTGCTGGACTGGATGGAGTAGATCAGGCTCTGGCCGAGGCCGAGGAGCTCAGCGCGCTCAGCGTCGTTGCCGACGTCGATACCGGTGGTATCCTGGACCCACAGCATCGGGATGCGGTCACGCGCGCAGAGGGTGACAAATTCGTTCATCTTGATGAGGCCCTGACGGTACAGCTTGCCGCCCACGCCCATCGCCTGGCCGTAAGTCGCCATCTTGTACTCGGGGTAGTTCATCAGCATGCCCTGATAGTTGGCGACAACGCCGACGAGCAGACCGTCGATCTTGGCAAGGCCGGTGATCATCTCGGGGCCGTAGCCGTGCTTGTACTCCATGAACTCGGAGCCGTCGAAAAGACGCGCCAGAACTTCGACCATGTCGTAGGAGCGCTTCTGGTTGAACGGAACGATGCTGTAGAGATCGTTCGCGTCGAACAGGGGCTCCTTGGGATCATCGACGCGGAAGAACTCGGGATCGTAAGCGGGCAGCATGTCGATGTACTTGCGGATACCGGCGAGCACGCCCTCTTCATCGGCGTAGACCTCGCGGAAGAAGCCGGTCTCGCCATAGTGGATGGCGACAGTGCCGGGGATGTCGCTCTTGAGGTTCTTCTGCGCCTTGATGAGCGCCTCAGCAGCCTCCTTGTCGACATGGCCCTTGGGGCTCATACCGCCGACGATACCGGCGCCGCCGACTGCCATGTTGGCGTCCTGATGCGCGATCAGGATGGTCGGGGAGATGGAGTGATAGCCGCCGCCGGCGGGGTTCGTGCCGTAGATGCCGACGATGACGGGCACGCCCATCTGGTTGAGCTCGCTGTTGCGATAGAACGGCGTACCGCCGCCGCGGCGGTTGGGGTACACCTTCTCCTGCTCGTCGAGCTTAACGCCGGAGCAGTTCAGCACGTACACGAGGGGGATGCGCAGGCGCTTGGCCGTGTCGCTGCCGCGCAGCAGGCTGTCGGCCTGGCCGGGGACCCAGGCGCCGGCGAGCTTCTTGTTGTCGCTCGCGATGATGACGGCCCATTTGCCGTCGATACGGCCGAGGCCCTTGACGATGCCAACGCTGCCGTTCTTGTTGTCCTGGGGGTTATAGAGGCTGTTGAGGGGGCACCAGGTGCCTTCGTCAACGAGCTCCATGATGCGCTGCATCGCCGTCCACTGGCCGGACTCGTTGAGCGCCTCGGTGCTCTTACCGGCTTCGAGGGCAGCCTCGCGGATCTCATGGATCTCCTGCTCCACCGCCTGGATCTCAGCGGCGTTGTCCTCGTGGAATGCGCTCAGATCCTTGCCGATGACCGGCATGCTCTGGAAATAAGAGGGCATGGAATATTCGCTCATATTAAGTTCTCCTTCTTAAATCGAAATAACAAATTACTTATCCTTGGGAACCTTGATGAATGCCTGACCCGGGTCGATCTCCTCACGGATGAGGCGGATGATCTCCGGAGAGGGACCTTCCATCAGCTCGGCGCGGGAGACGTCGATCTCGAAGCCGGTGTTCTCCTGAACCATCTCGGGAGAGGAGAACGGATAGTAGTAAGCGAGGTACATGCGCTTGGTCTCTTCATCAAACTTCATGATGCCGAGGTCGGTAACGACCATCTGAGGACCGCGGTTGCCGGGCAGGCCCGCGCGCTCACGGCCTCCGGGGCCGTCCATCCAGCCGCAGGAGGTGATGTAGTCGACATGGTCCATGAAGCGGCGCTTCTGGTGCTGCATCATGATGATGGTGTTGCAGTAGGTGGCAATGCCGTTGGCGCCGCCGGAACCGGTGAAACGGGTGGTGGGCTGCAGGTAGTCGCCCTTGCCGAAAATGCAGGTGGAGTTCACGTTGCCGTACGGGTCGATCTGCGCGCCGCCGATGAAGGCGACGAGACGATCCTCGTCGTGCAGCCACTCGTTGGCCTCGAAGCCGACGAAGCGGATGTTGGGCCACTGCACGGCGCAGTGCGCCATGAAGCGGTTATCGCCGACGGAGCGGGGGACCTCAACAGGGTCGCAGTCCATCAGACCCGACTCGACGATGGGGTGGCAGCTGGGGCAGACCGCGCGCTTGGCAAGGGACGCACCGATCAGCGGCAGGCCCGTACCAACGATGACGATCTGGTTTTCCTTGATATTCTTAGCAATGGCATACGCCTGCATTTCCTGCTTGGTATACTTCGTATAATCAGACATTTCTATTTAGCCTCCCAAACCTTAATGTGTAGTGGAATAGCCGAGGTGCGGCTCGTTCTTCAGGCGCATCAGACGGCTGCCGCCGAGCTTATCGAGCAGAGCGGACTGATCTTCGCAGCTGTAGACCCACTTTTCGAGGAAATCCTTGAAGGTCTCGGGAATCTTCTCACCGCTCTTGGCGAGCTCGAAGGCCTTCTGGGCGTTTTCGGCGGCGAGCTTGAGCTTCTCGTCCTCGGGAGCCTTCTCCAGCGCCTTGGCAGCCTTGGCCGCAGCCTTTTCAAGCTGCTTGACGGCATCCTCGGCATCCTGATACTTGGAGGCCTTGTCGTATTCCTTCAGGCCGGCGTCGTCGTCGTCATAGTAATCATAACACTGAGCGGGCCATGCGCCATAGGGTGCCTTGACGACCGCCTGCACGCACTCGCCGAAGATGCGGGTCTTGGTCGGGTCGCGGCGGATGAACTCGTCGGAGACGATCTCCTCGCAGGTGACGATGGTCTTGCGCGCGGCGATCGCGATGTCGATATCATGGAACTCATCGCCCATGATGATACAGGTGCCGTCCGGAGAGGCCTGCTGGACGTGGATGATGGCGGTGTCGATCTTGGGCACGGGCACGGCTACGACCTTCTGCCCCGGCACCATGGGGTTCTCGATCTCGGCGCACTTGAGGTCCTCGATCTTGGGCATCGTCTTACGCTTTTCCTCGCTGATGCCCCAGAACTTCATCAGGCCGCTGCCCTGCATCAGGCGAACCGGCAGGAACGGAAGGCCGAGAGAAGAGGCGTGCAGCATGAGCATCAGCACGTCCTGAGAATAGTCCTCATACGTGAGCTTGCCCTGCTCGATGGCAGCGCGGAAACGGCGGGAAACGTTGGTGTAGCCGGAGTTAGCGGTGTAGCAGTTGATGTAAGCAGCCACGCGGCCCTCGCCGATGAGCATATCGACTTCGCCGCCGCCGGGGCCGGCATAAACGATGAAGTCCTTCTGACCCTGACGCAGGATCTCACTAACCGTGGCATACGGCTTACGGTTGGTGGTGAAACCGCCGATCGCAAGAGTATCGCCATTCTCGACGTACTTTGCAACGGCATCGTGCAGTGACATGACCTTATTCAAGATAAAACCCTCCCTGATTTTGATAAACATTTTTATCGCCGAAGAGCCCTCTCTGCTTGCATGGATTCCGTCAAAAATTCTTCGAAAGATGCTCATACAGGCTTCAGTGTAAATTATAGTGGAACTTCCTCGCAAAATCAATGAAAACCCGTTCAGAAAGCGAAAAAAAACTGAACAAATTTTAGTGGCGCTTTTTGTCGTTTCCGTGGAGACGTTTCACATTCTTTTTGTGCAAAGCATGTAATTTGCAAGATTTCCTGCAAGTTTTCTGTCGTGACAGTGCAAAAAAGCGTCGGAGGGGAGACCCTCCGGCGCTTTTACCTGTTCCTTTAGTCACTTGCCGTGCTGCATCGCGTCATAGCGCTGCATCAGCACCGCCATCTGCTCGCGCGTCAAAAAGCTGCGGTACTGTTTGTTCCCCGCCTCGTCTCCCGCGATCAGGCCGTTTTTCTCCGCCCAGGCGCGCGCCTCCGCGCTCCAGCCTGCCGGCGTCTGCTGTGCCAGTCTTTTCAGGTAGTTTTCCATCATCGCGTCAAACTGCTGTTGCGTCATTTCTTCCTCCTCATAGCGCGGCATGGGCGGCGGATAGCGCTTCGCGCGGATCATCGCGCTCGTGTACGTGGCGCCCGCGTCCCACTGAAAATGCGGCCGGTCGGGAAAGCTCCCCCAGTCTCCTCCCCAGGAAAATCCGAGCATTTTCCCAATCTCTCCGACTCTTATAAAGAACGCAGGATCGTCGTACTCGTGCCCCGCCTCATTTTTGCAGATATCAAAGGCCAATCCTGCATGCTCGGCGTGGAACGACGGCGTCACCGCTCCTTTGGCCGCGTAGCCCTTCTCGGCGAGCATCCGCTGATACTCCGCATCGCGCACCGTCTCCGTCACCAGAACGCTCAACCCCTCGCGCTCAGCGAGCATAAGCAGCGCCCGGCAGTTCTCCGCCACGTCCGCGCGCAGGTCGCTGATGCTTCTGCTGTGGCGCATTTACGTTTCCTCCTGCGCGTTTTTGCCGTTCTGCGTGCCGAAATAAAACGCGATCACCATGAGATACACCGTGTTGAACTCCTGCGTCACCTTTGCCTGCACCGTCAGCACACAGAACGTGATCGTCAGGCACAGCGTCACGATGCTCTTCACGCTCAAAAGATTCGCCAGTCTCTTTTTCAAAAGCTCCATGCTCTCTCACCCCTCGCAGTCCTGCCCGCGGCACACCGTTTCATACGTCACGCCGCCCGCCGTATTTTCCGCCTTTGCCTTGGCATAGTAGCACGCGGCGCTCGTGCCGTAAGCGCCCCACGCCGCCGTCACCATCGTCGCGATCCACGGGAGCGTGCCCATAAAGCCCAGTTCGATCGCGAGCTTCGCGATCCCGAAGCCCTGATACGTCGTATAGAGCACGATCGCGCTTTCGAGCAGCAGCAACAGTTTGGAAAAGCTCATGCGCCGCTTTCTCGCGAGCCTTCTCTTCATATACTTCCCCCGGTCATCAGCAGGGAGATCGCCGCCCCGATGAGCACGTACAGCACGCGGTCGATCATCGCATCCCAGCGCTTTCCGCCCTTCTGCGTGATGGTCTTCACGTCCGCCTTGATCTCCTTGACGTCCGTCTCCACGCCCTTTTCGCGCGAGGCGAGCACCTCCACTGCCGTTACCAGCTTATTCAGGTCCTTCTGCTGCTGTTCCAGCTTTTCGATGCGGTGCGTGTTCGACTTGGCGCGCTGCTCGGTCTCCGTCAGTTTGACCGAGATTTCCTGTTCCGTCATTCTTCTTTCGGCACCGCCTTTTCAAAGCTCTCCCATGTGTGATGCGCGTCCTCCACGCTCTGCCATGTAAATTTCTGTGCCTCGCACTCGAGCCACGTCAGATACCGGAAGTAGAACTCCACCAGCAAATGGCACGGGATGATATCGAGGATGATGCTCTCCACCTGCGAAAACTCATCCGGCACGCCCACGGTGTTCGGAAACCACACCTTGACCGTTCCCTTTTTCTCCGTCTCCTCCGCCAGCGCCTTGATGCCGCAGCCGCTGAGCGTCAAGTTGATCGCATCCAACGTGAAGCTGTCGGCGTTGATGCGCGCGAGCGCCGCGATGGCCTCGCGCCGCAGCGCAGTCGAAACGCTGACCGGGCAGCGGGAAAAGAGCTTCTCCCGCCTTGCAAGGCCCTCGCCCTCCGCCGTCTGCAAAACGCCCTCCTGCTCGGCGTATTCCATCGCGCCGTCCGCTTCATCCAGCGCCGCGCCCGCTGCGTACAGCTCTCCGCCGCTCAGCGTGCCGCGCTCGGTGCGGTAAACGCGCATCGGCTCCAAAAGGCGGCAGAGATAGTCAAAATACGTCATGCCTCACCCGCCCCGATCTCCGTGATCGTCACCGTGCCGAGCACCGGCAGCTCCGTCGCGCTCACGCTCACATCCTCGTCCGGCGTGAGCAGGTGACAGTTCTTCACGCCCTCCACACCGTAGAGGATGTTCGCGAGCTTCGCCGTATACACCGCTTCACCCAGCCGCTCGCCGGTGAAGTACGCCTGCAGCGCCGCCGTCGCCGCATCGGTGATCTCCTGCATCGTCCAGCCCTGCTCCGCCGTCAGCTCCGCGCTCATGTTGACGGTCTTCTCTGTCGGCGCCTTGACCTCCACATCCACCGCGATCTCGCGCTTTTTCTGCAAGACCGCCTCGATCTCGCCGAGCAGCTTCTTATCCGGCGCGCCCGCGTGCGTCGAAACATACACATCCACCGTGCCGATGCCGCGGGCGCGGCCGACCGCTTTCGCCGCCGCCACGTTCGGAAAGCTCATCGCCTCCTGCTCGTAAAACGCCGCGTTCGCGCCGTTCGGCAGGCGCTTGTAGCTTGCTAGTACGCGCTCGCGCAGCTTTTCGTCGCTCTCCTCGTCGCTGCCGCCGGAAAACGCCTCAGGATTTACGCACTGCGTGATGCCCACCGGATACACGGACATCAGATGGATCGCCCCCGCGATGGCGTTGCCGCTCACCCCCGCCTCCACGGCGCTCGCCGGAACGTCCACATAGGTCTCGCCCTTTAAGAGCACTGCCTTTTTCGTCGTCTCAAAGCGCACGCCGCCGCTCGTCATCGCGACGCTCCCCTGCTCGATCTCATAATCCGTCACCGCCGCCGACGGCGCGGAAAAGCGCAGCACGCCCGCCGCTTTCGCCGCCGGAAGGCGCGTCAGCGCCCGCGTCTCGGCGTGATAATCAAGATACTGCCCCACCGCCGTCTGCGGAAAGCTCTGATCCAGCACCCAGTCCGCCTGCGCCAGAAGCGACTGTACCTCGCTCGCCAGCGCATAGAGGCGCACCATCGCGTCGCAGCCGTCGTTCGGCACAAAGCCCGCCTCCTCGGCAAAGATCGCGCGCATCCGCTCGTAGATCGCGTTCAGCTCTTCCATTCTTCACTCTCCCCCTATCGTCACGACCGCCTCGCCCGTTTCGTTCTCATAGCGCAGCAGCACGCGCAGCTCCAAAAATCCATTCTTTTCCGCAAGCTCCATGCCCGTCACGCTCAGGCCCTCTTCGTCCGCCAGCGCCTCGGCCGCGTACTGCTTTGCCGCCGTCGCGCGGCTCTCGCCCTTTTCCCGCCATAAAAGGTGCAGCTTGCTGCCAAGCTCCGGCGCGAGCGCAAAGCTTCCGCGCCGCACACTCAGCTTAAAGAGCACGCGTTCGAGCAGCTCGTCCCAGCCGCTCACGCGCACGAGCCCGCCCGCGCCGTCGGCCACATAATCGCGGTCTTTGATCTTCAGCTCCATCCTCAGCCTCCCGTTCCCAGATACGGCATTCCGTTGATGAAAAGGAGCCCGTTGATGTCGATGCGCCCGTTGTTGCGCAGCACGATCTCCGTCCCCGCCGCGGCGGAGCGAATGCGCACCTCGCCGGGTGCCAGGTCGCCCGCGCTCTGCCCCACCGCGCCCACGGCGTAGGCCTCCTCGCCAAAGGTCCCGCCGCGCACCACCAGCACATCCTCGCCCTTTTTCGGCTGCCACTCATAGCCGCCGGGCGCGGCGGTCTTCACCTCGCGCTTTTCCCCGCTGCTGAACACCGCCAGCTCGCCGCCCTCGACCGTCACCGTTCCGTCCTGCGCCGAGGCCACGTCCTGCATCTCATGCTGGCTTAGCTTTCTCGATAGCCACATCGTCTCTCACTCCCTCTGCATCGTCACTTCGCACGCCTCTCCGCTCTCGCCAAAGCGCCTCACGCACTCGATCACGCGGAAATTGCCCACAATGCCGACCTTCGTCCCGCTCACCGCCGCGATATCCCCCGGCGCGGCGGTGAACCGCCCCGCGATCGTCACGCGCAGCGTCTCCGCGCCCTCCTTCGACTTTGCGATCTGATACTCCCCCGTGTAGCGCATTGCCTGCGTGCCGCTGCGCGCCGGCACGTAAAATACGCGCCTGCTCGTGCCGCCGCGAGCACAGAACGCCTCGTTTTTCACGCTCTGCTTCACGCCCGCCTTGCTGTCCACCACCAGCGCCTCGGCGATCACGCCGTAGCGCTTGTCGCAGTAGGCGAGCGCCGTCACCGGCGTTTTGGCGTCGATGCTCACGCGCGCGGCCCTGCGGTTTTTCTTCACTTCCAGCGCGCCCGTCTTGTCGAAATACGGCGCGATCCCTCCGTGCAGCGCTGCAAAATCGTTCAGCGCCTTCCACTGGCTCGACCCGTTCGCCACGCGGTACCGCGCCGCAGCCGTCACCGCGTCATAGCCCGTGCACACAATGCCGTACGGCGTCACATGGTTTTTGAGGATCTCCTCCATCGTCGCCCACTGATAGCTCACGCTCTCTGCCTCGTTGTCGAGCAGCAGCGCCGCCATGCCGCGTCCGCTCACCTCAAGCTGCAAGCCCTTTTCATCGCATGTCACGCCGCACTCGTCCACAACGCCCGCAAATTCGACCGTGCCGTCCTCTCTCGCCGTAAAGCGCACCGCCCGCCGCAGCACCTCCGCCATCGCAGGCTCGTATGCGCACTTGAGCGTAAAGCTGTCGCACGGCACGCTTCCCGTGTAGGAAAATTCCCACTTCAGCAGCGTCGGCAGCTCAAACTGCGCACCGTCGCACGTCGTCAGATACCCCTTCATCACGGCAGCGTCACCCGCTCTCCCACGGCGATCCTGTTGGGATTTTTGATCTGCGGATTCACGTTCAAAAGCGCCGTCAGCGTCACGCCATACGTGTTCGCGATGCCCCACAGCGTGTCGCCGCGCTTGACCGTGTAGTACGAGCTCGCCGTTTTCGTTCCCTTGCCCGCGCTGCCGCTTCCGCCGCTCACGCGGATGAGCGACGTATCGAGTGGGCTCGCTTTTTATTTCTTTCAGCGGAAGATTCGTTGTGATGATCAAAGGTCGCCCCGAACGGATCCTGCGGTCTATGACACTAAAAATAATTCCTAACGCATATTCTG
>OGZZ01001814.1_pt1 | contig 14885 bp, 14 predicted proteins | sample 1577021 | NCBI WGS metagenome assembly OGZZ01 (sample SAMEA3541526, study PRJEB24748) | human gut metagenome | biome: human gut; feature: human-associated habitat; material: faeces | place: China | collected 2012
TGTTCGCAACAGGGATGAAAGCATAACAAGACCAAACAGAGACGAAAGAAAATAAACTATCAGGAGCATAATTACACCTTTGAGAAGCTGAACTGCTCTTGTTTCCTGAATAAGCTTGAACAGTCCGAAAATCAACAGTGCAATTGCAAGAATATCGACAATATCTCTTAGCTGTATAGTCTTGATAATGGAAAGAATGCTGTTAAATATTTCCAATCTGCTTTCCCCTTCCTTTATTTTTAAATTCCTTGTTATTATTCTAACATACTTTTGTTATTAATTGCAACCTTTTTAAATTGTTTTTTTCTGTTTGTTGTTCTTAGAAATACGACTTACGGCATTTGCAAAATATACAACATCATTTTTTGTTGTAAATGCCGATACAACAGCTCTTACGGTTCCTGTATCCTGAGTGCCGAAGCTTTTGTGTGCAAGGGGCGCACAATGGAGTCCTGCTCTTACGGCAATGTTGTAGCTGTCATTAAGAATTTTTGCAACCGTTTCGCTTTCGGTATTTTTAATATTAAAGGAAATTACAGGAACGCTGTGACTTTTCTCAGGCATTTTGGTGTATAATATTACATTTTCCGCTTTTTCAAGCCTTTTGTATAGCATTTGTGCAAGACCTAACTCGGAATTATATATTCTGTCTGTTTTTTTGTTCAGGACAAACTTTATTCCTGCATTAAGCCCTGCTATTCCCGGAAGATTCGGCGTTCCGCTTTCGTACTTATCGGGGAGAATTTCAGGCTGATTGAGGTTTGCGGAATCACTTCCCGTTCCTCCCTGAATAAGACTGTCCGGAGTTGTTTCGCTGTTTATAATAAGCAAGCCTGTTCCCATCGGTCCGTAAAGCCCTTTGTGACCTGCGGTGCAGAGAAAATCAATACAACTGTCAGAAAGGTTTATATCTGCTGTTCCTGCACTTTGCGCGGCATCTACACAAAAAAGGATGCCGTTTAATCTGCAAAGAGCGCCTATTCTTTCTATCGGAAGTTTGATGCCGAATACATTTGAAGCATGGGTACAGATTACAAGTTTTGTGTTAGATTTGAATTGTTTTCTGAAATTCTCGATTGTTTGTTCATCATCATAAGGGACACATTCGGCAACAGAGTATTCAATCTTATTTTTCTTGAGTGTTTCAAGCGGTCTGACGACAGCATTGTGCTCAAGTGATGAGATTACGGCATGGTCGCCCTGTTTTAATATGCCTTTAATAACCGTGTTCAAAGCCGTTGTGCAGTTAAGCGTGAATATTATATTTTCGGGATTTTCCGAGCCAAAAAGTTTTGCGGCATTATCTCGGCAGGAATACATTATTTCAGATGATTTTACCGACATTTTGTGACCGCTTCTTCCCGGATTTGCTCCGTAGTCGGACATAGCTTCATTAATCGCTTTTCTTACGGATAAGGGTTTCGGAAAGGTGGTTGCACCGTTGTCAAAATATATCATAAGGTATCAACAGCGGCTGTTCCTTTGACAGCAATACCGTTACTCCTGATAATTTCCAATGCCCTTTCAAAATTTCCCGGGACATAAAGGCTGTATCCGCATGATTTTCGATTGAGGTGTATAGGAGTTCTTACAAGCCCTGATTTAATATTGTTTTTTAAAAGTAGGTTACGGCTCTTCATGGCAAGAGTTACCGAGCCGAATATTATTAAATTATTTTCCATAACTTCCACCCTTTGTTAAATCTTTGTGACATCTCAAAACAATATATCACACTACATATTATGAATGTAGGCAAAGTTTGGACATAAAAGAAAGCACGGCTTTTATGCCGTGCTTAAAGGTGTTATTTTTCAGTTCATTTTTTCAGAAAGAAGGTTGCCCATGTTGTACATACCTGCTTTCTGATCTTTAAGAAATACTGCCGCATTAACAGCACCGACAGCGAAAACTTCTTTTGACTGAGCCTGATGAGAGATTGTTACAACCTCATCGTGACCTGCAAAGATAACTTCGTGTTCGCCTACAATTGTGCCGCCTCTTACGGAATGAATACCGATTTCGTTCTTTGAACGCTTTCTGCGGTAGCTGTGTCTGTCATAGACATACTGCGGATCTTCGTCAAGCTGTTCCGAAATTCCGTCTGCAATCATAAGAGCTGTTCCGCTCGGAGCGTCGAGCTTGAGATTATGATGCTTTTCAACGATTTCAATATCGAACTGGTTTCCGAGAATTTTTGCTGCCTCTTTTGAAAGCTCAATAAGAAGATTGATGCCGAGTGACATATTACCTGAATAAAAAACAGGAATTGTCTTTGCCGCATCTTCGATTTTTGCAATCTGATCTTTTGAAAAGCCTGTTGTGCAGATAACACAAGGTACTTTGTTATTAACTGCATACGAAAGCATACCGTCAAGAGCTGCAGGATTTGAAAAATCAATGATTACATCAGGTGTTTCGGTTGCCTCGTCAAAAGTCTTGAAAACATCAAAATCATAATTACTTTCACCGAATGCGTCAACACCGAACAAAACATTGGAATCCTCACGGCTCTGAACAGCCTGTGCCACAAAGCAGCCCATTTTACCGTTACAACCGACTATTGCTATATTTACCATTTTTATTCCCCTTTAAACTTCTTGAATTTTAAACGAATCAAAGGTTGATTATTTAACCTTCTTGCTTAAAAGGTCATACTTCTCCATGCAATCCTTGAGGTCATGGTAACCCTGAACGCTCATAGGAACGAGCGGAAGTCTGCATTCGCCTGCTTCATAGCCGAAGAGGTTCATGGCAGTCTTTACGGGGATCGGGTTAACATCGCTGAAGAGTATATGCATAAGCTCAAGATAGTGGAAGTTAAGCTTCTGTGCCTCTGCAAAGTCATTGTCAAGACAAAGCTGACAGATGTCATGCATTTCTTTTGGGCAGATGTTTGCGAATACAGAGATAACACCGAGAGCGCCGAGTGACATGAAAGGAACAGTCTGGTCATCGTTACCTGAGTAGATGTCAAGATTGTCACCGCAAAGTGAACGGATGAGAGCAACCTGAGAGATGTCGCCGCTTGCCTCTTTTGCGGCAACGATGTTAGGATGCTTGCAAAGCTCCTGATAAGTCTTTGGCTTGATGTTACAGCCGGTTCTTGAAGGAACATTGTAAAGAATAATCGGAATATCAACCGAATCTGCAACAACGTTGAAGTGTCTTACAAGACCCTGCTGAGATGTTTTATTGTAGTAAGGAGTTACGCAGAGAAGTGCGTCAACGCCTGTGCTTGCGGCAGATTTTGAGAGCATAACGGCTGTTGAGGTATCGTTACTGCCTGTACCTGCAATAACAGGAATTCTGCCGTTTGTCTTTTCTGCAACGAAAGAAATTGTTTCGCAATGCTCTTTTTCCGAAAGAGTTGCCGCCTCACCTGTTGTACCGCATACAATAATTGCATCAGTACCGTTTTGAACATGAAATTCTACGAGATCGCCAAGAACATCGTAGTTTACGCTTCCGTCAGACTTCATAGGAGTGATAAGTGCAACACCTGAGCCTGTAAAAATGTGGTTAGACATAATTTACCTCCGTAAGTAATCAGTCCATGTAGCCCTCAGCACAAAGGAGCTCTGCAAGAAGAACTGCACCGCCTGCTGCGCCTCTTAATGTGTTGTGTGACATACAAACGAACTTGTAATCATATTGAGTATCGGGTCTTAATCTGCCAACCGATACTGCCATACCGTTTTCAAGATTTCTTTCAGATTTAATCTGCGGACGGTCGGGTTCTGTGAAGTAGTGGAGAAAATGCTTTGGCGCACTCGGAAGATCAAGTTCCTGTGCTCTGCCGCTGTAGTTTGACCAAATGTCAATAATTTCTTCGACAGTAGGTTTCTTTACGCCGTCCTTAAATGACATAAATACAGCTGCTGTGTGACCGTCAGATACGGGAACACGGATGCACTGTGATGTGATAGAAATATCATCGGTTTTAACAATCTTGTCGCCTTCAATCTTACCCCAGATTTTAAGCGGCTCCTGCTCTGACTTCTCTTCCTCACCGCCGATGTAAGGAATAACATTATCTACCATTTCAGGCCATGTCTTGAATGTTTTGCCTGCGCCTGAAATTGCCTGATATGTGCAGGCAAGAACCTTGTCAACGCCGAGTGCCTTTAAAGGATGAATTGCAGGAACATAGCTCTGAAGTGAGCAATTGGACTTAACTGCAACAAAGCCTCTTTTTGTGCCGAGACGCTTTCTCTGAGCGTCAATAATCTTAATGTGATCGGCGTTAATTTCAGGAATAACCATAGGAACATCATCTGTAAAACGATGAGCACTGTTGTTTGATACGATAGGACACTCTGCCTTTGCATATCTGTCTTCGAGATCACGGATTTCATCCTTCTTCATATTAACTGCGCAGAAACAGAAATCAACCTGTGATGCAACCTCTTCAACATTTTCAGCGTCAACGATAACCATATCCTTGTACTTCTCAGGAAGAGGAGCAGTCATATGCCATCTGCCTTCAACTGTTTCACCGTATGTTTTGCCTGCACTTCTCTTACTTGCGGCAAGAACAGTAACCTCAAACCACGGGTGATTCTCAAGAAGAAGTGTAAAACGCTGACCTACCATACCGGTAGCGCCGATAATACCGACTTTATACTTTTTCATAATAATTCCTCCGAATTAAACAAATTTTAAAAAAGCGGTTGCCTTATTCAAACAAATATTATATTATATGAAGAGATGTCTGAAAACACGACTGTTTGTCGATTATGCAAACTGCTCATAATAAGATAATATATCATTTTAAAAGGGTAATGTCAATTATTTTGAGAATTTTACAGGACAAATACTTGTGTTTTACAAAGATTTTTGACAGAACAGCTTTTAAAAAGCAATTTTAGTTCTTGAAAGGAAATAAAATGAAGACTAGTGATTTTTATTACGATTTGCCGAAAGAGCTTATCGCACAGACTCCGCTTGAACCGAGGGACAGTTCAAGATTGCTTGTGCTTGACAGAGAAAAACAAACTCTGGAGCATAAACATTTTTATGACATTATTGATTATCTTAACGAGGGTGACCTTCTTGTTGCCAACGATTCAAGAGTTTTGCCTGCAAGAATTTACGGTATCAAAGACGAAACAGGTGCAAAAGTTGAATTTCTGCTTCTGAAACAAATTGCAAACAACCGTTGGGAAACACTCTGCAAACCCGGTAAAAAAGCAAAAGTAGGCACAAAATTTTCGTTTGGCAACGGAATTTTGCGTGCAACAGTTGTTGATGTTAAGGATGACGGCAACAGAATAGTTGATTTTGATTGCGAAGAGAATTTCTTTACCACTCTTGACAAAATCGGTCAGATGCCTCTTCCGCCTTATATTACAGCCGAGCTTAAGGATAAGGAACGCTATCAGACGGTTTACAGCCATGAACTCGGTTCTGCGGCAGCTCCGACGGCAGGACTTCACTTTACAACCGAGCTTATGGACAGAATCAAGGCTAAAGGTGTAAAGATTGCGTATGTTACACTTCATGTGGGACTCGGTACATTCAGACCGGTTAAGGTTGACGATGTTACAAAGCATAAAATGCACAGCGAGCATTATGAAGTCCCCGAAAAAACCGCAAAGCTCATAAATGAAACTAAGAAAAACGGCGGACGGGTTATTGCAGTTGGCACAACATCCTGCAGAACGCTTGAAAGTGTTGCGGCAATGTACGGAGAAATCAAGCCCTGTGAGGGATTTACGGATATTTTTATTTATCCCGGATTTGAATTTAAGGTGCTTGACGGGCTTATTACTAACTTTCATCTTCCCGAAAGTACACTTATTATGCTTGTATCCGCTTTTGCGGGATATGATTTTATTATGAATGCATACAAAGAAGCTGTAAAGGAAAAGTACAGATTCTTCTCTTTCGGTGACGCTATGTTCATATCATAGGAGGATTTTACGGATTTATGTTTAAGGTAATTAAAAAGGAAGGCAGCGCAAGACGAGGCGAATTCGTTACGGTTCACGGTACGGTTCAGACTCCCGCCTTTATGAATGTTGCAACATGCGGTGCAATCAAGGGCGCTGTTTCTGCGCTTGATTTAAAGAATATAAAATGTCAGGTTCAGCTTTGCAACACCTATCATCTGCATCTTCGTCCGGGTGATGAAAAGGTTAAGCAAATGGGCGGACTTCACAAATTTACAAGGTGGAACGGTCCTATCCTTACCGACAGCGGCGGATTTCAGGTGTTCTCTCTTGCAAAGTTGAGAAATATTAAAGAAGAAGGCGTTTACTTCAATTCTCACATTGACGGCCGCAAAATTTTTATGGGACCTGAGGAGAGTATGAGAATCCAGTCAAATCTTGCATCTACAATTGCGATGGCATTTGACGAATGCGTTGAAAACCCTTCTCCATATGAATATACAAAAAACAGCGTTGAAAGAACCACAAGATGGCTTAAAAGATGCGTTACAGAGATGAAAAGGCTCAACAGTCTTGATGATACCATAAATAAAAACCAGATGCTGTTCGGCATAAATCAGGGCGGTATCTATGACGATTTGCGCGTCAATCATATGAAAGAAATTGCAGAGCTTAATCTTGACGGCTATGCAATCGGAGGTCTTGCCGTGGGTGAGCCTGCAGAAACGATGTACCACATCATTGAAGAGGTTGAGCCGTTTGCTCCGAAAGATAAAATCAGATATCTTATGGGAGTCGGAACTCCCGTGAATATTCTTGAAAGCGTTGCAAGAGGCGTTGATCTTTTCGACTGTGTTATGCCGAGCAGAAACGCAAGACACGGTCAGCTCTTCACTTGGGACGGAGTGCGTAACATCAATAATGCAAAATATGAAACAGATGAATCTCCGATTGACGAGCATTGTGACTGTCCTGTTTGCCGAAACTTTTCAAGGGCATACATAAGACATCTTCTCAAGAGCGGTGAGATGCTCGGAATGCGACTTGCTGTTTTGCACAACCTCTATTTTTACAATAATCTTATGGAAGTTATCAGAACTCAGCTTGATAACGGCACATATATGGAATTTTACGAGAAATATCGCAACATTTTAGGCGTGCGTATCTAATATTTTTTCAAAACAGAAAAAATACTTGCAAGATGTGATTAAAACTGATATAATCAATACATTGTATGAAAGGAATGACGAAAATGACAAACTTTTTACCTGTAGTTGCAGAAGCAAGTGCAAGCGGCGGAAATCAGTCATCAAGTATGATTTTTATGATTCTCTTCTATGTTGCTATTTTTGCAGCTCTCTATTTCTTCCTCATCAGACCTAACTCAAAGAAGAAAAAAGAAGAAGCTCAGCTTCGTAACTCTCTTGAGATCGGTGATGAAATTACAACAATCGGCGGAATTATGGGCAGAGTAGTTGCCATTAAGGACGACGAGGACGCTATCATCATTGAAACAGGCTCCGACAGAGTTAAGATGAAGTTTAAAAAGTGGTGTATTTCTACTGTTGACACAGTTAAGGAACAGCCACAGCAGGCAGGTCAGCCTGAAAAGAAAGGCTTCTTCGGTTTTGGCAAGAAGAAAGATTCTGACGAAACTAAAGCTACAAAAGAATAACTTTTTGAATGAATGTTCTTTCCCCCGAATATATTTGTAACAGAATATATTCGGGGGTTGTTTTATGTCTGATAAAAAACTACTTGCAAAGGCTGTTTTGTTTTCATCAGTATGCGGAATACTCATACTGGTAATTTTGATGTGTTTGCTTGCAGCCGTGATGATGTCATCGGGAGTAATTTCAGCAGATATACTTGATTACTGCACGGTTGGCATGGTCGGTGTTGCAACGCTGATGTCGGGAATAATATCATCAAGAATTACAGGAAGTGCAGGTCTTGCGGTGGGTTCGCTGACAGGATTTTTTATTTTTCTTGTCATAACCTCTATTGCATTGATTTTTAACGGTGAGCCTATAACGATATTAACCCTGCTAAAACTGATGTCATCTGTTTTTGGAGGAGGAATAGGCGGAATTATCGGAGTCAACAAAAAGGAAAAAATAAAAATCAAATAGGTTCAGGTAAGATATTTTACTGAAATTGTGTTTTCGGCAGTTCGTTTAGGCGGACTGCTGTTTTTATGTCGGATTTAATTACAAATTAGAATTATTTTTTAAAAAATTGAAATATCTATGGTAAAACAGCTCGTAATATGGTACAATAATCCGGAGAATGAGATAGTGAGGGTTAATGACCTTGATTTAGATATAATATGAAAAATAAGGAAATATTTAAGGAGTGTTAGTATGGCAAAAACGATTAAATTGCCGGCAGATTTAAGGTATTGGAAGGTTACTTCATTTGTTGGGGAAGACAACGGCTGTGAAGTTTACAAGGTATCAAGGAAGATTGATAAAAATACTGCTCAAAATGCAATTCTCAGACACGCATTTGTCGGCAAAAGCAATTACACCGATGAACATGCCGAGTATTTCACCGAAGAGGCTGATTTTATTGAATCGGTTAAGGATCTTGACGGTGTTTCAAACTATTTGGATGTTTATGTTCAGGATAATCAGAACAAAAAAACCTGTGATTTGTACATATTTACAGAAGAACTCACAAGTCTTGAAGAACTTATGAAAACCAAAACTTTCGCTGAGGATGAAGTTGTTGATTTTGGTATTCAGATGAGTGAAATGCTTGAAACTTTGGAAGCAAAGAATATTTTTCACGGTAATATTTCGCCAAAGAATATTTTTGTAACTGCTGACGGAAGGTATAAAATCGGCGGATTTACAGATTTTGAAGGCAAGATTGCGGATACCTCATTTGTTGCGCCTGAGGTTTATAAGCAGGAAAATGTTGACTATACAACAGATATTTATTCTGTCGGAATAATTATGTATGCAATGTGCAATGGCGGTAAAATTCCGTTTGAAAGTGATTCATGCGACAGAAAGAATGCCTGTGAAGAAAGATTTTCGGGCAAGGCTGTTACCGCTCCGTCTGAGGGTAACGAAAAACTCAAGAGTGTTATTGTAATTGCATGTCAGCCGAATAATGCAAACCGCTGGAAGAATGCAGGCAACATTAAAAATGCTCTCACATCTATCAAGACTGAAATAGGTACATCCTCCCCTGTTCCGAATCCCGATGTTGTTGTTCCGGAAAATACGGATTTTGACGGAAATGTATTTGAAGAATATGATTATGATGAATTTGAGGATACAGAGCCGACTGAATCGCAGGATAATTTTGACGATAAGGATGAGGTTCAGACAGTTGAGGACGCTGTTCTTGATAATGAATTTAAAGGCGGCGAACAGCTTGGCATTGCCGAAGTTTCAGCCGGTGAAGAATCCTTGCCTGTTGACGGTAATGCTCCTGTAGGTTCAGATGAAGTCAGTGAGTCTGATGCTGATGAAAACGGCGGATTTGAGGTTGTTGATGTGACAGATGCAGTTGATGAGCCTGAAAATTCCGAGGTTAAAACTGACGAAGTATCAGAAGAAAAACAGCCTGAATTTGAAGATATCAGTTCCGTATCAAGTGAAAATGACCAGAAAGAACAAACTGTTACAGATAAAAAAGCTGAAGAATTTGAAGATGTTTCAAGCAACAGCGAAGTAGCTCCGGAAGTTCTTCCCCCTGTTACAAGCGTTGAAGTGTTTGACGATTACTCCGGTGCAGATCATAAAAATGTTCTTACGAGCAATGCATCAAGCAAGGACTACGGTGATTTCTTTGAGGACGAGCCGTCTGTTAAGCGTACTGACAATAAAGCTGACGATACTAAAAAAATTGAAGAAAAAAACGACTTTGACGATAACAGCTTTGAAGATAATGACAATGAATTCGGATATGCAGATGAAGAAGATAATAAAGAAAATGTAAAGAAAAAGAAAAATAAATTTATCATTATTCTTTGTGCCGTTGTAATTGCCGCCGCACTCGGATTTATCGGTTTCTGCGTTTATAACGGCTTGTCAAATTCATCTACTGACAATAAAGCTACTACAGCCGAAACTGCAACATCTGCCGAAGTAACCACACAGGCGCCGAGTACGGCGATGCCTACTACAGTTCCTGCTACAACGGAACAGGTTACAACATCTTCTTCATATAACAATGTTGTTCCTGTTGTCGGTTACGGTTACAGTTACGGCAAGAAGCTTCTTGAACAGGCTGGCTTTACCGTTGAAATTTCTGACTATGAATACAGTTATGATTATCCGGAAGAATATATTATCTCCCAGACTCCGGAAGGTGACACAAGCGCAAGTACGGGTACAGTTGTTAAACTTGTTATCTCAAGCGGACAGATTCAGAGAGAAACAGAAGCTCCTGCAACACAGGCTCAGCACTCATCAAATAGTCAGAACAGCTCATCGGGCAATTCAAATTCACAGTCATCAAGCAATACAAACACTAATAATAACGGCGGATTTATCTTCCCTAACAGCGATTCTTCATATCTCAGCAACGCACAGGTAAGCGCTTTGAGTGATGACGACTTACAGCTTGCAATTAATGAGATTTATGCAAGACGAGGCAGAATTTTTAAGGACGCAAGCCTTAATGCATACTTTAACTCGCAGTCATGGTATGAGGGCAAATATACACCCGAAGAATTTGAGAAGAATGTTAAATTTAATACTTACGAACAGAAGAATCTTCAGCTTTTGATTAACGAAAGAAGATCAAGAAAGTGATTTTTAAACAAGAAAGATAATGCAGAGGAGTTATTATGAAAGATAAAATATTAAACGCACTAAAAAGCAAGACCTTCTTTGCTTTGGCAATTAATATTGTTATTATGGCTTTGATTATAGGTGTTACTGCATTTTCCTATGACAGTGCTGACGATTTTTACAATTCTTTATATATCTGTCAGTATCATAACTATTACAATAATGATATTAACTACATTTTTGCGACAATTACCGGTTCATTGCAGTACATTCTTTTGAATTTCAACTGTTTTGTACTTTTTCAAATTCTTCTCTCCTGTGCCGCTTTTTCTTCTGTTACATTTGTTTTTGCCGATAAATTTGGAAAGCACAAGGCTTTCATATTCACTCTTGTGCTGAATATTTTGTTTTCATTTGACCATTATTCAAACATTTTAAGCAGTAAAACCGCCGCTTTGCTGCTTACGGCAGGGTTTCTGATGGCACTTAATGCAATCAGAAATAAAAGGTACTCTCTCCCGTTTTGGATTGGTGTACTTGAAGTTATATTCGGAACATTTTTATGTTTCAAATATTTCTTTGTGGGACTTGCATTTTTTATTACATTCTTCATCGGTGATATGATTGCAAAAAGAAAGTACAAGTTGCCGTTCAGAAAATTCTTCTGGTATTTCAGACCTTTTGTGCTTGTATTTGTCTTTATTGTTCTTGTCGGCTGCGGTCTTGAATATTATTCATATTCGGTCAATAATGCAAATGCAGAAACTTCGGAGTTGTACAGATACAGCGTCCTTGCCGATAAGACCGATGATAATGCTTTTCCAAACTATTCCGATTACTGTGAGGAGCTTAATTCGGTCGGAATAAATTCGGCAAATGAGTATGAACTTTTTGTTGACGGATATTATGATGAAAACAACGGACTGAATACTGCTGCCCTTGAAAAGGTTGCAGATATTCAAAAACGGGAAAATCCGTATAATTTCTTTGATAATGCGGGTGCATTGTTTTCAGATGCATTGGGACATATTATAAATTTTGATTCATATCTTATTGCTTTTGCGGTAATACTTGCCGTTATGGTTGTTTTTGTTATCGTTCAGAAAAAAAGATTTGCCTTCTTCCCTGCTTTGTATTTTGCGGTGGGATTTGTGGCTTGTATGTATGTTCGTTATGCAATGGATTCTTCGGCATACACAATGTACGGAATTTTGCTGATGATTCTTTCATTTACAATGTACTCGTTTGATTTCGGTCATCTCAAAAAAGACGAATACAGTAATATTACGGATAAAAGCAGAAAAACTGTTCTTATTTCGGTTATTGTACTTGTGATATTAAGTGTGGCAAGCTGTGTATCATATTTCTTCCATATCACTCCTGTTTCATATGACAAAAAGCCGAGTGATCTTTATACTGAGGTTGACAGACATCCCGAAAATTATTATGTTCTCGATCCTGTAACAGCTAAAGAATACATTTCATATACCGATAACTATATTCATCCGCTGTGGGGATTTTCTTCCGATTTTCTCCATAATGTTGACGGCTTCGGCTATCTTCATCGGACAAATCAGCTTGTGAACCGCAACCTCTCAACAAATATTTATGAGGCGGTCGTTGACGGAAGAAATGTATATGTTATTGATAAGAACATTACTTTTATCAAAGAAAATTATCTTAACCAATATTACGGCAAAAAGGATTCCGTCATTGTTTACAAGGATGAAAAGGAATTCAACGGATTTACAATTTACAGCGTAGACAGAGTTAAATAACATTAAAAAAGGTATATCACGATTTTTTTGGAGACGGTTTAAGTCGTTTTTCTTAGGCATTTCGTTCATTCCTTTTCTGTCATTTTCCGGGCAAACTAAAACAAAAAGCAGAGCTTTGGGGCTCTGCTCAGTTTCTCGAAAATATACTTTTGCTATGGGAGTGATTCAGATTAGATTGCTCGGAATAAAACAATTATCCTTGTCAATCGGTATCGGCTCCTCACACATACATATGATGCCGCCGTTTCCATGCTTCATAGAAGCCTTGTCAATTACGCTGTACTTTTTGACCTCACGACGATCAGGAGAAGCACTCTTTTTTATTTTCAACGGATGAATGACATTGTTTTCCTCGATGAAAACATCAATCTCTTTTGCGTTAGAATCACGAAAATAGGTAATATTTACTTTAGATTTAGCGTAAGCGTAGTTTTTCACAAGCTCCATTACCACATAATTTTCGTAGTAATGACCGCTTGCAGCACCGTTACGGAGAGTGTCTGCCGTCAGCCACATCGAAAGGTAAGCACAAAGACCGGTGTCACAGAAATACAGTTTCGGTGTTTTGCTGAGCCGTTTCAGTTCATTGTTTGAATATGGGGCAAGCAGATAAACAATGTGAAGTCCCACAAGTACTTTCAGCCATTCCTTTGTGGTACTTGGTGCAATGTCAGCGGATTAATAATTTACCTGCTCTGAAACAAGAGCAGCACAGCCGACCAGAAACTTACGAAAACGAACTGTGTCGGTGATACCGCCGTGTTAGCTTAGTAATATTTTTTTGAAAGGTGATAAAATTATGAGTACCAATAAGATTACTTGTTCATTTACCGTTGACCGTGATATTTACAACGCTTATAAAAGTATTGTTGTAAAAGGTGGCGAAAATGTAAAGGGCAACCTTATCCGTTATATGCTCAATGTCATTAACTATGAAACTCCAAATGCAGATACAATTTCTGCAATAAAAGAAGTTGAAGAACTGAAAAAAAATCCAAACAAAAAAACCTATGCTTCATTTAGAGAGCTTTTAGAGGATATTACCGATGAGTAAATTAAGAATTGTGCCATCACAGAAATTCAACAGAGATGTTAAGCTGGCAATTAAGCGTGGATACAATATTCAATTGCTTGATGATGTTGTTGAAATGATAGCTGAACAACAACTACTGCAACGGAATATAAAGATTACAAACTAATTGGAAATTATTCCGGCTGTAGGAAGTGTCACATTACCCCCGACTGGCTCTTAATTTATGAAATTAGTAATGAAGAACTTATTTTGTATCTGACAAGAACCGGAACACACAGCAATTTATTTTAAGCTCCTAAAGGCATTTTTGCCTTAATAGAATATACTAACAAATAAAAGAAAGAACCTTCCCTAATGATAAATTCATCAGAGAAGGTTCTTGTTATTTCTTCACCATAACTACAGCCTGTTTGCCGAGTTCGTTATATCTTGTATTTACAAGGCTTTTTGAGTATCTTGTACGAGCGTTTGTCCATGGGTCGTTGAAATAGTAATAATCTTTGTCATAGCCCGTGAGTAACAGACAATGTTCGCCGGCAGTCCAAGTGTAGTAACTGCCGAGTTTATATTTTGCGTTTTCATCGGTGTAGTTTACTCTCCAAGTGGTTGTCTTAAATGACGGTGACATATTAATTGTTGCCCACACCATAATCGGCTGACCTTGTGCAACATACTTACCCGAAAGATATTCAAGACTTTTCCCGCTGATTTCTACAGCCTTGTATGATTTGTCGGAAAGGTATTTATTCATACATTTTACCATAATCGGTGCATACGCTCCGTAGCTGTTGGAACTGTATGGTGTTCCAACAAAGGCACAATTCGGATCAGGTCCTGTGTATGAACCGTTTGAATAACCGAAAGGTTTTTTTACCAAATACTTATCTGCAAATGTCGTTTCAGAAATTTTATATCCGTAGAAATTCAACAGCATTGTTGCACTACAGGTTTCACAGCCTGTCGGGAGCTTACTTTGACCGATTAACGGAACATTTGAAATCTTCTTGCTCTGTGGCATTATGTATACATTGCAAATGGCTTTTTTTCCGTTATTCAAAGTGCAAGTTACAGTTGCTTTTCCTGTCGCTACTCCTTTGACGACACCTCCGCCTCTTGTTACAGCAGCTATTTTTGAATTGCTTGATGAATAAAGTCTGTAATATGCCGCTGTACCTTTTGGAACACTGCTGTTAATGTCAAAACTCTGACCTATGTACAGTACAATTTCACTTGCGTTAAGTTTAAGAGATGTTGCAAGCGGCTTGACGGTTACATTACAGGTTGCTTGTGTACCGTTTGGCATTTTGCATCTCACAGTTGTGGTTCCTGCCTTTTTTGCGGTCATCAAACCTCCGGCTTTTTGAACAAAAGCAATATTCGGATCATCTGAATAATAAGAACGATAATAAGCTGCTGTTCCGCTCGGCACATA